>Ga0209431_10005397_pt1 | contig 9950 bp, 12 predicted proteins | sample RifCSP13_3_FD_184021 | JGI IMG/M metagenome (GOLD analysis project Ga0209431, IMG submission 184021) | Soil microbial communities from Rifle, Colorado - Rifle CSP2_sed 13_3 (SPAdes) (version 2) | ecosystem: Environmental > Terrestrial > Deep subsurface > Rock core/Sediment | place: Rifle... | reverse complement strand
AGAAAGGCTCCTGGATGGGGGCCCGACCGCTGAACGGGAGGGAGATGTACACGAGGACCGCGTTCGGGATCCCGCCGAACCGGTCCGGGTTCCCGAGGGGATAGAAGAAGTCCGTCCGCACGTCGAAGCCGTAGATCCCGAGGAGCGGGTCCCCCGTGTTCGGGTCCTGGCCCAGGGTGACCGAGTAGTTCGCGAACGTCCCCGTCGCGGGGTCGTACGTCGTCACGTTGACCGTCTGATTCACCCGGACGAGGGCGCGCGCCGCGGTGAAGTTCTCGGCGGACGCGATCTCCGTGTCGTTGAACGACGTGATGATCGTGAAGGGGCGAAGGCCCGCGACGGCCGCGGGCGAGTCGGGCGCGGAGAGGGCCGCGATCCCGATCCCGGCGTGGGCCGGGACGATGGACGAGGCCATGAGAGACGAGAACAGGACCGCGAAGAGGACCGCGAGGACCATGTTCGTCGCGGGGCCGACCGCGTACAGGCGGGCGCGCTCCCGCCGCGGGAGGGCCTTCATCTCGTCCTCGTCGGGCTCCACGAACGCGCCGATGGGCACGAGGAAGAAGATGACCCCGAGGGACCGGATCCGGACGTTCGAGACCCGGGACAGGATCCCGTGGGCGAACTCGTGGAGGACGATCGCGATCGTGAGCCCGAAGATCCCGTACCAGAGCGGGATGAGCGGGTTGATCCCGGGGAGACCCAGGAGGAGCTGGGGGGACGGGGCGTTCTGCCGGACCGCGGGCGACTGGACGATCGTGGCCTCCCACACGAGGAGGAGGGTCGTCGCGAGCATCGTGAGCGCGACGATCACGAGGGACGCGTCCCCGAAGAAAGACCAGAGACGCTTCCGGCGCGCGATCCGGTCGATCAGGTCCCGGCCCTTCCCCGTCTTCCACATGAGGAACGGGCCCGCGGCATGGAGGTGTCGCGGCTCGAGGAGGCCCCGCCGGTTCAGGAGGTACACCCCGGCGGACCACGCGACGAGGAGGGAGATGGCCACGCCGAGCCAGAAGAGCTCAGACATCCGCGGCTCGGAACGAATCCGCGGGCCTATTTAAACCATGCCCGGCCCTTATCGAGCCGGCATCTGTCGGTTCCACATGTCGTCCGGAATCTCGTTGTAGATCGCGAACGCGTCGGTCCGGCTCCGGCTCCCCGTGCCCTTCGCGAGGGACTTGATCCGGTCCATGCGGAGGACCCAGTAGTGGATCCGCCACAGCTTCCCCTTCCGGATGTGGATCTCCTCCTGGCGGGTCGAGAGGAGGCCTTCCTCCTCGAGCATGTAGAACACGTCCCGGTCCGAGACGTCCAGGTTGTTGTCGATGACCTCCTGCTGGAATCCGAAGAACGAGAGGACGTAGTCCGCGAGGGTCTTCAGGTCGTCCTCGGGCATCCCCCGACGGCCTACCGTCGCCCGCAACGCGGCGACCACTTCAGACATCGTCACGACGGGCATTCGAAACGTGTCCTCGACCCCGACGACCACTTAAAACACGTTGGTTCCCATTCCTGTCCTCAATAATTAAAACGAATTTGGGTGACGACGATGGCCGCGAAACGGGATCGGGGCGTCGGGATGGCGTACGTGACCGCGCCGGATCGAGCGACCGCGCGACGGATCGCGCGTTCGGTCCTTGAGAGGAAGCTCGCCGCGTGCGCGAACTTGCTCCCGGCAGAGTCCTTGTACTGGTGGAAGGGATCGATCGAGCGTGCGGACGAGGTCGTCCTCGTCTTCAAGACGCGACGGAGCCTGCTCAAGCGGCTCATTGCGGCCGTGCGCGAGATCCATCCGCACGAAGTCCCTTGCGCCGTCGGGTATGCGGCCGCGAGCGCATCGCCCGCGTACGCGTCATGGATCGAGGACTCGACGACCCATCACGCGTAGACCGCAATGGCGGCGTACCCGACGACATCGCGCATCGGGGACACGTCCCCCGACGTGGCGTACTTGAGGAGTTCGGGACGACCCTCGTGGACCGCGGTCATCATCGCGATCACGGGGCCGTACCCGCACATCGAGATGTCGTTCGTGCGGACCGTGTCCCAGAAACCTCGGACGTCCAGGGCGAGGATCCGGTCGTACGCGAGCTTGTCGATCCGGTACGCGTCGTCCTTCGGGATGTAGTGGGAGAAATCGGTCGACGCGATCACGACCGCATCGCGGCCCCTGATCGCATCCCGGACGGCCTCCCCCACGGGGACCGCCTGGTCGTAGTCCTGGGTCCCGATGCAGACCGGGACGAACGGGGCCCGGCTCCCCAGGTGGACGAGGAACGGGAGCTGGACCTCGATGCTGTGCTCGAAGCGGTGCGCGACGAGGTCCTCCGTCGCGGGGCGCTTGGCCGCGATCGCCTTCGCGAGGTCCCGCTCGCAGCGCACTGGGCCGATCGGGGTCTCCCAGTCGACCGTGCCCACGGCGACGCCTGCGCCCAGTCCCGTGTGGTTCGGTCCGAGGATCACGAACGTCTCGGGCAGGCCGTCCTCCGCGAGGGCCTTGTACGCGTGGGCCGCGACGGGCCCGGAGTACATGAGCCCCGCATGGGGCACGACCAAGCCGCGCAGCTTCCTCGGACCTTCCCGGACCTTCGGGACCGCGCCCGGGCCGAGACGATGCGTGTAGCACCCCTCGATCTGGCGGAGGAGCGCGTCCCGGTCGTCCTCGTAGAACTGCCCGGCGACCGCAGGGACCCGCATCCGAGAGGCTCCCTCAGAGGGACGCCTCGTAATCATCTATCGTGGACGTAAAGGCATCGTCCGACGCGAGGGAGCCGCGCGCCTTCAGGACCTCCCGCGTGAGGAGCCAGTAGATCGTCGCGAGGGCGCGGCGGCCCTTGTTGTTCGTCGGGATCACGAGGTCCACGAAGCGCGTCTCGTTGTTCGCGTCGCACAGGCCCACGACGGGCACGTGGACGTTCAGGGCCTCCCGGAGGGCCTGCTGGTCCGCGGCCGGATCCGTCACGACGAGGACCTCCGGCTCGATGTACTCGTCGAGGTTCGGGTTCGTGAGGGTCCCGGGGACGAAGCGGCCCGCGAGGACCGCCGCGCCAATCGCCTTCGCGAACAGGCGCGCGGGCTTCTGCCCGTACTGGCGTGCGGCGACGATCAGGATGGCCTCGGGCTTGAATCGGGCGAGGAACTTCGCGCCTTCCCGGATCCGGGTGTCCGTCTTCTTGATGTCGAGGACATACAGCCCGTCGATCCGGACCTTGTAGATGAAGCGCCTCATGTCGGCGCTCTTCTGCTGGGTCCCGATGTGGACCCCGGACGTCAGGTAGACGTCCTCGGGGACGAGCAAGCCCTCGACGCCGGTCCGCTCCTCTTCTTGCATCAGCCGCCTCCTTGGAGTTCTTCCTCGATCCGGATGAGTTCGTTCAGCTTCGCGATCCGCTCGCCGCCCACGGCCCCCGTCTTGATCCCGAGGCTCCCGAAGGCCACCGCGAGATGGGCGATCGTGTCGTCCGTCGTCTCGCCGCTCCGGTGGGAGACGACCGTCGCGTACCCCGCCTGGTGGGCGAGGTCCACCGCGGCGCGCGTCTCGGAGAGGGTGCCAATCTGGTTCGGCTTAATAAGGATGCCGTTCGCGGCGCGCATCTCGATCCCGCGGCGCAGCCGCGTCACGTTCGTCGCGAACAGATCGTCCCCGATCACCTTGCAACGCGAGCCCACGAGTTCCGTGAGCCGAGCGAAGCCCTCGAAGTCCTCCTGATCGAGCGGGTCCTCCAGGCTGTACACGCCGTGCGTCTCGACGAGGCGGGCGAGGAATTCAATCTGCTCGTCCGGCGTGAGGGCTCGTTCGCGGTAGCGGTACGTGCCTCCGTGGTAGAACTCGGAGGCTGCGAGATCGAGGGCCGGGCGCACGGGGAAACGGACCTCCGCCTCGACCGCGCGACACGTGTCCGCGAGGAGGGCCAGCGCGTCCTCGTCCGCGAGCCGGGCGACCCACGCCCCCTCGTCGCCTCGGCCGAGGGGCCCGTCCGGGAACCGGTCCGACAACGCGGCCTTCAGGAGGTGATGGACGCGCGCGTTCGCGCGGACATTCGCCGCGACGCTCGCCCCCTGGGAGACCACGAGGAACTCCTGGATCGTCGTCCCCCCGACCGCGTGGCGACCCCCGCCGATCACGTTGCCGAACGGGAACGGCATCCCGCGCGGTCCGCCCAGGGATCGGTACAGGGGCATGCCCCGAGCGGCCGCCGCGGCCTTCGCGGCGGCGAGGGAGACCGCGATCGCCACGTTCCCGCCGATCCGAGCGAAGTTCGGGGTGCCATCGAGGTCACGCAGGAGCGCGTCCACCCCCGCCTGGTCCGCGGCGTCCCGACCCGTGAGACGCGGTTCGATCTCGCGGCGGAAGATTCGGATCGCCTCGTCGGCCCCTCCGTTCGGGAACGCCTGGGCCTCGTGGGTGCTCGTGCTCGCCCCGCTCGGGGCCGCGACCCGACCGCGGGCGGACCCCGCGAACAGGTCGACCTCCACGGTGGGGTTGCCGCGGCTGTCCAGGATCGATCGGATGTGGACCCGCTCAATCGCGGCCATCCCGGAGCCTCTGGACGCGGATCGGGAGGACCGCCGCAGCGAGCTCGCGGTTCGCGAGCTCGAGGGGATCGATCGCCCGTGACGGATCGCCTTCGAGGACCGGGGCGCCGAGGGAGATCTGGAGGGCGCGGGCGCCGAGGACGCGAGCTCTCTCAAAACGCGTGTACAACATGAAGGGGCCCCGGGGACGGCCGCTCATCGGGCGGTCCCCTATAAAGGTTTACGCCCCGGGGCATTCGTTCCGATCGCGGGCCTACATCCCGGCCGGCTTCGCGCCGCCGATCCCGAAGCTGCCCCGCACGACGACGAGGTAGATCAGGATGAGGAGCGCGATCGCAACTCCGACGAAGTCCATGCTCACGCCGCTGATCACGAGGTTGATCACGCTCACGATGACGGCGAGCCACCAGGCCCAGCCCTTGAGACGCCACAGGCCGATGCCCGCGATGACCCACAGCAAGCCGAACAAGGCGAGCAATCCGCCGATCACGGCGACGAGCCCGCCGAAGATCCCGGCTCCGCCCGCGCCGGCCACCGCGCCGACGCCCAGGAGGACGAGGCCTCCGAAGAGCATGAAGATCCCGCCGAGGATGACGAGGATCGCCAAGATGGTCACACCGATCGGCCGCTGCTTGGGCGCCATGGGAGGCGGCGCGTACATTCCCGGCGCGGGTCCAGGCGGCGGCATCATTCCACTAGGAGGAGTTCCCATGAGGTTGACCTCATGGCGGCATCAAGATGAGCTTATATAAGGCTTGCCGATAAAAACGGCCCAGGGAGGCGCCCCCCGAATCCGGACGGCAATGACCTAAAATTCACGGACCAATATATTTATCCGGGGGAAACCCGATGCGCGCTCCCGGTGAAAACCGCCATGGTGAAGGGTTACTGCGTGAAGTGCCGACAGTCGCGGGAGATCAAGGACGCGAAGGCGGTCAAGCTGAAGAACGGGAAGCCCGCGATGAAGGGGAAGTGTCCCGTCTGCGGGACCACGATGATGCGCATCGGCGCCGCGAAGTGAAAGAGCGTCCGACCGCTCGGCCGAACTCTCCTTCGGCAGGTTATTAATACCTATTCCGGGCTAGCGAAGCCGCGGTGAGCGAGTGAAGGTCCCCGACATCAAGGTGACGCCACCCGGTCCGAAGGCCCGCGCGATCGTCGAGCGCGACGGGGCGAGCATCGCCACGACGACGAAGACGTCGCCCGTCGTGGCGCGGCGCGCGAGCGGGTCCATCGTCGAGGACGTGGACGGGAACCTCCTCATCGACTTCGCTTCCGGGATCAGCGTGCTGAACGTGGGACACGCGCATCCGAAGGTCGTCGAAGCGATCCGCAAGCAGGCGGGCGAGTTCACGCACTTCGCGGGGACCGACTTCTACTACGAGATCCAGGTGAAGCTCGCGGAGAAACTCGCGAAAATCACGCCGGGCAAACACGCGAAGAAGGTCTTCTTCACGAACTCGGGGACCGAGTCGAACGAAGCCGCGATCAAGGTCGCGAAGGCGCACACGAAGAAGCAGATGTTCATCGCGTTCCTAAAGTCGTTCCACGGAAGGACCCAGGGGGCCCTCTCGTTGACCGCGAGCAAGGCGAAGCACCGGGAGGGGTTCTTCCCCACGATGCCCGGGGTCGTGCACGTGCCCTACGCATACTGTTACCGCTGCCCGTACAAGCTCACGTACCCGTCGTGCGACCTATACTGCGCGGACATCATTGAGGACGCATACATGAGCACGATTGCGCCGCCGTCCGACGTCGCGGGGATCGTCCTCGAGCCCGTCCAGGGGGAAGGGGGATACGTCGTCCCGCCCCCCGGGTGGCTCGACCGGATCGCGAAGATCGCGAAGGCCAACCACATCCTCTTGATCGACGACGAGGTCCAGACGGGCTTCGGCCGGACGGGGAAGATGTGGGGGATCGAGCATTCGAAGGGCGCCGTGCCGGATATCCTCACGATGGCGAAGTCGATGGGCGGAGGCATGCCGATTGGCGCCGCGGTGTTTCGCGAGGAGATGGATTTCACGTCCTCGGGGAGGCATTCGAACACGTACGGCGGGAATCCCGTTGCCTGCGCCGCGTCCCTCGCGACGATCGACGCAATCGAGTCGGAAGGGCTCGTGTCCCGGTCCGCGAAGGTGGGCGATCGCCTGGCCAGACGGCTCGATGAGTTAAAGGAAGAGTATGATTTCATCGGGGACCGCCGAGGCCTTGGCCTCATGCAGGCGACCGAGTTCGTGAAGCCAGGCACGGGTCGTCCCCCGAAACCGGATGGGAGGATCCGGGACGCCATCACGGCGGATGCGTACAAGCATGGTCTGATCCTCCTGCCGTGCGGCGAGTCGACCCTGCGGTACATCCCCGCGCTCAACATCCCGCTCGAAGTCCTCGAGGCGGGGCTTGATGTCCTCGCCGATTCGTTCCGGCGCGCGGCGAAGTGACGCACACTGGACGCCCGTTTGTCGAGTGCCCATCCTACTCGACCTGGTCCCGGTCCGCTCATTCTTAAGTAGTGATATGCGATTGACCCCGCCATGGCAGAAGGAGGAGCTGCGCCTCCCGCCGAGTCGATGCGGGGAGCGAGGGGTGGTGTGTCGGCCGTCGTGACCATTGTCGTTGCGGTCGTGACGTTCCTCGGTGGACTCGGTGTCGGCGCTTTCGTCCTCGCCCCGCAGCCGGCTGCGGCCGCGCCGCCGTGCGCAACGCCGGGAGCTGCCGGGGTCAACGAGACGACCCTCCTTCTAGGGACGAATACGCCGTTTCCGCCGTTCGAATCGCGCACCGCGACGGGCGGACTCCAAGGTTTCGACATCGACCTAATCCAGGAAATGGTCAGACGGGCGAACTATGCATGCGAGTGGGTCGACTTCCGCGACTTCACGGCGCTGCTCGCAGCGGTGTCCGCCGGCGGGGTGAACATCGCCGTGGGCGCGATCACGATGAACGGCGAGACGGGGGCCAACCGGAACATGACGCTCGACTTCACGAATCCGTACTTTGAGGCCGACCAGGGAATCCTCAAGAAGACGAGCGACGCCCGGAACTTCTGCGCCGCGACCGACTGCACGGCCGCTGAGCTCGACCAGACCTCGTACCGCGTCGGGGTGCAGCAGATTACGACGAGCGAGTTCTACATCGATGATAATCTGCCGAACGTGACGAAGGTTGCACTCCCATCGGTGTCGGACGTCCTCCTCGCACTCGATGCGGGGAACGTGGACTTCGTCGTGATCGACAAGCCCGCAGCTGATGGAATCGCAGCAGCGAACCCGTCTCGGTACACGGTGGAAGGCACCATCCAGACGGACGAGCTGTACGGATTCGCGGTCGCCGATGGGGATCCCTTGGGACTAATCTCGAAACTCAACCTGGCGCTTGCTGGGATCCGGTCCGACGGGACGTACGATCGGTTCATCGACCAGTGGTTCGGGTAGGTGTAGGCAAGACGAGGCATGTCGGGGCCGGGACGTCCGCGGCCCCGGCCCTTTCGGTTCCCGTGTGAGATCCGAACGCATGGAAGTCGCCGCAGCGACTGGATCTGGACGCTCGTGGCGGACTTCTGCGGCGGCGTCGCAGCTCGTCTGGGCCGCGGAGACCGTGGTCGGGACGATCCTGTTCATCCTTTTGCTCCAATTTCTCTTCGGCTTCTCGATCGTCGATGCCTCCTTGTGGGAGATCTACTGGCCCGCGTTCGCGATGGGGGTCTGGGGAACACTGGGCTACTCCGCCGCAATCGTCCCTCTCAGCGTCGTCCTCGGGTTCACGATTGGCATCGCCCGGATCTCGAGAGCCCGGGTCGTCGCCGCGCCCTTCGCGGTGTTCATCGACTTCTTCCGCGGCACACCGCCACTCGTAATCGTCATTTTCGCTTTTCTCATCGGTCCAAGCCTACTCCCTGCGCGGTTCCAGGGTCGGACGCTGGGCCTAGCGGTCGCGGTGCTCGCGCTTGCGTTCCACTCCGCCTCGTACCAAGCCGAAGTTTTCCGCGCCGGGTTTCAGTCCGTCCCGCGCGGCCAGCTGGAGGCAGCCCAGGCCCTAGGCATGGGTCCCTGGCAATCGATGGCTCATGTCGTGTTGCCTCAGGCGCTCCGCCTGAGTTTGCCACCGCTTGGGAATGAGCTCGCGGTCGTCATCAAGGACACGTCCCTCCTCGCGATCATCGGAGCCATCGACCTGTTCGGCGTGAGCCAGGATGTCCAGCAGAACCTCCTCTTCACGCCCGGCTACGATCCGCGGTGGTTCTTGATCATGTGGACCGCGGTCGCACTGGTGTATTTTGTCCTCACGACAGGCATGACCCAGTTCCTGCTGTTCCTGGAGCGACGCTACCACGTCCGAGGCATCGAGGCGATGTCCCTGTGATCAGGCTCGAGCGGATCCACAAGCACTTCGGGAGCCTGCACGTGCTGCAAGGCGTCAGCCTCGAGGTCGCGAAAGGGGAAGCTCTCGTCATTATCGGGCCGAGTGGTTCTGGGAAGAGCACGCTCCTCCGTTGCGTGAACCTCCTCGTCGCGCCCGACCAGGGCCGCGTCTTCATCGATGGAGTCCACGTGAACCATCCGTCCGTTACCCCGGAGTGGGTGCGTCAGCAGGTCGGCATGGTGTTCCAGAGTTTCAACCTCTTCACGCACTTGACCGCAATCGAGAACGTGATGCTGGGACCCGTCCGAGTGAAGGGATGGGATGCCGATCGGGCGCGCTCGAAAGCCAAACAGCTGCTCGCCCGGGTTGGCCTCGCCGCCAAAGCCGACGCGTACCCGGCTCAGCTCTCCGGCGGACAACAGCAGCGCGTCGCAATCGCGCGCGCCCTCGCGATGGACCCCAAGGCGATGCTCTTCGACGAGCCAACCTCGGCACTCGACCCGGAATACATCCGAGAGGTCCTCGACGTGATGACATCCCTCGCTCGAGAGGGGATGACGATGCTCGTCGTGACGCACGAGATGGGCTTTGCGAGCAGCGTCGCCAGCCGACTCGTCTTCATAGACGCCGGCGTGATCATCGAGGAAGGTCGTCCCGAAGAAGTGTTCCAGCATCCGAAACAGGAACGGACTCGTGCGTTCGTGAGCAAGATCCTCCGGTGACCCATGATCAGACGATTCGTGGCTCGCCACAGTAGGCTGTTCCACGTGACAGACCGGATTGCGGCGGTCGTGTTCACGATTTCCGCCACCGCCCTCGCGGTCTATCTCGTCGTTGGACGCTGGGGCGTCGACGAAACGTATCTGGCCACCCGATGGCCGCTATATCTCGAGGCTGCTCAAGTGAGCCTCTACTACACGTCGTTCGCGTTCGCGGTCGGATTGGTCATCGGCTTGTTCTTCGGGTGGACCCGGGCCATCACGACACAGCCTCTCCGGAAGATCCTCCGAGACGCCCGCAGGGCGCATGGACCGCGGTTCCCGGTCGGCCCGTTC
>Ga0209431_10005390_pt1 | contig 9955 bp, 7 predicted proteins | sample RifCSP13_3_FD_184021 | JGI IMG/M metagenome (GOLD analysis project Ga0209431, IMG submission 184021) | Soil microbial communities from Rifle, Colorado - Rifle CSP2_sed 13_3 (SPAdes) (version 2) | ecosystem: Environmental > Terrestrial > Deep subsurface > Rock core/Sediment | place: Rifle... | reverse complement strand
GAGGTTTGCAGGACGGGCCCCCTCCCGAAAAACCACAGTTCCATTCTTTATCAATAAATCCACGCGTTCCATTTGAAGTCCCCCTCTTCCATTTTTATTTTAGTTAGCCAGTTCGCAGTCACGCGATGGTTCGCTCGACCGGGGCAAGTTAGCAGGTTCGGAAGACTAGTGTCAACAGCCCACTCCCCCTAGGTAATCCCCAGCGAACAGGAGTGGTATTCTGCGAAGAGCACCCGAGCGAGAGGACGGCGCTCCACCCTCGGCACTACCAGTCAAGCAAAATGTCGTCTACACCCGGTATCATAACCATCTCAGGAAACGGTCGGCCAAACGGTTTCGTCGCATCGATCCCAAGGCCGGCTCCTTTTCAAAATATTCTTTTACAACGTCAGGATTATTCTGCATAACAACTAATGTTCGGTATACTGCCCTAATACCTTTTGCGATCCTCTCACGGAAGCCTAGATCTCTCCCGCAACGCCCATTAGCTGGCCGAGGGCCGTCTTACCTTCCCGACCAGCGGGTAACCAAACGAGGCCAGAGCAATGAGGATGAGAACAACAACGACAGGATTGGTAGCCCAGGTCAGTCCACTTATCTGAACGGAAAGCCAAAGGTTTCTCTCGGCGACCGATCCCAGCACAAAACCCAATAGAAGCGGGGGACGAGGCCAGCCCAATGCCACCATGACACAACCAAGAAGACCAAACACCAAAAGAAGGAACAAGTCCCCTATATCTCCTGTCGAAGCCAGGGCCCCAAGAAAGGCAAAGAAAAGAAGGAAGGGAATCAGTAAAGAGCTCCGGACGTGAGTAATCCTCGCGATCTGGTTAAGCATCAAGAAGCACAGAGGCACCACAATAAGGTTGGAAATGATAACGATCCAGACTAACGAATAGGTCAAACTCAAGTGCCGGGTGAGCATGTCGGGCCCGGGGGCTATGCCAGTTATCAGGAAGGCGCCCAGCAGGATCGCCATGACTATGCTTCCCGGCACGCCGAACGCTACAGTCGGTATCAATGAGCCTCCCGCAGTGGAGTTGTTCGCAGCGCCAGGCCCGATAACCCCCTCCACAGCTCCCTTGCCAAAGATCGATTTGTCTCTTGCGCTTTGCACCGCATGGGCGTAGGCCACCCACTGCCCTATCCCCCCACCTAGGCCAGGAATAATCCCGACAACCGTCCCGATCAAACTGCACCGTATCGTTAGACCCCAATGTCTGAGGACGTCCCTGACTCCCTCGAAGGCATTATCGATACGGGAGGAACCGCTTGACGCGATGCTTTCTCCCCGGACCGCAAGGTCGACGATCTCCGGGATAGCAAACAAACCTACGACGAAGGGGACAACCGAGAGGCCGTCCAGGAGGTAGGTTTGCTCAAAAGTGAAGCGCGGGATTGACGTGTGCGAGTCCATACCGATCGTGGAGAGCAAGAATCCGAAGCCTCCGGCGACAAGACCCTTGATCAGACGGTCCCCGCTCAGCGATGAAATAAGACTGACACCGACAACGGCTAAGGCGAAGATTTCAGGCGGTCCAAAGGAAAGAACTAAAGGCTGTATGATGGGGATCGAAGCAGCAAGGGCCAAAGCTCCAACAACGGCGCCAACGAAGGAGGCGAATAGAGCCGCCCCCAGAGCTCGGCCCGCTTCCCCTTTCTTGGCCATCGCATGCCCATCGAGAATCAAAGCCGCGGAGGAAGTTTCCCCCGGAACCGCAAAAAGAATAGCAGTGATATCTCCGGTCGTATTGGTCACAGAATACATTCCGAGCAGAAAGGCAAAGGCAGACATGGGCGTCATAGCGAAGACAAAGGGTAACATCAGAGCAAGCGTCGCGACGCTCCCTAAACCGGGCAACAAGCCGACAAAAAACCCAATGGCTATGCCGAGAAGCATGAGGCCAAAGGCCGGCCATGCAAAGATGGCCAGAAGCCCTTCAATCAAAGCGTCGACCATATCGAACTCCAGCCCCGAAGGCACTGGGTTTCAATGCGAAGCCTCTCTTGAAGACTCCGCTGATGCAATATCTCATTTGGTGGTCTGTAATTTGACGAAAGTTCGCATCGCTTCTATGGCTTCATTCGGTGTTTCCTGCAAGATTTTTTGAAATGCCACGCCTCCCTTCCTCATTGACATCGAGGGGACAACAAAGCCATAGATCTTCTTGCTATCCGCCTTATAGTCGGGATCGTCGCGCACCTTATCAAAGGCATCTGTTAAGATTTCGATCCGATCCTTCGGGGTTCCAGGAGGGAGCCAGTAGATCCCCGGCATCGAATAGAGAGCGGCGAGAGTTTTGAAGGCTTCCCATTTTGGCCCCGAAGGATCCTTGCCTGTGATTTTCCGGTGAACCTCTTCGAATATTGGCGTATCTAGAAATTCAGGGTGTCTCTCGAAGATCCCTTCTGAAGCCAAGACGCCTGTCTGCATCAGCCGCGCGGCGATCCCCTCCCTCTCGAGAGGAACCATGCCAATCAAGTACACGCTGCCAGCCTCCAGTTGTAGATCCGCGTCTCCTCGTCTCATGGCAAGGCGGATTTCAGCGAGTCCCTGGTAGCCGACGACCGGCTTCCACTTGATGCCGAACATATCTAGGGCCAAGTTTATCAGCATGAACGATTGACTCGTTGCGCTTTCGCCGGGAACCAAGAGTGCCCTGTCAGTCTTCCGTAATTCCTCAACGCTCCTCCCAGCCGCCGTGCGGGAGGCCATGACTGAATTATCCACTCGTATCCCGGCAAGGATGTGCACTTTTCTGTAATCATACTGCAGGCCGGGAGTCTCCAGCATCTGCTTTATGGGGAAAGATCCCGTTGCGCCGATCAGAGTGAGCCCGTCTGGTTTGGCCCGGGTGTAACCCCAGTTCCACAGAACCTGCCCGCCGGCACCCGTCATGTTCTGAACAATAACCGTTGGATTCCCCGGAATATGCTTTCCGAGATGCCGACCTAACAGCCTGGTGAACACATCGGCCGCTCCCCCAGGGGCAAAACCCACCATGAGGTGAACCGTCTTCCCTGCGTAGAAGGATTGAGCGGACAGGCTCGGGATGCCCAGGACAAAACTCAGAACCATCGTCGAGATAACCATCCATATGGGTCTCTTCGTTGCAGCTTGTAACATCTTTTTACCCTCCTTGCTCTACATCAGCCCGTCAACCTCTGAGTCGATCGAACTTCAGTTCTTATACCCAGACCGCGGCACCCCGGACTACCCAAGCAGTTTCTCAATCCACAGCCAGACCAGCGATTCCGGAAACGTAAGGTGGAGGATAGAATCAAATATTCCCCAGAAAAGAATGTAACCTCCACCGGTAAGTAGTAGCGAAAGCTTCCAGGTTTCACCGCTTTGGAATTTAAGGTACCCGAAAAGCATCAAGAGAAGCGCTATCCTAAACCCCAAGAGCCATATTCCAATCGCATAGCATAGGATCCAGCAAAGGACATTCATCACCCTAGCACGGCCTTCGACTCTGTGGAACTCTTCACTGGACTGAAAGTCCATCGTCATGGAACCTAGCTCAGCTCGCCCCGTCAGATCTAATACCAATTGAATGAGACTCAGCACGACAACGGAAACGGCCACCAACCAGGGGAAAAGCCGCGTAGCCAAAGGCCAGTCTCTCGACTCGAACAGGGCCCACGCGGCCGTGCAAGAAAAAAATAGAGTCAGTATGGATTGGGAGGAAGATTTCACGGATTGAGCTTCCGCATAGTAGCTGGGCTGCTGGAAACCACAGGCTTTCCCAACACAGCTTCAAGCCAGGATATAAGGGCAATGGTCGGGAGCCCGGTGCATCTGAGAAACAACGCGTCCAACCCATCCTTCCCAAATTCTCCGGCCTGACGGAAAAACCACAGTTCCATTCTTTATCAATAAATCCACGCGTTCCATTTGAAGTTCCCCTCTTCCATTTTTATTTTAGTTAGCCAGTTCGCAGTCACGCGATGGTTCGCTCGACCGGGGCCAAGTTAGCAGGTTCGGAAGAAGACTGTCAACAAAATTCTAGACGCGGAAAGATACGTCCTATAGCGTAAAGCGACCAGATTTTGAGGTCTTATTTATTCCGCAATGGTTATGGTATATAAGCTTGCTCAAACTGGACCAAGGGTGCAAAGGAGATCGAAGCGGATGAACGAAGACAAGGAGGCTACAGTGCTCACGCTAGAATTTGCCAGTATCTATTATCCCTATTTTGGAAAACTCTTGGACGGACGTTACACGTCCAATGGGATTGAACTGGTATGGCATTATGTTACCCCGCCGGACGCAATCTTTCGCCAGGTTATAGAATCAGCTCCGTATGATCTCGCTGAGATGTCCCTATCGGCTTACACGATGCTGCGGGAGCGAGGCTGGGACAGGTACATCGGGCTTCCCATTTTTACCTCGAGACGATTCCGTCATTCTGCACTTTTCGTAAAAGCCGAGAGCGATATTGTCAGCGGTGAACAGTTAAGAGGGAAAAGAGTTGGTCTGCCGGAATATCATATGACAGCTGCTGTGTGGGTAAGAGGGATACTTCGGGAAGACTTTGGGGTGGATCCGAGAGAGATCCAGTGGTTTACCGGAGGGGCAGAACGCCCCGGACGCGTGGAACGGATCGAGCTTCCCGCGGAGATTGCAGCTCGCATCCATCCTATTGGGCAAAACGAGACTTTATTCAGTATGCTGCTGGACGGCCGTCTCGATGCCGTGATGTGTGCCCACAAGCCTCAGCTTGCCCGAAAAAGCGGGGGGTCCCTTATCCGCTATCTATTTCCAGATTGTAAAGAGGTGGAGAAGAAATATTATCTGAGACACCGGATCTTTCCAATAATGCACACACTGGTTTTAAAAAGGGGCCTCCAGGCGGACGAAAAGGATATAGCGAGCAGAATCCATCGGCTGCTTCAGAATTTAAAGGAAGATTTCTATAAGAAGGTGGCAATCGTGAGGAATTCCTCTGTCTTTCCCTGGATCAATGAATACATTGATGAAATTGCAGAGATGATGGGAGAGGATCCTTGGGCGCATGGAATTAGCAAGAATGCCCAGGTCCTAAATAAGTTTCTCGACTATTCCTACAGCCAGGGACTAATCCAGAAAAAGCCAGGGCTTGAAGAACTTTTCATTGATTTAGATGACTGAATAAATGAACGGAACTAAGGCGTAAAAGCGGCTGAATGATCGGGTTAAGAATAAGTATGCCTTTACTTCTAACCTGATTCGACTCGTGGCCTCTCGCTGGCGGCGTTAATGCCAGCAATACGGCCAAATGCCAGGCACTCCCCAAGGTTACCGCCACTCTGATACATAAAGCCCCAGATTGAGCCCAGCTCGCCCGCTGCATAGAGCCTTGGAATTGGACGGTCCCACGGATCCAGAACCTGGGCCTTGGCATCGCGCTTGGGACCCCCTTGCGTGTTCAGAAGGCAGGGAAAGGCCCTTATTGAATAGAAAGGTGGAGTCTCAAGAGGTGCCAGAGTGTCGGGCAGCCGGCCGAAGTCCCGATCCTCTCCTTCGCCGCAGAACTGATTATACCTGGCTGTGGATCTTTCGAGTTTATTGTTCGCGGATAGACGCATCTTTGCGGCAAGTTCTCCAAGAGTATGGCCACGGAGAATCCAGCCTCGATCTATCTCCGCGGAATTATCTGCGCTCCATCGGTAAAGGTCTCGGTTTCGTCCGTACACATGGCTTACGGGTCCGAGGCAACGAGTCTTCTCGTCAAAAACAAAAAAACAAGGAACCCTAGGCCACTCGAGACGTTCAGGTATGAAGTGTGAAACAGAGAGCCACCTGGTATACAGTCCGCCGTATTCATTCATAAACCGCTCACCGTTGCGGTCCACTATGACGTAGCCAGGGCCTGGGATATGGCTATCAAATGCCGATCCATATTCTGGGAACTTGTACCCCAAGGGGCACGCAATGGCATTCATGTGCCAAAGAGCAGCTCCCGCCTCTTGAGCCATCCGTATGCCATCACCGGTATTGTCCGGATGACCTAAAGCGTAGACTTGTGGCATCGCGAGGCACTCACGTTTCATTCTCTCATCAAACTCAAAGCCGCCGCACGCGAGAATTACAGCACGTCTGGCCAGTACCTTCGAAATGCGTCCGCCTGCTTCCGCTTCAACTCCAACGACCTCTTTGTCTAGACTTTGCATAAGCCGACGGACCGGAGTGCTGGTCATAACCTCTATCCCTCGCTTCTCAACGTTGTCCTGGAGAAGCTTCCACAATCGCCGACCACCTTCTCCTTGCAGCGCGTCGTCGGCAGGACGGAACCGGAGCATCGTTTCCGCGCCAGTCACCTCAGGAAATGTGGGGCCAGGAAAATATGGCACCGGATCACCCCCAAGCTGGCGAACGAAATCCACATTCTTAGAGGCCCATTCGATGTACGCATCGATGATTTCGTCTTCGACTGTCCCCGAACAAAGGGCTCTAAGGTGCTCCTTCGCAGCTTCACCCGGGATCACGCCGGTGAAAGACGAGACCGCAAGACGTGTATTTCCTCCGCCCTGCGCAGATTTTTCCAAGACGACGACACGCGCTCCCATATCGTGAGCAGTTATAGCGGCGACGGCACCGGCACCACCGTAACCAACGATGATCACGTCGACTTCTTTACTGACGGTCACGGTTTCGTGTCCCCCTCTAGGAAGCCGAGGCCTCCCGTAACAGACTTCCAAACCCTTCAATGGGTTCTGTTAACCCCACCATCTTTTTGAGCTTCCACATAGTGGCCTGGTTGCTGGAAATAACAGGCTTCCCCAGGGCTATCTCAAGCCTCCCCAGAACCGTTATCGTTGGGAGGCCTGTGCAACTTAAGAATACGGCATCAAAGTCATCAGGACCAAGATCCTTGACTTGGTCGAGAAGGAGATCCTCATCTATATCCGAATGCCTCAGCCCATGGGTGTCAAGCGTGCTAATGGACCGGATACGAAAACCATGTGACTCCAGAAACTTCTTCTCCAACTCGTTAACTTCGCTGGAATAGGGGGTAAGCACAGAAATCTTTCTCGCATTCAAATTCTGGAGTGCTTCAATCACAGCCGAAGACGTCGAGGTTACACTAATTTGGGCAACCTCTCGTATCCGCTCCTCCACCCATTCATTGTATCCTTTACCCCCGTAGAGACTCCCCGTAGTGCATGTGAACGCGATGGCCACAACCTTACCGTGCCCTAGCTTCTCTACTTCCTTTGCCAAATCCTTAACCATATTTTCGTATTTTTTGAGCCCTAACTCCGGTCGATGTTCTAGCCGCCCAAAATGAAACGTCACCCCGGGCGGGGCCATCGCATAGAACTCAGCCTCTGCTATTACATTTGTCGAGGGTATCAGAAGACCGATACGAGCCTTAAATCCAATCATTTGTTTTCGCCTCCCTATTTTAAAAAGCGGCCTCATTATACCTCAAGATCAAGGGTATTGCCCAGGGAGTTTATCGCACTCTGTAAAGTCCGCGTCTGGGCGTCGGCGCATATCGTCGCGTCATTCATGATCTAACGCCAACGGAACTCATCGTCCTCGTGGGATATGCACTATCTTCGATAAATTGTAGCACACACGTAGTTGAGGAATTCAAATGCAGGATCGAGAAAAAAATTTCTTTTATTCTTATTTTTTGGAATTTGCAGCATGAAACATGTCGTTTCGCTATAGGATTCAGTATTGTTTACGGAAAGAAGTTAAACGAATAGCATGGCATGCTATTTGCAGTCCCGGACAAGCAACACAAACCGCCACAAATCCGAGCACCACGAACAACCCAAAGGAGGCGACACATGGATTTTGATCTAGTCATTAAGAATGCGCGAATAGTAACACCTGTTGGTGTGGATTCCGGCGAGATTGGGATAAAAGACGGAAGGATCGCTGCTGTCGCGGGTCGGGGTTCTCAGCTCGCGGCACCCTCCGTCGTCGACGCAGAGCAAAAATACGTGATACCTGGGGTGGTGGATCCACACGTCCACGTCGGAGCATTCAATCCACTAAAAGACGATTTTCGGACAGAGAGCCAAGCGGCAGCGGCAGGTGGGGTCACAACTATCGGCATTCATCTACATGTAGAAGAGAAGGATACTGCCGAGAAGGATACGATTAAGGCAATTGAGCACTGCAAGAGTCATTTTGATACCAACTCAGTTGTGGACGGCTTCTTTCACGTGCAGATCACAGATGAACCCAGCTTTCAGGAGATACCGCTCTATCCAAAGATTGGGATTACCTCTTATAAGCTCACGTGGGGCGAGATAGGAGCGGGGGGAGATGCCCGGCTGTACCAAGCGATGGAGGAATTGACCAAGCTGGGAGATAAGGTGCGCGGCATTATTCATGCTGAGAATCGCGAAATTGTCACGTTGCTGGCGCGCAGACTTGGGGGTCAAGGTCGAAGAGACTTCCCGGCTTGGAATGAGTCTAGACCGTGGTTTTGCGAGGCGGAATTTATGGAAAAGTCCATTCTTTTCGCGGAAGTAACTAGATGTCCTATCTACATCGAACATGTAACGATAGGCCGAGGTATTGAGATATTAGCTCGAGCAAAGAGGAGAGGCGTCAATGTCAAGGCAGAGACCTGCCCGCAATATTTAATGCTGACTAGCGAAAGCAAAGGCGTGTTGCCTGCTTTTCCTCCGTTCGGTCATGTCAATCCTCCGTTACGAGATAAGGAAAGCAATGACATGCTCTGGGAAGGTATCGCTGCGGGCCTCATCGATTGTATGGGTTCCGATCATGCACCGTATACAAAGAAACAGAAAGGGGATGACATCTGGAAAGCCCCACCTGGTCTGGGCAACACCGTGGAGATGACATTGCCTCTCTTGCTCAGTGAGGGGGTCAACAAAGGCCGGATTTCGATCGAGAAGCTTGTTGAGCTTTGCTGCTACAGTCCGGCCAGGATATTTGGCCTCTATCCACGAAAAGGAGGAATTGTTGTCGGTGCGGATGCCGACCTGGTGATTGTGGATGAGAATGAGAAGAGAAAAGTGTCGGCCAATATGCTCCATTCCTTGTGCGACTGGTCTGTTTACGACGGTTGGGAATTGAAGGGATGGCCTGTCGCGACATTTCTTCGTGGCCAGCTATTAGCAAAAAATGGGAAAATCGTAGCCCATCCCGGTACCGGGAAGTGGCTGGCCCGGTGATCTCTGGGGCCTAAGCCCTTTACATTCCCATCACTCGGTCGGCCTTGAAAAGTGACGTAACTGCGGTGTCGTAACCGCAAGCGCAACAGTAGTTTCAAGGAGGTGAGCTTCTATGTTTAAGGTGGTCCATTTCCTCAACCAATTCTTTGCCGGCGTTGGCGGAGAGGAGAAGACGCATATCGCCCCTGAGATCCGAGAAGGAGCGCTCGGACCAGGAAAGGGCTTGCAAGTTCAACTGGCCGACAAAGCTAGGATAGAGGCCACGGTGTTCTGCGGTGACAATTTCTTTGCGGAGCATGTCGAGGAGGCCAAAGCACGAATTGTGGAGTTGGTCCAGGCCTGGCGCCCTCAACTCTTAGTGGCGGGTCCTGCCTTCGACTCCGGGCGATATGGCTTCGCTTGTGCGGAAGTTTGCCACGCGGTCGCCACCAGCTTGGGCGTTCCCTGCGTCGCCGCCATGCATCCAGAGAACCCCGGAGTTGACGCCCACCGAAGCTACAACAACCTCCACGTCTATGTCATTCCTACCACAGAGACGGTGGCCGGCATGTCGCAGGCATTGGGCAAGATGGCGGCCTTAGCAACTAGATTGGCTGCCGGCGAGGCCCTAGGCCCGGCTCTGGAGGAAGGATACCTGCCTAGGGGCATACGCAAAGATGAGGTCGCCACGAAGACTGCGGCGGAAAGGGCCTTGGACATGCTTTTGGCCAAGCTATCGGGTAGGCCCTATGTAACCGAGGTACCCTGGATGAGGTGGGAACGGGTGATGGCCGCCCAGCCCCTGGCCGATCTGGCTAGGGCAACAATA
>Ga0209431_10005389_pt1 | contig 9955 bp, 8 predicted proteins | sample RifCSP13_3_FD_184021 | JGI IMG/M metagenome (GOLD analysis project Ga0209431, IMG submission 184021) | Soil microbial communities from Rifle, Colorado - Rifle CSP2_sed 13_3 (SPAdes) (version 2) | ecosystem: Environmental > Terrestrial > Deep subsurface > Rock core/Sediment | place: Rifle... | reverse complement strand
TCTGGTGGGCGTGAAGCCAAGGGATTTTACGCGGAAAGACTTCGTCGTCGAGGGGCGGGAGGAAGAGATCTACCAGACTATCTTCGCCGGCGCGGCAAAGGCTTATCACGGTTCCCCGTACATGCCGGAGTGGAAGAGCGCGCTTTCGCGCCAGCAGATTTTAGATGTGATGGAGTATCTGAAGAGTTTTAAAAAGTAATGCTTTCCAAGTTTTGAAACTTCTTAATGGCAATTTTCTTAATCTTAAGAAAGTCAACTGTGTGTCCGCCCCAAATACTTAAACAAAAGGGAGCTTGCTGGTGGCCTAAGCCTTGCTAATATCTTTTTGTGCAATCATTAGCAGGAAAGATAGGAGACTACGGTAAAGAGATCGATGAGGTTGCCCTGGAATATTATTTTGCGGTTTGTTTTGATAGCGGCTGCTTTGGTGGCCATTGCGGCTCCTCTTTTCCCTTCTTTAATGGGGCGCGCCAACATTACTCAACCCATTGCCTTTAACCACAAGAAACATGCGGGCGAACTCTCCCTTCCTTGCACTACCTGTCATCAGTCGGTAGAGGCTCAGACATTTGCCGGATTGCCGCAGACAGAGACCTGTCTTACCTGTCATGCGGCGGCTCTCACGAAGAATCCAGAAGAGGAGAAGATAAGACAATTTGCGTCAAAAAAGGAGATGATCCTTTGGAAGAGGGTATACCAGGTGCCGCGTGATGTTTTCTTCTCCCATCGCAGGCATGTGGTCTTGGCCAAAGTCGAATGCGCCACTTGCCATGGGAAGATGGCCGAACAAATCACTCCACCAACTCGCCCTTTGGTCAATCAGACGATGACATGGTGTATTTCCTGTCATCAGGAAAGAAGGGCATCCGTGGACTGTAACGCGTGCCACAAATGAAATGGCAAATAGTCAATGGCGAATAGTCAAACGGGCTGGAACGCTGGGATGATGGGAGGCCGGGAAGCTTTCTCGCTTCCAGGCGTGCAAGCCTTAGAGCTTTTGTAACAATGAAAGTTGATCGGCGAGATTTTTTAAAAATCATCGGTCTTGGGACCGCGGGGACGGCTGTCTCCGGCTGTACCCTCCAAGGCGTAGGTACTGCCCTTCAAGTCGCGGAGCAGGAGATAAGGCCAGAGCCCGGGCCGGAATCCTGGGTCGCCTCTACATGTGGTCAATGCACCGGGGGGTGCGGTATTCTGGTGCGGAAGATCGGGGAGCGAGCGGTAAAGATCGAGGGGAATCCAGCGCACCCTATAAATCGAGGCAGCCTTTGCCCTCTGGGTCAATCAGGGTTGCAGCTCCTCTACAACCCCGACCGGATCAAGCAACCTCTGCGGAGAGTAGGAAAGCGGGGAGAGGGGAAATGGGAAGCTATCGCCTGGGACAAAGCTATCGCCTTTGCCGCGAACAACCTGGGAGAGATCCGAAAAAAGGGCGAGTCGCATGCGCTGGTGCTAATCAGTGGGAAGAAGAGGGGCCTTGTGAGCAGGCTCTTCACGAGATTCCTGGAGGCTTATGGATCGCCCAACTTGATTTACGCCGGTCCGAGAGACTCTATGGAGATTGCCCGTGCCATGATGGAGGGGAAGGAGGATAGCACCTATGATTTGGAGAATGCCGGCCACATCCTGAGCTTTGGCCTGAACCTCCTCGATGGCTGGTGGTCTCCTGTGCGTCAGATACGGGCCTTTGCCAATTTGAGGCAGGGGAGCCCGGGCCGGAGAGGGAGGCTGGTCCAGGTAGAGAGTCGCCTGTCTGTGACCGCCGCCAAAGCAGATGAGTGGATACCAATAAATCCCGCAACAGAGGGGGCGTTAGCCCTGGGATTAGCCCATGTCATGATCCGGGAAGATCTTTACAATAAAGAGTTTGTTAATCGATATACCTTGGGTTTTGAGGATAAAGTGGATGAGAAGGGCATTTGGCTAGCGGGCTTCAAGAGCGTGGTCATGGAAGACTATCCGCCGGATGTGGTGGCAAAGATGACCGGGGTTGGAGTGGAGAAAATCTTAAGGCTCGCGCGTGAGTTTGCCTCAGCCGAGAGGCCCCTTGCCCTTTCTGAGAACCGGTCTTCCAATGCTACCTACTCAGCCATGGCGGTTCATGCCCTGAACGCCTTGGTTGGAAACATCGGTGTCAGAGGCGGTGTCCTATCCGAGGGGGAGGCTCGGCTTCAGCCTTGGCCGGCTGTGATAAAGGATGGCATAGCACGAAAGGGGCTGTCGATGCGCAGGGTCGATGAAGCCAAGACAGCTAGATTGCCCATAGCTGAGCCGGGAATAGAAGCCTTAGCAGATGCCCTAATAACTGAGAAACCCTATCCGGTCCAGGCCCTCCTCGTCTACGGCACTAATCCTGTTTTTACCGCTCTGAATAAAAAGAAGATCGCCGAAGGCCTGATGAAGGTCCCTTTTATTTTGAGCTTCTCGCCTTTCCTTGACGAGACGGCTGCCTTTGCCGACATCATCCTTCCTGACCACACCTACTTAGAAAAGTGGGAGGATGAGCCCGCTTCGCCTGGCCTACCCTTCCTGTGCCTGGGGCTCAGGCAGCCGGTTGTGGAGCCTCGGTATCAGACGCGGCACACGGGGGATGTTATCCTTGAGCTCGCCGGGGCGTTAGAAGGAGAGATAGCCCGGGCCTTTCCCTGGAAGGAATTTAAGGAGTGCTTGTTGGAGGAGTTCAAGGGGATCTATGAATCTGGAGTTGGGACTATAGCGGAAGGGGAGTCTGAGGCCACGTGGGCACGGTTTTTAGAGGAGCGAGGAATCCGCTATCCACTCGCTCGATCCTTCGAAGAATTTTGGGAGAAGCTCCGCGCTAAGGGGAGCTGGTGGGATCAGGCCTCGAGTCGGGACAGAGGAATCCGGGGCTTAAAGACGCCTTCGGGAAAGTTCGAATTTTTCTCTCCAAAAACAAGGCGACAGTCCTCCTTCCCGGTTTATGAAAAGCCGCGCTTTTTTGGCGATGAGAAGCTCTACCCATTCCATCTCTACCTTTTTCCCACCCTTGCCCTCTTAGATGGGTCCGTGGCCAACCAGCCCTTTCTTCAAGAGATTGTTGGCCCACACGTGAATATGCAGTGGGATTCTTGGGTGGAGATCAATCCGGAGATGGCAAAGCGGCTGCGAATCAGAGATGGAGAGTGGATCTTTGTCGAGTCTCCGTTTGGCAAGGTGAAGACTCGGGCAAAACTTTATCCGGGCACGATGCCCGGCGTGGTTAATATCCCCCTGGGGCAGGGGCACACGGCCCTTGGTCATTGGGCGCAGGGGAAGGGTATAAACCCTTTGGATCTTGTTGGAGAGGATTACGATTCCGTGAGTGCTATTCCCGCGCTCTTGTCAACGCGAGTGAAGATTTATAAAGCATGAGAAAGCTCTCAGCTATCAGCACTCAGCGGTCAGAAAAATGGACTTCGGATAGGCAGGAGGGGAAGCTGAAAGCTGATGGCTGACTGCTGAAGGCTTGAAGTGAGGCAAACATGGCACGTTGGGGTATGGTGATAGATCTGGATCGGTGCACGGGCTGTCAGGCTTGTGTGGTAGCCTGTAAACAGGAGAACAACGTGCCGTTTTCAACCCCCGAAGAGGCGGAGTACGGGAGAGGAATCTCCTGGATCAAACTCATGACCATGATCGAGGGCGAATACCCTGAGGTGAAGGTCCGATACGTCCCCATGTTTTGCCAGCATTGCGACAATCCCCCTAGTGTCAAGGTGTGCCCCACGGGCGCGACCTACAAGAACCCCGAAGGCCTGGTGGCCCAAATCTATCCTCGCTGCATTGGGTGCCGTTACTGTGCCAATGCCTGTCCCTACCAGGTGAAATATTTTAACTGGTATGAGCCCAGATGGCCCGAAGAGATGAAAGCGTCTCTCAATCCCGATGTGTCCGTCCGCCCCAAAGGGGTGGTTGAGAAGTGCACCTTCTGTCACCATCGCCTTCAAAAGGCCAGGGAGCAGGCCGCCGTGGAGGGAAGGGAGTTAAGAGGCGAGGGTGACTATGTGCCTGCCTGTGTGCAGAGCTGCCCTGCTGATGCGATGTCTTTCGGCGATCTGGATGATTCCAAGAGTGACGTTTCCAAGCTGGCGAAGAGCACGAGGGCTTTCAGGGTGCTGGAAGACCTCGGGACTGAACCGAAGGTAGTTTACCTTAAAGAGGGGGAGTGGCATGCAGGATAAGCGGGAAGATGCCGTTCTTTTTGACCCTATCCTGAAGACAGGCAAGGGTTTTTACCTTGTCGCGCTCCTTTTGCTGGCAATTGCCCTGTGGGGGCTCTACGCGTACAGCCTCCAGCTTAAGTATGGGTTGGGGGTTACCGGACTCAACCGTCCGGTCTTCTGGGGGTTCTACATTACCAACTTTGTCTTTTTTATTGGCATCAGCCATGCCGGGACACTGATCTCTGCCATTCTTCGCCTCTGCCGGGCGGAGTGGCGCAGGCCCATCACGCGAATGGCGGAGATGATTACGGTCCTGGTCCTCTTCTTTGGCCTGGGAAGCATCATTCTGGATTTGGGAAGGCCCGATCGGGCCCTCTATGTCATCTTCTACGGCAAGATCAACTCCCCCCTTGTCTGGGATGTGATTAGCATCTCCACCTATCTCACGGCGAGCACGATCTATCTCTACATCCCTTTGATCCCTGATATCGCGCTTCTCCGCGACCGCGTAACGGGCTGGCGCAAAAGACTCTACAGGATTCTTTCTCTCGGATGGACGGGTACAGAGAGGCAGCATCGGAGAGTGGAAATTGCTATCGCCATTCTCGCAATTATTGTTATCCCTATTGCTGTTTCGGTCCACACAGTTGTCTCCTGGGTCTTCGCCATGACGATTCAGCCCATGTGGCACTCGACAATTTTCGGCCCCTACTTTGTTGTAGGAGCGATCTACTCAGGGATCGCTGCTCTCCTCATAGCAATGGCCTTGATTAGGAGGATTTACAAGCTTGGGGATTACATCAAGCCAATCCATTTCAACTACCTGGGGATGCTCCTTTTCGTGATGACGCTTCTTTGGTTCTATTTTACCTTTGCCGAATATCTCACGACCTTCTATGGCGGCGAGCCGACAGAGATGGCGGTCTTCTGGGCGAAGATAAGCGGCGAGTACCGGATTTTCTTCTGGGGTATGGTCCTGTTTGATCTCATTATCCCCTTTGCCATCCTCTGTAATCGCTGGACGCGGACGATCACGGGGACAGTCATTGCCTCGATATCGGTCGTGATCGGTATGTGGCTGGAGCGTTTCACTATTGTTGTTCCTACTTTGGTGAATCCCAGGCTACCTTGGGATCGAGGTCTTTACTTCCCTACCTGGATCGAGTGGTCTCTTACTGCTGCCTTTTTTGCCACCTTTATTCTCCTTTACATGATCTTTACCAAGTTCTTCCCCATTGTCTCTATCTGGGAGGTAAGAGAAGGGAGGGAGAGGGGCCTTGCTGAGGTCGAGGAGCGGATCAGAAGCTATCTTCCTGGCTTGGAAAACACGGAAGGCTTGCCTGCTGATAAGAGCGAAGAGGCGGAGAGCGCCCGATGGGGGGTCAGATGATGAATAGGGATGCAAGGCGTGTCTGGCAACCGCTAAGCTACGTGCTCTTTACCTTTGTCACTTTCATTTTCACATCAGCGGGCATTGGGGCTGAAAGGCCGTATACGCTTCCTGAGGACCCGCTCAAAGGCCGAGAGCTTTTCCTCGCCAAGGGTTGCGTCAGATGCCATGCCGTTCGCGGCGAAGGAGGAACGATTGGTCCGGATCTTGGGAAGGGCTTCTTAAGCCGCAGTCTGATCCAGATGGGGGCTCTCATGTGGAACCACGCCCCGGGGATGCGGGAGAAAATGAAGGAGCTCAAGATCCCTTGGCCTTCATTCAAAGAGAAAGAGATGGCCGATCTTGTAGCTTATCTCTACTATTTAGATTACTTCGATGAGCCGGGGGATCCAGTAGCGGGGAGGACCCTCGTAAGGGAGAAGCAGTGTTTGAGTTGTCACACAATTGGAGGAAGGGGAGGGAGGGTGGGGCCGAACCTCGACAAAATGAAGGCTTACGCCTCTACCATATTCATGGCCCAGGCTATGTGGAATCACGGACCTCCAATGATCAAAAAAATGGCTCAGCTGGGTATCGCTCCGCCAAGCCTTCAGGGAAAGGAAATAGTGAACATCCTCGCTTATATCAGAACCGCTAGCGAGACAGGAGTCAAAGAAAGGATGTACATGCTTCCCGGAGATCCTCGTAAGGGAGAAAAGCTCTTTGCTGTGAAGGGCTGTGTATCCTGCCATGGGGTAGCAGGCAAGGGAGGAGTAGGTCCTTCCCTTGGACCACGAAAGCTTAGGGGGAGTGTCACCCAAATAGCTGCGGTTATGTGGCAACATGGACCAGGGATGTGGAAAAAGATGGAGGAGATGAAGATTCCTTACCCTCGCATGGAGGGCTCTGAGATGGCCGATCTGATCGCCTACCTCTACTTTCTAGGTTTCTTCGATGACCCGGGAGATCCGGTTAAAGGAAAGGAGCTTTTTGCTGCTAAGGGCTGCGTCCGCTGCCATTCCGTTAAGGGAGAAGGAGGCAAGGTGGGCCCCGACCTTGCCCAGATACAGGCCTTTGCTTCCTCGATCGACGCCGTCCAGGCACTTTGGAACCACGTCCCGATGATGGAGGAGGCGACAAGACAGCGAGGGATCGCCTGGCCCCTGCTCCAAGGCCAGGATATGGCAGACGTTGTTGATTACGTGCGGCAGGCGCAGAAAAAGAAGCCGGAGGCCCCGAAGCAATGACCCAAAGACGCACCATGCTTTTCCTCAGTTTGGTTGTTGCCTTGGTGGTAGGGGCCATTGCTCTAGTTATGGGCATCGCAGAGGATGCCAACCGGGCCTGGGGAGTTTTTCTGGTCAATTTTCTCTTCTGGACGGCGATAAGTCAGGGCGGGGCTGTTTTCCTTGGCATCCTCTATGTCACTGGGGCCAAGTGGGCGCAACCGTTAAAGCGGATTGCAGCAAGGACGACAGCTTTTCTGCCCCTGTCTTTTTTTCTCTTCCTCTTGCTTTACCTTGGTCGGGAGAGCGTTTTCCCTTGGGTCACCGACCCCGTCGCCGAGAAGGCCGTTTGGCTCAATTTCTCTTTCCTCTTTGTGCGGGATGGGATCGGTCTCGTCATTTTAACTGGGGCGAGTCTCCTGCTGGTCTTCTCCCGACATGGGAGGAGTCCGCTCTTCTCATCCATCTTTCTTCTGCTTTATGCTTTGGTATATTCCCTGATCGGCTTTGATCTGGTGATGTCCCTTGCCCCACATTGGTACAGCACACTGTTTGGCGCCTACTTTTTCATGAGCAGCTTTTACCTGGGGTTGGCTGCCCTTGCCGTTGCCTCGGCTCTCACTAGAAAATACCCTAAACCGGAGGGAGGGATCGGCACGGCCCAGTTCCACGATCTCGGCAAGCTCCTATTCGCATTTTGCATATTGACAGGAGATTTTTTGTGGTCCCAGTATGCCGTGATTTGGTATGGGAATATCCCGGAAGAAACTGAGTACGTTATCCTCAGAACCATGGAGATGCCCTGGGCCCCTGTGGCCTGGGGAGTGCTGATCGGAACCTTTGTCGTCCCTTTTCTTGTTCTTCTCAGCCGCGGGGTGAAAGAGAATCCACGGAGCTTGCTTGCTGTCGCCTCGGTTATATTGATCGGGATGTGGCTTGAGCGCTACCTGCTGGTGGTTCCCTCTCTATTGCACCAAGAGACGTTACCCCTAGGCTGGCCGGAACTCTTGATCACGCTGGGCTTCTTCGGTGCCTTTGCCATGACTTACCTGATGTTTGAACGAGTCGAAGGATATCTGCCCCGAGAAATGGAAAGTGTAAGATGAAAGGAGAACGCGATGCGCACCCATAGTGTTTTAACGATTACAGCGCTCAGCCTTTTACTGCTCTCGTCTTTATCCTATGCGGCGGAGGCCCCGAAGACCCTTTATACAAATCGCTGCCAGGGATGCCATGGCCCGGACGGAAAAGGAAACCAGACGATGGCCAAGGCCCTGCAGACGAATATCCCGGATCTCACCTCGAAAGAGATCGGCAAGAAACCCGACGCAGAGCTCTTAGAGGCCCTATCTAAGGGGAGGGGCAAGATGCCCGCGACGACGGGTCTCGGCGATAAGGAGCTGAAAGATCTTGTCGCGTACGTGAAAAATCTTTCCAAAGGTAAGTAAAATGGGTCAGGGCCCAGAGAGAATATGGCCAAGCGGAGAGAGGCAAAATTTCGGCCGGCTCGATCCCTGGCCGGAAAATTGATCCTGGGGTTCCTTCTAATAGCCGCTCTTGAGGCCCTGGTGCTTGGGGCGGTTAGCTTTTACACTCTCCGCCGATCCGTTGCCATTAATCGCCAACTGGAAGAGATTAGCTTATCCCTGGAAGCAACTCGGTCCTTAGGCCTGGACTTGGCCCAGGTTTCACAACCCCTGGATGAATACCTTTTAGGCGGTGGTTACACGCCGGCGCTCGACAAGTTCCGCGGTGCATTATCCGTCCTCAGGACCAGCTTGAAAAGCTGCGGCTCGGCTGTTTGCCACGGGGCGGCCAAAGAGCCGCGGCAGATGGCGGCCATACTCTCCCCATTGATCGCCGATGTCCAAGAGAAGGGCATGGTTGTTTTTGAGAGCGAGAAGAGCGGTGAAAACTCGACCAGACAGAGAGAAGAGGTAGAGGCCCTGGTCTCGCAAGCTCGAGCCCTGATGGACACAATGTCGTCGGCCTTATCCGAAAGGGTCGTAGTCCTCCGTAAGGAATCGGCCCGGGTCGGACAAAGCATGATTTTTCTTTTCTTTCTCTTTACCGCCCTGTCGCTCGGCTTGACCGCTACCGTGGCCTTTGCTGTTGCACAACGCATTACCGTACCTGTTTCCGACCTTCTTCGGGGCACGCGGAGGATCATGGAGGGAGATTTGGGACACCGGGTAGACGCAAGGACCCGCGATGAGATCGGCGAGTTAGCCAATTCTTTCAATGCTATGGTGCAAACGCTGAAAGAATACAAGGAGCGGATCGATGATTACAGCCGTTCCCTGGAGGAAAAAGTTCGGGTGCGAACCGAGGAGTTGAAGAGAGTCCAAGAATCTTTGCTTCAATCAGAGAAGCTGGCTTCGATCGGTCTTTTGGCTTCGGGGGTCGCACATGAGCTTAATAACCCGTTGACCGGTATCTTGATGAACGTCAACCTGCTGATGGAGGAAGTGGGTGACCAGCCGGATATTCACAAGGAGCTCAAGCGCATCAGCGATGACACCCTGCGGTGCAAGCGAATTATTGATGACCTTAGAGATTTCTCCCGTCGCCATGAGCTGGATTTTCGCTCCTCCGACCTTAACGGCGTGGTCATGAGCACTCTGGGATTGATTAAACACCAGCTCGAGCTTCACGCGGTTGGCCTGCGGCAGGATTTTTCTTCAGATATCCCTTCGATCCCGTGCGATCCGGATCGGATCAGGCAGGTGCTGATGAATGTTTTTGTCAACGCGATTCAGGCGATGCCTCGGGGAGGAACCTTAACCGTGAGAACTGCGCTTCGCGAGGGTTTAGCTGAGATTGCGGTGCAAGATACTGGATCAGGCATTCCGCGCGATATCCGAGGCAAGATCTTCGACCCCTTTTTCACTACCAAGGAAGCAGGGACAGGTTTAGGGCTCTCGATAGTCTATCGGATCATGGAGGAGCATGGAGGGAGAGTCGAAGTGGAGAGCCGAACTGCGGAGGAGGTCGGGACAGGCTCATCAGGATCCGCCGGTACGACGATTCGCCTTTTTATACCGTTAAAAGCTGTCAGCAATCAGGTATCAGCGGTCGGCCAGAAAAGGACTGAATCATGAGGGCTGAAAGCTGATGGCTAAAAGCTTTTAGGCTATGGACACTAGCGAAAAGAAAATCAAAGGCAAAATCCTCGTTGTGGATGACGAGGAGCGCAT
>Ga0209431_10005388_pt1 | contig 9957 bp, 7 predicted proteins | sample RifCSP13_3_FD_184021 | JGI IMG/M metagenome (GOLD analysis project Ga0209431, IMG submission 184021) | Soil microbial communities from Rifle, Colorado - Rifle CSP2_sed 13_3 (SPAdes) (version 2) | ecosystem: Environmental > Terrestrial > Deep subsurface > Rock core/Sediment | place: Rifle... | reverse complement strand
TATTTTTTCTAGTGGCCCTTCCCATGGAAGGCCGGTTTCAGAGGCATAGGTGTTGATAATTAATCCAAAAACAGCAATTGCAGTATTTGTGATGAGGTAGATAAATTTCAGCCATTTTTTACGCATGTTAAAAACTCCAGTTATTTTTTATAACCACATGATTATCAAGAAAATGTTTTGGATAGCAATATTGTAGCATTATCCTAAAATTAGTAAAAGCGTTTTTAGGTTCAAGTTACAAAATCGAAGTAATTTTTTGGGCTAATAACCTCGTAGCTTGCGTTTTCATATGCTTTTAGCCAGTCTTTTGGTGTTTTTACCTTGTCTTTATTCCATTTGAACTCATAACCATATAGTTTGCCGCCTCGTTCTTCTATCAAGTCAATTTCTTTTTGATCATAGGTACGCCAAAAATAGTAATTTGTTGCAATTTTTTTATACGAATTTCTTTTTATTCTTTCGGCCATTAAGAAATTTTCCCATAGCTGCCCAACATCATTTCTAGTATTGAGGTCGTTAAAGTTGGAAATCAAAGCGTTTCTGATCCCTAAATCATAAAAATAATATTTACCCATTTTGCTAACTTCTTTGCGAAGATTCCTCGAAAATCCATTGAGTCTAAATATAACAAAAGACTTCTCTAGAAGCTCAAGATAGCGCATGATAGTTTTGTTATCTAATCCTAAGGTCTTCCCAAGTTCAGATGTAGAAACTTCGCTTCCGATCTGAAAGGCTAACAGTTTTAAAAGATTTATAACTATTTGTGATTTTTTGATGCCATGAAATTCAAGTATGTCTTTAATGAGATAGGCATCTTTAATTTCTAGAATTCTATTTTGCTTTTGTTCATTGGTTTTGTAAGTGATAATGTTCGGATAAGTTCCGTAAATAAGATATTCGTTTAAATTTTTTTCTAATTCGTGTTGAGTATGAATTAGACGAAGTTCGATTGTGGCGATAGGATAAAGTGTAATAAGATTTTTTCTGCCGGTTAATGGTTCATCTGTGGCGTTGGCAAGGTCAAATGAAGATGATCCTGTAGCTATCACATAAATATTTGGAATATTATCCACAACCAGTTTTATTGCTCTGCCTATATTTTCTATTTTTTGTGCTTCATCTATAACCAAGAGTTGAGTATCGCCAAGAAGCTTTTTTATTAATTCAAGGCTGCATTTGCTAAAATCATTGGCAAAGTCAAGTTGGTCGCCACTAAATAATTTATATTTAAGATGTGTATGTGAAAGGAAGTCGTTTACTAAAGTTGTTTTTCCGACCTGACGCGGTCCATAAATAATGATAACTTTATTTTTTTCAAGACTGTCTTCTATTTTTATCGCTCTTGGTATCATGGAGCAGGATTATATATTATTCCTCTAATTTTGGCAAATTGAAGGAATTATATTCCCATAATTTATATAAATTGGGAGAATTGTGCGGGTTAGGAAGAAATCTTTGGGGTCAGGTATAAACCTTGACCCCAAAGGTACTTCGAGTTGGCGAACCAATACAATCCTCGGGCGAAGACCCGAGGATCTCGATACGCCAGGCTAGATCCTCGCGTCAAGCGCGAGGATGACAGCAGGAGAACCCCCCGAGGATACAACACTCCCTTTATTGGACCACTTTTTCACGTAAATAAGTGGGCAGCGCCTCTTTGGCACTAACCATATTTCCTTTGGCAAATTCAAATTCTGCCAATTGAAGCATATATTTTGCTTGCGCATACTTTCTGTCTATAATCTTTATATTGCAACGCTGCGAAAAAATATCCCTATAAACTTCAAAACCACTACCAACACCAATAAAACCATCAGCACAAATTTTGGTAATATTTTCTGGTTTAATTAGACTATCTGGCTTAATTTCTTGCATAATTCCTTTATTATCAACACCATACTCGCCAAAGTAAACTTCTTGCATTCTTGCATCTTGAGCAACCAACACTTTTGGCGCTTTAAACTCTATAAAAACTTCTTGAGCCAAAATACGCAAAGTTGAAATCTTGATCACGGGAAGATTAGCTGCAAACGCAAAACCTTGGACAATACTCGTCGCCAAACGCACTCCCGTAAAACTTCCAGGACCACTACCAAATGCAATAGCATCAAGTTGATTTAACTCTAGTTGTGCCTCATTTAAGAGCTCATTAATCATAGACAAAATAAGTTTGGTATGCTGCTTAGGAGCAACTATAAATTGATCATTAATTTTGTGATCGACTAATAAAGCAGCGGAGCACGCATCGGTTGAGGTATCAATTGCAAGGATTTTAGGATAAATAAATGTCATCCTGAGAGTAACGAAGGACCTTACTAGCGTGGATCCTCCCCATGGAGATCCCTCGCTACGCTCGGGATGGCAATCATTTTATTACCATTTCTTGTATGCTATCATCCCAAACAATAAATTGTCACGGAGAAAATTAATGTATGATATTGCCATTATAGGTGGCGGAATTATTGGCTGTGCGATCGCTAGAGAACTAGCAAAATATAAGCTTAAAATTTGCTTGCTAGAAAAAAACGAAGATGTTGGCGCCGAAACCACCAAAGCCAATAGTGGCATAGTTCATGGAGGATATTCGGACAAACCCAGCTCTATAAAAGCACGGTTTTGCACCAAAGGCAATCGTATGTATAAACAACTAAACGATGAGCTTGATTTTGGTTTTACTCAAACAGGATCTTTCGTCATCGGTTTTAACGAACAAGATGCGGCAAAAATACAGGAACTTTTTTCTTATGGCCAAGCAAATGGCGTGCCTGATTTGCAAATTGTTGATGGTGATTTTGTTAAGAATAAAGAACCAAATCTAAACCAAGCTATAACAATCGCCTTATACTGTCCTACTGCCGGCGTAACTTCGCCTTACGAATTTGCAATCGCTTTAGCGGAAAACGCAATTCAAAACGGAGTTAAATTAAAATTAAACAATAAAGTCCTTGAAATCCAAAAATTAGAAAACCACTTCTTATTAACAACCAACCAAGAAAAAATCTTGGCAAAAATAGTTATCAATGCGGCTGGTTTGTATGCCGATGAAGTAGCTCGAATGGTTGGCATCAATGAATTTACAATTAGTCCACGTAAGGGACAATATTTACTGTTTGATAAAGATGCTGGCCGGTTAGTTAACAGTGTGATTTTTCAAATCCCTACTGAGATAAGCAAAGGTATTCTGGTAACCAAAACTCACCATGGCAACCTATTAATTGGACCAGATGCTACTCCAACATCTGCCAAAGAGTGCTTAAACACAGACAGTCAAAACATAGATAATATTATTGCAGCCGCAAAAAAATCTTTACCCAACTTCGATTTGCGCAAAGTCATATCAAGTTTTGCTGGTAATCGCATGGTTCCCAGCACTGGTGATTTCATCATCGGCGAAAGCAAACTCAAAGGATTTATCAATGTTGCTGGCATTGATTCTCCAGGTCTAACAGCTGCTCCAGCAATTGCAGTTCATGTGGCAAAAATAGTTGCATCTAACGAACAAATAAAATTAATCAAGAATGAAAATTTCAATCCCAATCGTCAACCCCACAATACGATAGCTAACATGCAAGAATCTGAGCTCAATGAGCTCATTAAACAAGAACCTGATTATGGCTGTGTGGTATGTCGCTGTGAAACTGTTTCTCTAGGTGAGATTCGCGCATCACTTCAAACAAACATTCCAATTAATTCGCTAGATGCAATCAAAAGACGCACTCGGGCCGGAATGGGGAAATGCCAAGGAGGATTTTGCACCCCCAAAATCATGGAAGTAATTAATGAAGAATTAAAAATCCCAAAAGAAAAAATAACCAAGAAAGGCGGAAAATCTTTCTTAGTAGTTAACAAAATCATATCTGACATACTAAACGAAAGTTGAATTTCAGGGTAAAGCTACTGTGGAATTATACTCCTCACAGAATGAATTTAGGCGCGGCGCCATTATTTTTTGCGGCCGGAGTTTATTTTCACATAAATGAGGATCGCAAAAAATAAGGGCAACAAAGCATAAATTCATTATGTGAGGAGTATATGAAAAAAAATTATGATCTCGTAATAATCGGTGGCGGTCCGGCCGGCATGGCTGCAGCTTTAGCGGCCCACCAAAATCATATAAAAAATATTTTAATTATCGAGCGTGATTTGGAACTTGGCGGCATTTTAAACCAATGTATTCATAGCGGCTTTGGTTTACATCACTTCAAAAAAGAACTAACCGGTCCAGAATATAGCAGTCTCATAATACAAGAAATACAAAAAACCAATATAGAAGTCATGATCAATACCATGGTATTAAAATTGGGAGAAGATAAAACTATACATGCTATTAATAGCGATCATGGCTACATGAAAATTAACGCAAAAGCGATTGTGCTAGCTATGGGATGTCGCGAAAGAACGCGGGGAGCAATAAGAATTCATGGTAGTAGGCCCGCTGGAGTATATGCAGCCGGCACCGCTCAAAGACTAGTAAATATCGATGGCTACCTTCCAGGTAAAAGAGTAGTAATTTTGGGATCAGGAGATATTGGCTTAATCATGGCCCGCCGCATGACATTAGAAGGCGCAAAAGTTGAAGCCGTGCTTGAAATCCTCCCATATTCAAATGGATTAACAAGAAATATTGTCCAATGTTTAAATGATTTTGCTATCCCGCTTATACTCAAAACTACCATTACTAAAATTCATGGAGCAGAACGAGTAGAAGGTGTAACTATAGCTCAAGTTGATGATCAACTATCACCCATAACTGCTACTGAAAAATTCATTCCCTGCGATACAGTGTTGTTATCCGTAGGCTTAATCCCAGACAATGAAATTTCACATTCAGCTGGCATCGCTATCGATCAACGAACAAACGGCCCGATTGTAGGAGAACTAAGGCAAACTAGTAAAGATGGGATATTTGCATGTGGCAATGTTTTACAAGTTCACGATCTAGTAGATTTTGTTAGCGAAGAAGGAGCTCTTGCGGGCCTTGGCGCAGCAAAATATATTAATAATGATTTTGATAGTAGCTTTACCCACACAACTATTGCAGATAATGGCATTAGTTACATCGTCCCGCAAAAAATAAATGTAAAAAATATCACTGATAAACTTAAATTGTTTATGCGAGTAAAAAATATCTTCGAAAATAGCATCATCAATGTTTATCTAGGTGATAAAATTATAGCCAGTAAAAAAGAACATAAATTTTTACCTGCAGAAATGATAAGTTTTGATCTTAAAAAACAGGATTTAATTAATAACTCAGAAAAACAGATTATAGTGAAAATCGAACCAATTATATGAAACAGACAAAAAACATTACACCAACAAACATGGTATGTATTTGCTGTCCGCTAGGCTGCAGCTTGACTATCATTAAATCCGATAATGAATGGCTGGTGACAGGTAATAAGTGCCTGCGAGGGAAAAAATATGCAGCTGAAGAAATGACCGCTCCTAAAAGAGTGGTTACTAGCACTGTAAAAATAGCAGGGGGTTTATACCCTATGATCCCGGTAAAAACTGAACAACCAATCCCAAAGGAAAAAATCTTTACCATTATGAATATTCTTGCTAGTGTTAGAGCCGTAGCTCCAATTACAATGGGCGATATAGTTATAAAAAACGTAGCAGATACGGGGGTAAATGTAGTTGCTACTAAGACGGATAAGGGCATGCCATTCTGATTTTGTCATCCTCGGGCTTGACCCGAGGATCTACTATAGTGAAGAGAATATTTGGAGAGGTGTCCGAGCGGCCGAAGGAGCTTGACTGGAAATCAAGTATACGCGCAAGCGTATCGCGGGTTCGAATCCCGCCCTCTCCGCCAAACTGGAAACTAAAAACTGAGGTCTTTACAATCGACAGCGACTGTCCAATTCAGAAACTTAACATTGTCGATTGTAAAGACTTGGCCCCAGTTTCCTATGCAAAATATAAAAAACAAAATTTCATTAAAAAACCTTGTATCCATACCTCGTAGCATATGGGCACTGGGTTTTGTAAGCTTGTTTATGGATGCTTCATCGGAGCTAATTCATAGCTTGTTACCAGTTTTTATGGTATCAACCCTAGGAGCTAGCATGGTATCAGTTGGGATCATAGAAGGCATAGCTGAGGCTACAGCTCTAATTGTCAAAATATTTTCCGGCACACTCAGCGATTATTTTCATAAACGTAAATTGCTTACTGTTATTGGTTACGGTATATCAGCATTTATAAAACCACTTTTCCCTTTGGCAAGCACTATTAGTTTAGTATTAGGCGCTCGCTTTGTTGACCGTATTGGTAAAGGAATACGCGATGCACCACGCGACGCTATGATGGGAGATATTGCCCCACCAGAAATACGCGGGGCTTGTTTTGGCCTGAGACAATCTCTCGATACTGTAGGAGCATTTCTTGGCCCATTGCTTGCCATAGTAGGGATGCTGCTACTTTCTAACAATATTCGCGCTGTGCTTTGGATAGCTATTATTCCAGCTTTTATTGCTTTTATTATTCTTACTATCGGTGTAAAAGAACCGCAAATCCAACATAATGAAAAAATAAAAACTAATATTAAGATTAAAGATATTCGCAAAATCGGCGCTACTTACTGGCAGCTAGTAACCATTGCTGGGATATTTACGCTGGCTCGATTTAGTGAGGCATTCCTAATATTAAAAGCCAAAGATACTGGACTTTCAATTGCTTTTATACCACTTGTAATGGTTGCCATGAATTTTATCTACGCATTTGCCGCTTATCCAGCTGGAATCATATCTGATAAAATCAATCGAAAAACTGTATTGCTAATCGGGATAGTTTTTCTGATCATTGCTGATATTGTTTTGGGGTTTACTAACAATCTCTGGATGTTGGCACTAGGCGTAACTTTTTGGGGAATGCACTTGGCATTTACTCAAGGATTGCTTGCAGCAATGGTGACAGATACAACACCCCAAGAACTACGCGGAACGGCATATGGAGTATTCAATTTTGTTTGTGGCATTGCCATGCTTTTTTCTAGCATTATCGCAGGAATATTGTGGACTCGGTATGGATCATCATTTGCATTCTTTACTGGCGCTATATTCACAACACTCGCTTTTGTTGGCTTTCTCTGGTCTACAGCAAAAAAGGTATAAAATTTTTACAATCGATAACGTTATTAGCTATGATTTGTTGCCAATTGTAAGCACTTGACATCTTTCCTTAATATTTATTAGCATAATTTGCAATTAATTGTGTTATAATGCTCGCGCGATCATATAGTTAGCCATGCGTATGTGATTATTAAAAACTTGATTAATGGATGTGAAAGGATATGCATTTTCGTTACCCAAAAGATTCCGAATTTTCTTCAGAAAAAGGACTGTCTTTGGAATGGCTAGAAACTAATGGATTAGGTGGATATGCATCAAGCACCATTACCAATTGCCATACTCGTAAATACCATGGATTATTAGTTAGCGCGCTTGACTCTTTGCCTGACAAATATGTATTGCTTAATAAAATAGAAGATATATTTATCCAGGATGGAAATGAGAATGTTTTAACCACGCATCTTTATCCCAATTTTTTACAAGATGGAAGCACAGCCAATCTTCAAGAATTTAAGCTCACAACCCACCCAACCTGGATTTTTAAGTTCGCTGATATTATTCTAACCAAAGAAATCCTGATGCTTCAGGAAGAAAATACCATCTTATTTAAGTATTCGGTTAGCGGCGATAGTAATTTCAAAATTGTTTTACGCCCATTACTTTCTTGTAGGAATTTTCATAAGTTACAGCGTGAAAATTCACATTTGCAATATAATTTTGAAGGCTTATCCGACGGCTTTTGTTGTGCTCCATATAAAGATATGCCGCAAATGTTTTTTCAGACAAACGTGAAGCATAGCTTTTTGTCACAACCGCTTTGGTATCGTAACTTTGTTTACCCCAAAGAAAAAGAGCGCGGTTATGATTTTCAAGAAGATTTATATTCTCCTGGAATTATGATTTTTGAGCTTGGATCTCAGCGCGAAATCATTTTTGCTTGTGGTATTGCTAAACAAAAAAACGGCTTGTCCAGCAAATGGCAAAAAGAATTGGATAATCGCGTCAAAAAATCCTCCGCTAAAAATAACAATGAGCTCCAGAAACAATTACAACAGGTTGGACAAACTTTCATCATAAAAAAAATATCCGATAAACAATCCCAATCGGTAGTCGCTGGGTATCACTGGTTTTTGGATTGGGGCCGAGATGCTATGATTGCTTTACCTGGACTAACGCTTTATTCAGGCCAAGAAGATGTATGTTTAGCCATACTTAAAAATTTTGCTAGTCACGAGCACCAAGGATTAATCCCAAATATTTTAGGCGCAACTAAAGAGACCAATGTTTATAACACAGTAGATGCGAGTTTGTGGTTTGTTTGGGCAGTGCAACAGTATTACTTAAAAACCAAAAACCTTAAAGAAATAACCATAAATTTTTGGCCTGTGCTTAAAAATATTTTTACATTTTATAAAAATGGAACTTTATACAACATTAAAATGCAGGAAGATGGTCTATTGTTTGCTGGAAGTTGCGAAACAAATTTAACCTGGATGGATGTAGTAGTTGATGGTAAGCCAGTAACGCCGCGCTATGGATGTCAAGTAGAAGTAAATGCCCTGTGGTTTAATATGTTAAGTTTTATGAGTGAGCTAGCCGGTGAGATCCAAGATCCGCTTAAACTTGAATTACAACAGTTATTGCCGCAGGTGAAAAAGTCTTTTTGTCAAACTTTCTGGTGTGAAGAAAAAAAATATTTGTATGACTTTGTAAATAGTGATCAGAAAAATTCTGCTTTACGCCCCAACCAAATTTTTGCCGTTTCATTACCTTATTCCCCTTTATTAATAAAAATGGCGGTAAGCGTAGTAACAAATGTCAGAAAGCATTTATTAACACCTTATGGTTTACGCACTTTAGCCCAAAATGAAGTTGGATACATCGGTTTTTATAATGGGAATCAGGCGGAGCGTGATAGCGCATATCATAATGGCACTGTCTGGCCATGGCTACTTGGTCATTTTACAGAAGCACTATTAAAAGTAACTTCTGACCAACGCAAAGTTTTAACTATTATTGAGCCTTGTTTAGAAGCATTACAAAAACATTTATCAGAATATGGTATCGGCAGTATCGCCGAAATTTTTTCCGGGGATTCGCCGCATCAACCAAATGGTTGTATTAGTCAAGCTTGGAGTGTAGCTGAAGTATTACGTCTGACACACTTATTGAACATGGACAAGTAAAATGATGGTAGAGTTAATATGAAGGCACTAATGTATGGCTGGGAATTTCCTCCGCGAATTAGCGGCGGCTTGGGAATTGCTTGCTATGCAATTGTTAAAGAACTCGCCAAAAAAAATATTGAGCTGACATTAATTTTACCACAAACTGTAACTAACGATTGTATTGATCACGTCACTTTGGTTGGTTGTGATAGTTTGACCACCCCAAATGAAACAGAATTTGAAGGCATTGTAAATATTAAATACCCTAAAATAACCACCTATTTACGTCCTTACATCAACGCTAAAAACTTTAAGCAACTAATTGGCAACGAGACTATGCAAGATTTTCTGCTGCTTTTGGAACGCATGCATTTACCTGCAGAGCTTAAAGAAATGGCTAGAGCAATCGCCGAAGCTCAAGCTGCTGGCATAGAAATAACAGGGAGATACGAAGTTAACTTGTTGACGGAAGTATTTCGTTATGCGCTAGTTGCAGGAGCCTTAGCTAAAGAAACTCAACATGATGTAATTCACGCCCATGATTGGTTGACGGTTTTAGCTGCACTAGAAGCTAAACGTTACAGCCATAAACCTTTGGTTTTACATATCCATGCACTTGAAACCGATCGCAGCGGTTTATGGGTTGATAAAAGAATTTTTTCCATCGAAAAATACGGGATGGACCAAGCTGATCAAATAATCGCTGTTAG
>Ga0209431_10005379_pt1 | contig 9965 bp, 16 predicted proteins | sample RifCSP13_3_FD_184021 | JGI IMG/M metagenome (GOLD analysis project Ga0209431, IMG submission 184021) | Soil microbial communities from Rifle, Colorado - Rifle CSP2_sed 13_3 (SPAdes) (version 2) | ecosystem: Environmental > Terrestrial > Deep subsurface > Rock core/Sediment | place: Rifle... | reverse complement strand
AGCGAGAATGAGGCGAGCCGTCAGATTCAGCCGGTTGTTAGGTTTCGCTGATCAAATGTCTTCTAATCTTATTCCCTTACCAGTTCTTAAGCTGGTCCGTGCCGATTCAATCCGCTTCAGAAAACGCGGGTCATTTTCCAAGCGATATTCAAACCAATCATCCTCAGATTCGAACCCGATCAGCACACCCGCCGGTTTCCCATGACGAGTAATAATGATCTCCTCTTTTTCCGCCATCCGGAGCAATCGCGACAGGTCATCTTTCACGGTGGACAACGCGACCTTCTTCATATCTCATCCCCCCATCTCTTCGAGCCAAGATATCGCTTTCGATTTTGGAACAATGGCCAACACTTCGACATGGTTTCCAGTGATGTCGTAGAACACCCTGATTTCTCCCATCCGCAAGCGATAGTGAGGATGGTTGAGCCCCCGAAGCCGTTTGATTCGGCTCTTGCTCACTTTCGCCGGCGCATAGCGGAGGTGTCGTTCCAGCCCATCTTTCACCTCCGCCCGGTCGTGTGCCTTGAGGCGTTTTAGATCCTGCGCGGCTTCGGGGGCGAGAATTATCTCGTATTTCATTCTGGCCATAATATAGCCAGATTATCATCCCATGTCAAGCCCGGTAGGGCTAATGGTATTGAAGCGTGAACCTAACGCTCCGGCTACGCTGCGGGCGCTCAGGCATCAATCCAGGCGAGCCGTCAGCCTCAGCCGGTGGTTAGACCGCGATAATAATTCCCCGTTAGTCCCCCAGATATCGGTCGACAAATCCTCGTGGTGATACCACAGTGATTCCCCGATAACCGGACGCTGCTTTCAAATGCTTATCACCGCTCACAATGATATTTGCGCCAGAGGACACAGCACATGCGATAAATTTGTCATCGGCCGGATCCACACATACGGGCCGTGGTAATCTTGCGGGAGCGCAGAGTACCGAATTGACAACGATGAGATCAAGGATGGGCCCGCCCTCCACACCAGAAAATTTCCCGTGGAGTTCGATCACCACCGTGCGGTACTCGTCGAGGATCTCAGGAGTTACGACAAGCTGGACCTTCCCCCGACTCCAAGAATGCAAGATCTTGTTCGGCGGGCCGGAGAAAACGATGCCGGATACCAGTACATTCGTATCCAGCACAATCTTCACTTGCGGGCCCGTACCTTCTTGATGGCCGCTGCGATATCGGCTCTTTTCAGTCCGGCCTGCCGTGCCTGAGCTCTTGCCTTCGTAACCAGTGCTTCGAATTCCTTCATGGATGGAGGCGAGATGATCTTAAGAATGACCACATCGCCTTCGCCTACGACGACAAACTGCGCGCCGGGCTTGAGACCCAAACGAAGACGCACGTCTTCGGGGATTACCACCTGGCCTTTGGAGGAGAGCCGGGTTGTCGCCAATGCCGCCATATGGGATTCCTCCTCGTAATCTTACTGGTAAGAGTATACGAGGAATGTCGTTCGATGACAAGCCCGGCGATCGCGAGGTACAAAAGTCGGTCTAACACTCCGCTTCAGCTGCGGGCGCTCAGGCCTCACCGATGGCGAGCCGTCAGCTTCAACCGGTTGTTAGATGCCGCCTCGATATATGTCCTTCCGATGTCCAACCTTCACAACACAAATGACAAGTTCTTTATCTGAAACAGAATAGACAATTCGATATTGGCCTTGGCGGAAACGATATTTGTCCTGGCCGGACAATTTCTCGCAACCTGGCGGTCGTGGGTCCTTGGATAAGTCTTTGATTCGGTGGATAACGCGAAGGCGTTCTTTTTTCGGAAGGGCTTCTATTTCCTTGGCAGCAGACGGCTTGATGAAAAGCCTATAGCTTGCCACGTTTCCGCAGATCCTTGAGAAAGTCTTCGAAGGCGAGATTCGGTTCGCGGGCTCGTTCCTCGAAGGCAGCCAAATCTTCGGCGTCCTCGGCCAAACTCAACTTCACGGCGTTATTGACCAAGTCCGACATGGACCGTTCCGTTTCGGCCGCCTTTAGACGCAAAGCACGATGGATCTGCGAGTCGAAATAGACCGTTGCTCTTTTCATGGCTGTTTTCATGCCCTCAATATACCGCTATGACGTCATAGAGTCAAGTAGTCTCGTCGCCTTCGGATCATCGTTTGGAGCGTGCATCTAACGCTCCGCTTCAGCTGCGGGCGCTCAAGCCTCACCAAGGGCGAGCCGTCAGCTACAAGCGGTAGTTAGGCCTTTGCCCGTTTAAAAGGAACCGATCGAAGTTCCTGTTCAATTCGCTCCCCAAGAAATACCTTGAGCAACGATTGGTACGGAACATCACGCTTGTTCGCAAGAAGCTTTAATTCCTCGATCATCGACTCGGGAAGGCGCAACGAGATTGTCTTCAAGGACGGTTTCAAGTTCGTGAATACCATCTTCCGCGCCTTCTTCCAGTCCACATATTCAGTCGAGTCGGCGGATTGCCAGAAACGACGTTCCTCTGCTTCGGACGAAAATTTTGGGATCTTTTTCATGACGACTTGTACACCTTCCTTTCTTTTCGATTCATGTCTCGCGCCGAGATCGGTCGAACCAATTCTTTCCTGATCGTGAAAATCAGGAAAAGGAGCCGCCCCGCATCAGTGTGTCCCAGCGCATAATAACGGTCTTCTTCACCCGAATGCTTCTCGTCACAAGCGGCGACCAGCGGATGGTTAAAAAATATCTGTTCACATTCGGTCCCTGAAACTTTGTGCTTCCCCCAAATCTTGGGGAGGTTCCCCTCATCCCAATCGAAGCCAACACACTTCGCAATCAGGTCAGCCAGTTTCATGTGTTATGTATATATTCGATATATACGAAGTGTCAATAGGTGTGCGGAAAAGCAATAGGCCTAACGCTGCGGTTAAGCCGCGGGGCCTCACGGGGTAAGGGCAGGGCAGCCGTCGGCTTCAACCGCTTGTTAGGCGACGGTTGACAGAATATATAAATATATGTATACTGCCCCGTGTCTGAAAAAACCATCTTTTGGGTCGGATCCTCCCTCGACGACATCCGGTCGTTTCCGGATGATGCTCGACGCCTTGCAGGACACTTCCTGCACCTCGTCCAGCAAGGGTTGGAACCCCACAATTGGAAACCGATGGCGAGCATTGGGCCAGGAGTCTTCGAGATTCGCATTCACACACGCGTCGAATACAGGGTGTTCTATGTCGCGAAATTCAGTGAGGGGATTTACGTGCTCCATGCCTTTCATAAGAAAACGCGGCGGACTCCGAAGACCGACATCGAATTGGCAAGGCGCCGCTTTAGCCATCTGCTGCGGGATCGGCGGGGCCGGCGTGAACAGGCATGAAGGGGAGGTACCTATGAAGACGAAGGTCGTCCGTTCAAGCGGAAACGTATTCCAGGATCTTGGGTTTACGACTGAGGAAGCCGAATATCTGAAGATCAGGTCGACTTTAATGATTCACCTCCGCAAAGTCATCGAGGCCAGAGGCATGAAACAAGCTGAGGCGGCAAAACTACTCGGCGTCACCCAGCCTCGGATCAGTGACCTTCTTCAGGGGAAGATCCATCTCTTCAGCATCGACACGCTCATCGACATGCTCGCCCAAGCCGGGATCCGTGTCAAATTAGTCGTCACGCCGTCGAAACGAAAGTTGAAGATCGCCTAACGCCCGCTGTGAACCGCGCCCGATAGCCGCAGCGAAGCGGAGGCTATTGGGCGTCGGCTCCACTGCGATGTTAGGCTCCGCAGTGGTACCCGGGGCTTAGAGAAGCCGTTTCTGACACCGTTTCTTCGAGGGAGTTGAGTTGATTTCATAGTGCAAGACCTGACCCCATGCTTCCCACATACGAAGTGCCGATGCCCCAGCATGGTGCGCTGTTACGGGTTCGCAGCCAGGAACGCGCGCGCCTGCGCCAGCTCCGGTCGTGCGGTGCCCTGGCCGGCCACTTCCAACAGCCGCGCGAAGTAGCGCTTGGCCTTCGCCTTGTCACCGCTCTGCGCGGCCGCCTGCGCCGCACCGTAGTAACCACGGAAGCGCTCAGGCTCGCGCACGTGCGACGCCTCGAACTCCTTGAGCGCATCCGCGGGGCGCTTCAGCTCGAGCAGCATCTCGCCGAGCAACTCCCGTGTGGGCACGATCCGCCCTGGCGTCACGATGTGCTTCTCGTTCTTATCTTCCATATCCGCCGCGCTGTGCATGAGGCTCAGCGCTTCGTCGCGCTTGCCCTGCGCCAGTGCCGTCCAGGCCGCAGCACCGAGCCGGCTGACCTCGACCTCGGTTGCCCAGTACTCGTTCTTCGCCGTCTTCAGAGCGTCGCGCAGCCGGGCGAGATCTTGGACGTCCTTTTCCGCTGACGCTGTGTCGCCACTCCGAGCGGCGCCGAGGGCACGTGCGAAGTGCGTGAGCGCGACGGTGAACGGGAACTGACTCGGGCGCGGCTCCAGCGTCATCGCCTGCTTCCAGTCGCCACGCTCGATAACGTAGCGCGCCGGCATCGCCGCCTGTGCGTAGGGACCGGCGAAGCGCGTGAACCCGGTGACCGTGGCGCCTTCGTCCGTCACGCGGCGCGCGTCATCATCACGTGCGAGCTGCAAGTAGGCGTAGACCATGTAGTCCATCGCGTGGAGCTGCTCGTCGAAATCCTTGTCCTGCTTGGCGGCCACGGCGGAGCGCTCGTTGGTGGCGACCGATTCGGTCCATGAGCCGACACGAGTGAAGATGTGCGACGGCATGTGCAGCGCGTGAGGTGCCGCGGGGGCAATGATCGCGTAGCGGCGTGCGGCCGGCAGCCCCTTCGGAGCGATCGGCGGCGCGTCGTAGCTGTGGATCAGATAGTGGGCGGCCCCGGGGTGGTCAGGATGCTTTGCGAACTGCTGCTCCAGGATCTCCGCCGCTCTGAGATAGGTCGCATAGGTCTGATCGGCCAGCGACTGCGTGGCGGCGAGGTAGAGGGCGTAGAAGATCTGCGCCTCGTCGTCGTTCGGATAGCGCGCAGCCAGCGCCTCGAAGGCACGGGCACGATTGAGCTGGCGCGTGCGCTCGGGGCGGTTCGCCCAGTCTTCGTAGTAAGCGGCCACGGCCTCGATGTAGTCGCGCTCGCGCGGCGTCTTCGCGCCGCTCTGCCGCCCTTGGTCGATAGCCGCTTGCGCGCGCTCAGCCCACTGCGGCGAGGGGCCGACGCCGGCGAGCGGGTTCGACATCAGGATGGCGGCAATGCCCCAAGTCACGATCGTGCAAGACGGATCCTGCGCGAGCACCTCACGGAAGGCCTTCTCTGTCTCGGCGTACCGGAATGAGTGCAGCATCGCGACGGCGCGCTGGAAGAGTTCCTGCACCGCCGGGGCACACGAGTTCGGGAAATCAACCTTGCCGAGCTGTTCCTTGGATGGCGTCTGCCCTGAGACCGAAATACCGAGCACGAGGGAGACCAAAAGCAATGCGAAGAATATGCGGGTTTTCATCGATACCTCCTGTCCGGTTCGAAGTTGTCTGTGGCATCTGCCTGAAGCCTAACGCTCCGGTTAAGCTGCGGGCGCTCAACAATTAACCCAAGCGAGCCGTCAGCTTCAACCGGTAGTTGGGTGGCTATTACAAAGCATCTTTCTTTTCTGGGTCAACACCACGGACCTTGGACATTGCCCGCACAAATTTCTGGCGGTTCCCACGCTTGGAGCGCTCCTCTAAATAATCACTGGTCATGAGCGCCGACATCTTCTCGGCCAGTGCAGTTGCAATGAACTGATTGATCGATATCTCCTCTTGTTTTGCGAGGTCCCGTACCCGCTTGTGGAGCGACTGCGGAAGCCGAAGACTGATCGTACTCATGATATTTCTCCTATCACTTTCAGAAACTCTTTCGGGGTTAACACCTGAATGCCGAATTTTTCGGCGCCAACAAAATCACGAAGGTTGTAGGTCACTATAAATTTTGCCGAAGCCTCAACTGCCAGCTCCAAAACAAGATCGTCCGTCGGGTCTTTCAGAACGGGTCGCCATAAATAGTGAATTTGACGCCGATCTGCGATACTACAGATGTAATCCAAAATATCTTCGACATCGGAATGTGTGAGCCCGAACTCGCGTGTCAGGCGTTTCGCGGCGGCTTCGTATTCAAGGATCAACGGCACCGACACGCTGATCTCGAACTTCTTGCCACCCAATAACATGAAGAGACGATGGGACGCGCCACGGCGCGAGCGGAGAGCTGAAACGAAAACATTGGTGTCGATGACGATTCGTCTTTTCATACTGGTATCATATGCAATACCACTATTGGTGTCAACTTATGATTACAAGTCCGCCCAACGCTCCGGCTAAGCTGCGGGCGCTCAACGAGAAAGAGGCGATCCGTCAGCTTCAGCCAGTTGTCATGCTCCGTTCAATGTAGATCCAGTTGTACTTTTATTGCTGTCTCCACTTTCCGCAAATCATCAGTCGAAAGCTCACCCATTTTCTTTGTCAATCGCAGCTTGCTCGCCGTATTTATTTGGTCGACTACCGCCTTTACAACTTTCCCTTCGACGGTAACGAGAGCTTCACTTGGAAAAACCTTGCCGATATTGCTTGATATAGGAACTACTTGAACTCTATTGAGGAATTTGTTGGCAGCGTCATTACTCACGATGATGGCGGGGCGTACCTTGCGGATCTCGCCGCCGATGGACGGATTAAAATTGACCCACCATATTTCACCCCGCTTCATCTGATATGTCCCCGATCAATCCCTCCGCCCATTCCAAGGCCTCCTTTTCGCGTTCCTCCTCTTTCGCCATCTCCGCATAGGCTGCTTCCAAATTCGGTCGGATCACGTGAGGGCGGACCAATTCCTCCACAAATTTGCTTATCTTCCTGGGACCAATGACTTTATGGAGACCCTCGTATACCCCCTCGTCAATGGTAATCGTCAATTTTTTCTGCATTGTGGCAACCTCCATCTTGGTACACGTATGCTATACGTATAATATGTTTCTGTCAAGTGGGTTGAACAACAGTGGGTTGAACAACAGTGGGTTGAACGACAGGGTGTTGAACGTGAGCATAACGCTCGGCTTAAGCTGCGGGCACTCATGCCTTTACTACAGGCGAGCCGTCAGCTTCAAGCCGTAGTTAGACTCAATTTAACTTATCTGATGCCCTAAGCCTCAATGAGACATACTCCGAAATACTCTTTGAATCAATGGCTCTATGCCTTTCCTTGCACCATTTGATAATATTTTCAATCACTACTGTCCCGTTGTTTGAGGATCACAAACGGAATAATTCATTAGAATCATGACGATACCCTATATATTCGACGTGATTGATTTCAATTCGCCTGTATCCTGTGGCCATTCCGATTTCGAAGGGATGGCCGATGAACTCCGGAAGAACCGTCTTCGCGCAGCTGGTCGAGTTCCTTCCGGTGCGCGAATTCCGAAAGTGCGTCGATCGGTACCGCGGGGAGTACAAGGTCCAGCGATTCACCTGTCTCGACCAGTTCCTCTGCATGGCCTTCGCGCAACTGACGTTTCGCGAAAGCCTGCGGGATATCGAAACCTGCCTGAGGGCCGTTCGGGGAAAGCTCTACCACATGGGCATCCGGGGCGGGATCTCCCGAACCACCCTGGCGAAGGCCAACGAGAACCGCGACTGGCGCATCTTTGCCGACTTCGCACAGGTGCTGATCCGGACGGCCAGGGATCTGTACGCGAACGATCCGTTCGCGGTGGAGTTGGAGCAGACGGTGTACGCGCTCGACTCCACGACGATCGACTTGTGTCTCTCCCTTTTCCCGTGGGCGAAGTTCCGAAAACGGAAAGCGGCCGTCAAGCTCCACACGCTTCTGGACTTGCGGGGGAACATCCCCTCGTTCATCAAGATCACCGACGGCAAGTGGCACGACGTCAACGTCCTGGACGAACTGATCCCCGAGCCGGGATCGTACTACGTGATGGACCGCGGGTATCTGGACTTCGAACGGCTTCATGCCTTCTCGGATTGCTCGGCCTTCTTCGTCATCCGGGCCAAGAAGAATCTGCGTTACCGCCGGTTGTATTCCGCGCCTGTCGACAAGACGACCGGGGTGAGGTCCGACCAGACCATCGTGCTCACGGGGGTCAACACGGCGGATCGTTACCCCGACAAAGTGCGTCGCATCCGGTTTGTCGACGCGGAAACGGGCAAGAACCTGATCTTCCTTTCCAACGATTTTTCCCTTCCCCCGGAAAGCATCGCCCTGCTGTACAAGCAACGCTGGCAGGTCGGCGTGTCCAGCAAAGGTCGTATAACCCAGTCGGTGCAAGTCCGACCGAGGCCAACAAGACCCGAAGCCTCGTAGCTTGGGAGGCGCCGTGGCGCGAAAGCAAGACGGCGAAGCCCTCCGACAACACTCTTTGAAAGGGGGGTGCGCAACGCTCCAGGTTGTAACATTCGTGAACGCAGAGGTAGCCTCGTCACACGCAAATCCGGTGGCCGAGACGGTCTACAACGTGCGAAGGCAGCAAGGGTTGTCGGAAACGGGTCAGATACGGCGATCCTCACCGGCGGGGTATCAGCGGCGACATGGAGCGAAGGGTTATGCGGCAACTGGAGAAGTCCTCGATGCCCGTCGGAGAAATCCCGACGAAGAGGCCCGGCCTATAACCGTGAGTGGGAAGTGGCCGGGACGGCATCAGGATGGCGGATCGGGTCGTACTACCGTTGATCTGCGTGCAGCAAAACGCGCGGGGAGGGAAGGACCCGGACCGGTGGGCAATCCGTTCGGCAAGGAGAGGCGGGGGTGAGATGACAAAGACACCCATAAGTCCGCAGGATCTGCGTCGGCGGATTTACCGGAAGGCGAAGTCTGATGCATCGCATCGTTTCTGGGGAATCTTTGCGCATGTCGCGAAGATGGAAGTCCTCGGGGAAGCCTACCGGCAGGCCAAGAGGAACGGAGGTGCCCCGGGTATCGACGGGGTGACGTTCGAGGAGATCGAATCCTCGGGCGTCGACACTTTCCTTGTGGTTCTGCGGGAGGAACTACTCTCAGGGAGATACAAACCTCGGGCGAACCGCCCGGTCGAAATCCCGAAGGGGAACGGCAAGACCCGAACGCTTCAGATTCCCTGCATCCACGATCGTGTGGTGCAAGGTGCTCTGAAGTTCATCCTTGAAGCGATCTTCGAGGCGGATTTTTGCCAAAACTCCTACGGATTCCGGCCGAAGCGCTCGCCCCACCGTGCCCTGGCGGAAGTCCGGCGCAGTCTTCTTCGGCGGATGAACGTGGTGATTGATGTCGATCTGTCCCGTTACTTCGACACCATCCGCCACTCCATCCTACTCAGGAAGATTGCCCGGCGCATTTCGGACCCGGACGTGTTGCGCCTCATCAAGCAGATACTGAAAGCCGGGGGGAAGATCGGCGTTCCCCAAGGAGGGCCGTTCAGCCCGCTGGCCGCCAATATCTACCTGAACGAGGTGGACTGGGTCTTCGACGCGATCCGCCGGAAGACGGCGGAGGGACCCTATGAGGCCGTGAACTATCACCGGTTCGCGGACGACATCGTCATCACCGTAAGCGGCCACCACACTAAACGGGGCTGGGCGGAACGCGCCCTGCAACGGCTCCGCGAACAGATCGAGCCGTTGGGCGTCGCGCTGAACGCGGAGAAGACCAAGGTGGTGGACACGCTTCAAGGAGATGTCTTCGGGTTCCTCGGGTTTGACCTCAGACGCGTTCATAGCTGGAAAGGAGACCGGCCCTTCATCCTGATAACCCCGAAGAAGAAGGCCCGACTGGCCATCAAGGCGAAGATCCGCGAGATTATCCGACGCGGGGGGGCGTTCCCCGCCAAGGCTCTGGTCGCCAAGGTCAACGCCGCGGTGTCGGGATGGGTCCAATACTTCCGGGTGGGTAACGCGAGCCGCGCGTTCGGCGAGGTTCGAGAGTACCTTGAGATGAAGATCAGGACTCTCCTGACCCGGAGAACGCGACGGCGAAAGCGAAGCGTGGGCTGGCGGCGGTGGAGTAACGAGTA
>Ga0209431_10005374_pt1 | contig 9974 bp, 10 predicted proteins | sample RifCSP13_3_FD_184021 | JGI IMG/M metagenome (GOLD analysis project Ga0209431, IMG submission 184021) | Soil microbial communities from Rifle, Colorado - Rifle CSP2_sed 13_3 (SPAdes) (version 2) | ecosystem: Environmental > Terrestrial > Deep subsurface > Rock core/Sediment | place: Rifle... | reverse complement strand
GCCGGCGCGATCGTCCGGACCTGTTCTTCGACCAGTTCACGCTCGACGTATCCGGGATTGCCTTGATTGCGGCATTTCCCTTGCCGGACGAATACTTCCAGCCGATCGCCGATTATGTGAGCGCTCGAGCGCAGACCAAGGATGGCGAAGAAGTCACGGACGCTAAAGCCCCAATGTTCTTCATGCTCTTCGCTGAAGGAAAGGGTGACAAATGAGGCCATGGCAGGATTTTTATAATCACGTCGTTACGCATCTGAAAGGTGCCACGCTGCCGGTGATCTCGAACGAAGTGCGCAATGCGGCCATTGAGTTCTGCGAGCGCGCGCCCGTGTGGACAGTTCCTTTCGTACCCATCACCGTGACCCTGACGGATCTTGATTACCCGATCAATATCGCGGAAGTGGATGTTGTGCTGGTCAAGGCAGTCGATGTTTGGTACATCGGAACGGAGCTTGTCTACAAGTCGCCGGGAGAGTTGGCGACGATCTTCAATAAGTGGGTGGCCAAGAGCGCGACAACGCCAGAATTCTGGACTCAGATGATCTTCAATAGGCTATGGCCGGTGCCATCACCGAATGTGGTTATAGCTGATGCGATCACCGGCTTGGCCCAGGTGAAGCCAACGGATGATGCGGATGGCGTTCCAGATGAGGTATTCCAGCAGTGGTATCGAGGAATCAGCAGCGGGGCGCTGTCGAGACTTTTTCTGATGCCCAATAAGCCGTGGACCAATGGAGAGTTGGGTGTATTTCACGCCAGGGCATTCGACATGGCCATCGACGCCGCTATCATGAAGGTACGCGGACAATGAGAGAGGAATCAGATGCGTAAGTGGACAAATAACGCAACCGCCCAACTGGCGAGCGGGATCACTTCCGGCGCTTTGACGTTGACGGTTGCGGCTGGGCAGGGCGCCAGATTTCCTACATTGACCGCTGGCGATCACTTCAAAGCGACATTGATGGATGTCGCGAATCTCATCGAGATCATCAAAGTCACGGCGCGCGCTACTGATGTGTTCACGATCGAGCGCGCCCAAGAGGGTACGACTGCCAAGGCTTACATCGCAGGCGATCGTGTGGAACTGCGCTGGACCGCTGCCGAGGGCAATGCCTCAATGGTGCCTGGACTGGCGCGCAATACTGTCGTAGCCGGGGGTAGCGGAGATGCGATCACGGCTGCTTTCCCCAGCAGCCAAGATGTTGTGCTGGAGAATGGCATGCGTTTCACCGTGCAGGCCACTGCCGCCAACACCATCACGGCGCCGACGTTGAATGTGACGCTCGGGATTACGGCAACAGGCGCAAAGACAATCGTCAAGGGATCAAATGCGCCTCTTGCGGTTGGCGATATCCCTGGCGCTGATTTCCCCGCGGATTTCCAGTACGACCTGAGTCTCGACAAGTATGTGCTGATGAATCCGGCAATAGCGGTATCGGTGGGTGCTGCTGCATCGGTGTCCAGGCAATCCGTGCAGGTGAGTTCCGTGGATAGCCTTGGCGAACCGGAATACTTGCAAATTGGCACAGGATTGGCTCTTGATCTGGAGGCATCGCCGACTCCGATAGCTCTTGCCTTTGCCGCCGGCTTCGGGGCGAATGGAGCGATCGATTTCTACTCCAAGATATCCGCGGACGTTGGCAACTTTGTCATGGGTCTGCCGCCAGACAATTTCAGCTACATCTTCGCCGAGTTCGTCAGCAGCACGTCATTCACAGGCGATCACACCATCATCCCTCCGCAGATTGGGCCGGTGTACGACAAGACCAGAAATTCCCTCCTGCATTTCGAGGGCTCTGATGCATCGACCAGCTTTATTGATGATTATGGTAATACCTGGACAGCTGCCGGCAATGCGCAACTTGATACGGCACAGTTCAAGTTCGGGGCGGCTTCCTTGCTGCTCGATGGCGCCGGTGATTTCGCAACAAGCTCAAATTTCCAATCGATCGGATTTAACGGTCGCGATGTCAGCGTTGGGAACGGATCGTGGAGTGTGGAAGGATACGTGCGCTTCAATGTGTTGCCAACTAACGGCCTTGCGCAGACATTGTTTGCGGCAGAAAATTCCGGCAACTTCGGAGCGACATTGCGGCTTCACAATGCTGCCGGCGTCTATCAATTACGTGTCGATCTTTCATCCGATGGATCGAGCAACGATATCGCATCCGCATCGCCGAGCAACATCGTCACGCCGCTGGTGAACGTCTGGTATCACTGGGTGCTGGAGTTTGATGCCGTGACTGGGCACTACCGCACTTACTGGGATGGCACGGCTGAGCATGCCATTGCAGACGCGCGGCCGATTTGCAGAATCCTCACGATCAACATTGGCGCGGACCAAGGTGGGACAACAAATTTCGTGAACGGTTGGATCGACGAATTCAGGATTTCGCCCTGCTGCCGTTATCCAGCGGGAACGGTATTCACACCAAGCGCATCCGCATTTGCAGTCGAAGGTCATTGGTTCTCGACGCAAGAAGTCCAGATGTACGAGATCACATCAGCATCTGCAACTCCGGGCTTCAATCCAGGCATGACGGCACGCAACCGCGTGTTCATTGGCAAATCAACACAGAGCACATCAGCAGTCGTTACAGTATCGAATGAACCGCTGCGGCTGAGGAGTGATTTGCCAACGAAAGAACGGGCTGGATGGGTTCTGCTCGACACGAAAATTGCTGATGATGCCAGTGAAGTTGACTTCACTGACTATATCAATGATGAATATGATGAATATGTATTCATCATTTCGAAGTTGAGGATAATGGTTTCATCGATACCATCGCTTCGTGTTTCGAATGATGGTGGTTTGACATTTGAGGCAAACAATTACGCAAATGGGAATGGCGACACGTTCACCGGCCTGGGAGGGCACACGGCGGTACTGCTAACTTTGACGACGATCCCAGTTGACACCGAAGTTCACATGGAATTGTGGATGCATCGACCAGCGGACCCAGGAGCAAGAACATTGTTTCGTAATTCCGCCGTCATGGATTCTACATCCACAATCAGTGTTGTAGATACGATCCATGGATACGGTGTAGTCGAAGCGATCAACGCTGTTCGATTCTTCATGCTGAGCGGTAACATTCGCAGGACAGAAATAAGGATGTACGGAGTGCGCAAGTGACCTACCGAACAAAGCATTTCATCCTGCAAGAATTAGTTGATCCGGCGATCTTCAAGGCGCGTGGCGAGCGCGCATGGGAGTTGCTGCGGCCCGAGGCGCTGGTCACGCTGGATCAATTGCGAGAGAAATTCGGTGCAATCACGGTGAACGATTGGGCCGAGGGCGGGCAATATAAGGAAAGCGGACTGCGTCGATTCGATACCAAAACAGGCGCAGTCTGGTCAATGCACCGCTACGGCGGAGCCGATGATTGTAAGTTCAAGTTGGTGACGCCAAGAGAAGTCTACGACTATGTCCTGGCGCATCCGGACGAATTTCCGCAGTTGACCACGGTGGAAAATGTGGATGCGACGCCAAGCTGGTTTCATTTCGATACCCGCAATCACGACAAGAAAGGCATTTGGGTTGTGAACCCCTAACAGGAGCGCCATTATGCAGATGCAAGCGACTTTGGAGGCTGTCTCAAGCACGATCTCAGGCACGAACGTCATGGTAGCCGCCTTGGCCACAATGTTCACGTTGCTGGCTCTTGGCCTGTTCGCCAAGCGCAAGAGCATCGATTGCATGGATCTCTTCACCGATCGCGGCGGCAAGTTGTCGCGCACCGCAGTAGGCCAGGTGATGGGAGTGATTATCGCGGCGTGGGCGCCCGTCTACACTACCCTCCATGGGAAGCTTGAAGTCGAAGTGCTGATGGTGTCTCTCGCCTATCTCGGTCTGGTGGAGGGCTATGCCAAGTGGCTGCGTTACAAAGCTGACACGGGACCGGGTAATGGTGATCCTGCTCCCAAAAAGGATGCGTCGTGATACCCATTCCTCCGAAATTATATCTCTACGGTGGTCTGTTCCTGGCCGGTCTGTTTTCCGGCGGCTATGGTGTGCATACCTGGTACAAGGCTCAGCGTGTTGAGGCCATCGAGGAAGCAAGGCAAAGCGAGCGCGAGCTTCAAGTGCTCGCAAACAAGGCGGATCAGAGTTATGCGACGTACATGCGCAGTCACGCCGCGCATGCCAAGAGCAATGAAGCCAAGTACAGGAGGGTTTTGAATGAAGCCAATAGTGAGCTTGCCGATTGTCGTGTTGATGCTCGCCTTATCAGCGTGCTCAACGATGCCGGAGTGCCCGAAGCTCCCGCCGATCCCGCCGGGTCTGGATCAGTCGCCCCGGACGCTTCAGCGCCACGGGACAGCAACTGCGCCGTCGAACTCGACGTGTGCCGGAGCAATTACGCCGAAGTGTGCATCCCCAACGAGATTCAGTTGAGGGAATTGCAGAAATTCACGCGCGGTTTGATCCGTGACTACAACAAGTCGATCGAGGACTAACAGATGAGACTTGCCGTATTCGGTGGGCGTGCGCCGAAGATTGCCGACCGCAATCTGCCGGATGCTTTGGCAACGGTAGCCGACAACTGCAAATTGTTCTCTACCGAGTTGCGTTCGTGGAAGCGGCCGCTGTTCATTGCAACGCCGACTAAGGCGCCACTGGGCACAGTGCGTTCCATCTTCAAAGTGGTTTTTGAGGATGTGGATTATTTCCTGAATTGGCTGACGGACGTGAACGCTGTGCGCGGTCCTATCGCAACAGACGACCCAAGGCTGTATTGGACCGGCGACGGCGAGCCGCGTATGAGCACGGTGAGTCAAGCCACGTCAGTACCGAGCGATTTGCCAAGTGTTTTCTTTGTGCTCGGGGTCTATGAACAAACCACGGCCGCGACTGTTACGCCAGTCGGCGGAGTAGGAGCGCTCGTATCGAGAGCCTATGGGTCTAGCTTTGTCACTGCTCTTGGCGAAGAAGGTCCGTTAAGTCCGCTATCCGCCGTCACCACTGGCAACGTGGATGCAAGCTGGAACTTGTCGGCAATGCAAACCCCGCCGCCGAATAGCGGTACGGTCAGCGCCGCAACGCATTTAGCGGGGATTGTGACTGTTACGCTGGATACGAATCGTGGACTGCGAGAAGGTGAGGAAATAACATTTGCCTCGATCGGCGGCATGACCGATCTAAATGGCAAGTTCACGATCATCGAAATTGTTGGCAGCACGCAGGTTCGTGTCGCGCTCAATACGGCGCAGACCTATACTGCCGGCGGCACATGGGATCGTGTGGCGCCTCACAACATCTCGACGCGGAGGATCTATCGCACGAGCACGGGCGAGAGCGGTCTGACGGAACTGCGCTTCGTAGCAGAGCAAACTGCTGCCACGACGACCTATTCGGATACGATCGCCGAGACAGCGCTCGGCGAAGTGATTGTTGCGCAGTATTGGGTAATGCCGCCGGCCAAGATGTTGGGTCTTGTGAATCTCGCGAATGGCATGTTGGCCGGGTTCACGCCAGATCGGGAAATTTGTTTTTGCGAGCCGTTCAATCCTCATGCCTGGCCGATCGCTTATCGGCAGGTCATTGAATCGAATATCGTGGGGCTGGGTGCATTTGGCAATACGGTGATCGCTGGCACCGAAGGCGCGCCGTATCGCTTTGCTGGTGTGCATCCCGAGAACATGAGCGGCGGCAAGATCGAGGGGTACATCGAGCCGTGTCTGTCAAAGAGCGGCATGGTGTCGCAGCCTTACGGGGTCATGTATCCAAGTCCCAATGGCCTGCAACTGGTGGGCTCTGGTTCGCCTATCAATGCATCGGAGGCGATTCTCACCAAGGATGAATTCGCGGACTTCAATCCGACAACCTTGAGGGCCGTACCCTACCGCATGCGTTATTTCGCGTGGTACGACAAGGAAGGCGGGGGCTCGTCAGGACTTATTTTCGATCGTGGAAGCGAGATGGCTTCGCTCATTGACCTGAGTTATGACGTATCGGCTACTCATGTAGACGATGCGACCGGGGAACTGTTCATTGTCAATGCGAATGAAATCAAGCAGTGGGATGGAGACGATCTCAATAATCTGCCTTTCGACTGGGTTTCCAAGATTTTCGTTCTGCCGGCCCCAATCAACTTCGGCGCGGCGAAGGTCGTAGCGGAGTACGATCAACTGAGCGGGAGCGATGAAGCAGCGGCGCAACTGGCAGCCATCATCGCTCTGAATACCGCCATTCTTGCATCGGATGTGACGGAAGGAGAAGTAAATGGCGTGGCGGTCAATGTGCAGGAGGTCAACGGCAGTTTGCTGCAAGATGTTGGCGATGCATTCGATGCGCGCTTCCTGACCTTCGAGTTGATCGCCAAAATCTCGAACGGTAACGAATATATTTGGGAAGCCGTGCATCAGGAATCGCTGATCACGAACGAACCGTTTCGGTTGCCGGAAGGTTATGAGGCGTCCGAAGTCAAGGTGCGGATCTCCGGAAATATCCCGGCGTTCTACTGTGAGTTGGGTAGGACGATGAAAGAATTGAGGACTCGATGACCAGCAAGGTCCCAGCGATACCTTCAACTGATGGGCTCCCGGCAGAGGTCAAACAGATCATCGACCCGTTGAAAGAAGCGGTAGAGCGGTTGTCCGGACAGCGGCCCAAGATGACCAATCTCGGGCGCCTGGGTGTAAATGCAACGCAAGCCCAGATTGTAAGTCTTATCAACAGCATCGCAGAAAGGTTGGAAGGACAGTGAGAAAACCAACGCTCATCGCGTCCCGCCTGCGCGAAGTCTTGGATTACGACCACGCCACCGGAGTTTTCCGATGGCGCGCATTACTTTCTAACCGTGTGAAGATCGGTGACATTGCCGGATCTATAAGCAAGGATGGCTATCGACGGATCAGGATTGATGGGCGTAAGTATCTGTCCGGCCGTCTTGTATGGTTTTACATGACTGACTGCTGGCCGGAGAACGAGATCGACCACAAGAACACGATTCGCTATGACGATAGATTTTCAAATTTGCGCGATGTCACGCCTGCGGAGAACAGGCAAAACATGCGTCGTGCGCGCCGTGACAACAAAACCGGGATGCTTGGCGTATCGCCGTTCAGAGGGCGATTCCTAGCGCAGATCAGGATCGACGGGAAGCAGCGTTATATCGGCCACTTTACTACGCCTGAAAAGGCTCACGCTGCTTATGTTGTCGCCAAACGACAATTTCACTCTACTTGCACAATTTAGAGGACACACATGATTGAAGTGCAGATGAGCGCGGAGGACCAACGCCTCGTGGAAGAGCGCCAGCTTGACATGGACCGCAAGATTATCGGGCGCTGGATGCTCGGGAATGCAGCGGCGACGGCCTTCGTGTTGCAGTTTTTCTACATCTGCCATCTTTGGGATGATCTGATCGATCGGGACAAGGAGCGCACGCCCGCCCAGATCAACCTGGCATTCTGGATGGCGTTGGTTGAATTGCCTGCGAACAGGTTCTATCAGGACCATTGGGCGCAACTGCACCCGGTCATGGTGGCGGCGATCAACGATTGGCATACGGCGAATGTGCTTGCCATGGATGATGGCCACGGCCTCGATATTGCCTTTTCATTGCGCTGCTCTATTCTGACTGTCGTGACGCACTGCGCGCTGCTCCTCGGTGGGCCCGAGTGGGCCCGTGAGGTCGGCCCGCAGATCCGGCTATACGGCCAACGTGAAACGCTGCGGGAGTACAAAGCAGACCACAAAGGAGTTCAAGATGCCTGATATCGTCACCGGGGTAATGGCTGGAGTGTCCTTACTGGGACAGAGCGGGGCCAAAAAACAATCCAAGGCAGCCGAGCGTTTGGGCGGCGCACAGGAAGCTCGAACTGCTGAAATGTGGGAACGCGGTCAGGCATTTGTGCCTCTTGAAGAACAGATGATTCAGGAGGCTTCGCAAGCCGGGAGTAATGCCGAGATGGAGGCAGCAGCAGGCCGCGCTGGCGCGGATGTCGCCTCGCAGTTTGGAATTGCCCGCGGCACGCAAGAGCGCGCATTGGCGCGCACTGGCATCAATCCTGCATCTCCAGCCTGGACATCGCAGACCGGGAGAATGAATACCGAGGAGGCTATTTCCAAGGCAGGCGCAATGAACTTCGCGCGCGAACGCGAGAGAACGGGTGCCTTCGAAAAAAGAATGGCTGCCTCTGGCATTGGTCGCGGTTTGCCGGGTCAGGCGCTTTCTGCCGGCGGTCCGATGTCTGGGGAGATGTATCAGCGTTCGCGACAGACGGCAGCCGATACTGGCTACGCGCTCCAGCCATTCGTGCAGCCGATCGCGGATTGGGCAGGAAAGATGTACGACCGCGGCATCGGTGGTGGAGGCGGTGGCGGTGGCGGTGGTGGAGGCGTGACTTTCAATCCGAACGTGAACTACATAGCCAGTTCGCCCAGTCCGAGTACGGGAATCGGAATGTCGCCCGCTAACTATGGCAGGCAATAAGGAGATGATCTGATGGCCGGAATCGCTACGATTGGTGGAGTGATGCGCGGGATGGATGAAAGGCGTGCGCGCGAAGCAGAATTTTCTGCGCGCGAAGAAGATCGTGCTTTTCTGAAGCAACAGCGCGAACTCGAAGGGATTGCACGCGCTGAGGATCGTACTTACCAAATTGAATCGCGTGAGCGTGAGCGCGCTCGCCGGCCAATCGAGGAAGAGATTGAAAGCGGGAAAGTCGAAGATTATCGGCGTGGGCGGAAAACTGCCGAGAAGGTGCGTGGGATTGCGGCCACTTATGCGGGTCGAGCCAAGGCTGACAAAGCTGCCCTAGCCGGTGATGGCGGCATTATGCCGGCAGAGCCAAGCGGTGAATTCCAGAAGTTTCTCGATGTGGCGGCGGCCTATGAAGAGGAAGGCAACATTGCGGAAGCACATCGCATGCGTCAGGCGGCCAAGTCGCTTCGTGATGAGGGCATGATTGACGTGTTGAAGGCGGCCACACGCGGCGCCAGCGGCGAAGAGATCAGGGATATTTTCAACGCGGCTGGCACGGAGCGCGTGAGCAAGGTGGTGCGTCGCGAAGAAGATGGCAAGATCATCCTCGAAGGTCATCGGCCGGATGGCAGTGTAGTGACCGTAGATGTCCAGGACTGGATGGGTAAGCTCGGCATGCTGCCGAAGAAAGAATTCGATATCAAGGAAGGCCATGTCATTGAGAAAGGCACTGGCACTACGCGGGAATTGCCGGAGCGCGGCGGCAAATTTGCGCTGGGCACCAACTTCGAGAAATTGAAGTTCAAGAATCCTGATGGCAGCGAAATCGAGCGCCTGGTCGATCTTCGGAATGGTCAATTCGTTACCCCGGGTGGCCAGCCGGAGGCGGGCGCAAAATCGCCATTCAATCTCGCCGACAAGGAAGTGGCTGATCGGATGCTCAAGTACCTGACTGCGGCCAAGGGTCAAATGGAGGGATGGGACCCGAAGCGTGAAGAGCAGGTACAGCAGGCATATCAGTTTGCCGAGGACCTGATTCGCAAGCAGGCAATGGACGGCGGCGCCTACATCACGCCGGAACGGGCGGCCCACCTTGGCAAATCAGTTGTCGCTGGTGTTCTCAAGCCCGAGGACTTGACCAAGCTGCTTCAGATACCTCGCGCTGGCGCTCCGGCAGGCGCAGGGGCTCGTGCGCCCGGCGCCGCCGGTCAGGGCGATGGAAGAGTCGCGCCAGCGAACCTCCGGGTCCCTGTACCCACTGGCGCGCCGAATGGCTCGCTCTGGATTACCACGCCCACCGGGCCCAGGCTCGGGATGCCGGAGCCCGGCGGCGGGTATCGTTTGGTGCTGGACAAGACTGGTCAGCCTGTGAAGCCCGAGAGCCAAACAAGAACTGCTGCTGCTCCTGCTGCTCCAAACGTCGCCGCGGCGCCAGCTGCGCCCGCGCCAAGCCGGGCGTCATTGATAGCCGCGGCACCCGCGACAGTGCCAGGCGGCATCGACGTCGGGGCGCCGCCGGCCACCGGCGGTCCTGCCACGATC
>Ga0209431_10005372_pt1 | contig 9975 bp, 8 predicted proteins | sample RifCSP13_3_FD_184021 | JGI IMG/M metagenome (GOLD analysis project Ga0209431, IMG submission 184021) | Soil microbial communities from Rifle, Colorado - Rifle CSP2_sed 13_3 (SPAdes) (version 2) | ecosystem: Environmental > Terrestrial > Deep subsurface > Rock core/Sediment | place: Rifle... | reverse complement strand
CCGTCACCTCAACCTCAAGTCTATTTGCTTCTGCGGCCCACTTTCTTATAGATTCTTCCAAACGATTTTGTATGACTTTTATTTCTTCATCTGTGAACTCCCCATCGTTTTCGAGGACTGTATTCAACATCTCGCTGGCTGTATGGGCTTTTTCTGAAGCCTCATCTTGCTTTGCTTTTAGGGTGGCTACGTCTTCAGCTGATGGTTTTGATATTTCCATCAGCTCTTCTGTCGGAGCTGGGGGCGTTACTTCAATTGTGGACTCTTTGGGGATCTCTGCAGCTGCTTCTACCTTCGCCATTTCAACCTTCGGTGCGTCGCGCATAACAGATCCTTCTCCCATCGCATCTGCGTATTCTCTTGCCCTCGCTTCATCTTCATCTTCCTCTTCTGTCGGCGTTGGAACCACCACTTTATCCGCCACTTCGACTGGTATAGCAGCCGCTTCAGTTGACGTTGCAGCCGCTGGCTTCGCAAGCATTTTCTCCATTTCCGCCTCATCCATAACAACCGTATTTAACGTTGGATTTTCCATAGGTTTTCCTTTCATATCACCGGGTGATTCCGTAGAAGACTCAGAAACTGGAAGAGCAACAACTGTCTGTTCGACGGCGGCCGTTGGCTCTTTTAAATTGTCCGGCAAAGCCGTCACAGCTGCATGAAGTTCATCTGTTTTATCATCTTTGTTTACAAGTGAATCCCAAAAACTCATTTTCTCTCCTCAACATCCGTTCAATAAATGTCTTCTTTCACTATAAAGAAATCTTCCCACCTACGCAAGAAACTACGCCTTATCTTCGGATATTATACTCTCGTGGAACCGGTAAAAATTTTGGGTTGCAACCATTCTTGAGGTGGATTGGTTGGCTGTCCCTGCGGTTGCACCTGTCTTTCAAGTTGTTGAATTGTGTAGTTTGTAGGTTGCGTGGGCGTATTCGGAACCTGTACTTGAGCCTGACCAACAGAGACTCTACGCTTCATTGCTTGTGCAAATGCACTTGTTGATGCTGGAGTGGTCGGCGGAATAGAAGATGAAACAACCTGAGGATACTGAATGGGTTGAGGTGCAGGAATCGATTGGGACATTGGTTGTTGCTGAGACAACGACTGTTGGGAAACCTGTGATTGCTCGGGCTGATGAATAACAGGATTTGTTGCCGACCGCCGCGCACCACTGCGCATAAGTCTTGCTGCTTGTTCAAACGTTTCTGGTCCGGCACCGAGAGACTGGAATCGGCTGGTCGCCTGTTCCATCGACGATAATAAATTCGTGGCAATATCATCTTTTGGATCCATGCCGACGGCAGACAAAAATGTGGACACACCCTCAGCGAGGCATGTTTGACCGGTTGTGTTCAAATGAACACGGGCAAATGGCTGTGTTTGAAATGTAGTAAACGCAACAGAGTATGAGCTTTCAAGAAAATACGGTTCCATTTCATACAACATCCCCAAATCTTGCAATTGTGAAACCCCAACAAAAAATACTAAATCTGCTTCAACGCCGGAGCGGGTAAAATCGATCGTCGATGGGTCTAATGGTTTTACCCCCGAACGCGGTGCAATAACAAGGTTAAATCGTAGGCCATCCTCACTTATGTGATAACTCACTTTATCTACACTTGCTTCGTTGTACGCAAAAGATAACACGAGATTTCTGTTACCCAATTTCTGCTGGACCTCATCAATCCCAATCAGATATGAAAACTCCACACGCATTGGCTCAGCGCAAGCAATTTGAACATTTTTTCCTGCCTCTTTAAAAGAAAGGTAAAGTGAAAGAGCAGAGGCTACTGTATCGTAGTTCGGATTTACACCAATAAGCACGTAAATCGTTGATGCGTTTTTGATTTGATCGGTCAGTAAAAAAGCATCTTGCGGCGTAATCATAAGATTGAGACTAATCCTAGACTATATCACTTGAAAAATCAAACAAAAGAACCATTCTCTTCGGGTAGGGTGCGGGAAACAATAAGTCGAGAAAGTAGTGAGATTATGCGTCTTTCATTTTGTACGCAACAATTTGATCACCAATCTGCACATCGCTGAACGCACGGAACACAATTCCACATTCACTTCCGGCTTTTGCAGATTCTATATCCTGCTTCCCAGTCTTCATAGACTTCATCTTTGGATCAGCGATTGTGTTTCCACCACGCTTTAGGTGATACATCTGTCCACGGGCTATCTCACCGGTCTTCACTTTGCATCCGGCAATACGTTCGCCCTTCATATCAAAGACCGCAATCACATCGCCAACACCAAGTTCCTGCTCGTCGATAGTTGGCTCAATTAATTTAAGCACCTGTTTTTGTACGTCCTCGATCATGTCATAGATGATCGTGTATGCCTTGATTTTTACTTTTGTTAACTCTGCAAGACTTTCAACTGCCGCAGGAACCTTAACGCGAAATGCGAGAATACGCGCACCGGTTGATTCTGCAAGAAGGACATCGGCCTCGGTCACATTACCAATACCTTTTCCGATAAAGATCACTTCATTTCCTGCGATGCTTTGTTCTATCGCTTCCAGTGTGCCGGTTGCGTCTGACTTAATGATCAGTTTCAGTTTTTGCACTGACTCTAACTCTTGAGGAGATGCTGCGTCTGCTTGTACCGCCACCACCGCTGTTTGTTCCTGCTTGGTAACGCCAATCAAACTTCCAACCGATGGCGCTTCATCCCATCCAAGTACTTCGATGGGCGTTGATGGACCGGCTTCTTTCATCGGTTTTCCAAATGCGTCAGTCATTGCTTTCACTTTGGAAACCATACGACCTGCATACACAACATCACCAATTCGCAATGTGCCGTTCTTGACCAAAATCGTTGCAACATCACCTTTATGCATGTCTTTTTTTGATTCAATAACGATGCCCTCAAATGGTGCTGTTGGATCCGCTTTTAATTCCATCAATTCCGCGACAAGCGCAATCATCTCCAAAAGTTTATCCAATCCTTCGCCAGTTTTTGCAGATACCGGCACGCAGACAATATCCCCACCGTATCCTTCAACAAAAACCTCATGCTCTGTTAATTGTGCTTTCACCTTTTCTGGATTTTTTTCTGGTAAATCCATCTTTGTAAGTGCAACAAGATACTGGACTCCAGCTTTCTTAATATGTTGGATCGACTCTACTGTTTGGGGTTTTACACCTTCAACCGCAGAAACAACAAGCACAACAATATCGGTTGCTTGCGCGCCGCGAGATCGCATTTTTGTAAATGCGGCATGTCCCGGAGTGTCGATAAAGGTAATTGTTTTCTCAGCGTTCGTCACCTGGTATGCACCAATGTGCTGGGTAATACCACCGGATTCTTTTGCTGCAACTGCGGTATGACGGATTGCATCTAAAAGAGAGGTCTTTCCGTGATCAACGTGACCCATGATCGTTACTACTGGTGGTCGACTCTGTTGTGCCATGTTCCAATCCCTTTTCTCTTCTCCACATTAATCTGCGGTCTAGCTCAAGTTCCTCAAGTGCTTACTCTGTTTTTGATGCTTCCTCTTTTGGAGTTGTTTCCTTTTGAACTTCTTCTTTTGGTGCTTCTTCCTGAGTTGGCTGCGTTGCTGGCTCTGTTGCTGTTGGCGTTACTACAACTGATGCCGGCTGCACGGGTTGTTCAATAACCGGCCTGGGTGGCTGACTCAACGTCAATGCAGCGCGAATAGACTCCATCGCCTTCGGACCAACTCCGCCAAGCGTCTCGATTTCATCAAGATGCTCGCGAAGCTGATTTAAAGATGTATACCCTTTTTCAACAAGAAGCGCCCGAACGTCTTTCTTGAGATCAAGTTGATCAATCTCATATTCTTCATCACCAGTAACGGTTGCTGCTTGAACACCAGACTGAGACTTAATCGTAATTTTGTACCCCGTGAGCTTTGCGGCCAAACGAACGTTTTGTCCACCGCGACCAATTGCCAGTGACACCTGGTCATCAGGAACGGTGACAACTGCCACAAGTTTTTTCTCATCAGCATCGATCGTTAAGTTTTCGGCTGGAGCAAGCGCTTGTTCAATATATAGTTTTGAATCATCTGTGAACTGAATGATATCGATTTTCTCGTTATTCAATTCTTTAATAACTTCCTGAACACGAACACCCTTCTGGCCAACGCATGAACCAACTGGGTCAACGCCCGGCTGAGAAGAAAAGACCGCGATTTTTGTACGAACACCCGCTTCGCGTGCTATTGAACGAACTTCAACAGCTCCAGAAGAAACTTCTGGGACTTCTCGGGCAAAAAGCTCCTTAACCAATTCTTTCGCAGCACGAGAAACAATCACCGCTTTACCACGCATGGTCTCGCGAATATCTGAAATATACACAGTTAAACGAGAGTTGAGGCGATAAAACTCGCCGCGCATCTGCTCTTCCGGAGGCATGATTGCTTGGCCTTTGCCAATATCCAATACAACATTCTTGCCGTCGTGGCGAAGAATCATACCCGTAACAATGGTGCCAAGTTTTGCAGAATAATACGAGATAACTGCGTCCTTTTCTGCCTCACGAACTTTTTGCAGAATGACCTGTTTTGCAGTTTGTGCAGCAATGCGGCCGAAGCCTGCTGGAGTAACATCGGTACGCTTGTCCCCGTCAACTTTGTATACCTTTGCTTCTCCTGTCAGTGGGTCGATTGTCGCCTGGTATACGTCTTCCTCTACAAGATTCTGTGCATCTTTTTTATACGCAGCAACAATGGCCTCTTCAATGGAAGACAACACAATGGATGGATCAATGTTTCGCTCTGCAGCGATTTGGTTCAGTGCGGCGGTAAATTCCGACCGTGTTTGTGAATGTTGTGTCGTTGCCGACATGGCACTCCTTTTCTTCTATGTCTTTATATCGTTGTAATAGGAGGTTAATAAACAAAAAGGCGGGCACCGATCCCACCTTCCTTACCACAATTCCTATGGGGGGAGTGTAGCATGAAAAGGTCGAGATGGAAAGAGCGGGCCGGGAAAAGGGCATTGCCGATGGGTAGTCCCGTTCTTCCCTTTTGCACCACACTCTTTTGATATGAGCTAATCAAGTGGAGCGGAATGGGTAGGCCCATTCTTCCCTTTTCTCTACTTCACAACAACGGATTTAGCCAGATTTCTCGGTTTATCAGGATCTCTTCCCATAAGCACGGCCATTTCGTAGGCCAATCGCTGTATGACAACAATCTGAGGAATAATGCTGGCAACTCCACAATCTTTCACCGGTATATGCCAGTCAAACTTTGGGTCGTTGTCTTGTGAAACGCCGATAACAAACGCGCCACGAGCCTTTACTTCAGCGGCGCAAGACATTATATCTTTTTGAGTATCGTCCCTTGGCGCAAAGACAAAGCATGGCGTTCCGTCCTCCACTAGCGCGATAACACCATGTTTCAGCTCACCGCCCGCAAATCCCTCTGCATGAAGATATGTCACCTCTTTAATCTTGAGTGCAGCTTCAAGCGCTATCGGGTAAGAAACGCCTCTCCCCAACATAAACATGTGTTCCTTTGTGACAAGCTTCTTTGCCAACGGGGATATGTATTTTCCGACATATCTTTTTTCCAGCACATGCTTTGTTTCATGAATAGCACTGTTTAAGTCGACAATGGTCTGTTTGCCACGCTTTCCCAACTCGCCTGCCAGCAATAGGAGGTGTGCCAGTTTGGATACAAACACTTTTGTGCTTAACACGCAGATTTCCGGCCCAGCGTCTAACATAACTCTGTGTGGAGTCATACGATACAACGTTGACCCAAGAACGTTCACAAATGCAGCGAACGGAATCTTTTTTCGTTTCAACTGCATCGCAGGTTCAATAATGTCTATTGTTTCTCCACTCTGTGAGAAAAAGATCGGTATGTCGCTCTTCTTTATGTGCGGAACCATATATCCAATTTCGCCGCCCGCAACAGACTCTGCCAATACGCCACTGTGCGCAAGGAGATACTTTCCTACCAGCGCCGCATAGCTTGCTGTTCCACACCCGATAAGAATGGGCTTTTTTCCTCGTATGAGGCGCGCAATATCTCGAACCTTTTCACCACCACTTAACAAAATCTGTTCGAGCATCGCTGGCTGATCATGAATTTCTTTTATTAAATAGTACGGAAACGATCCTATGTCTGCGGCATCACGCTTCCAGTCAACGGTATTCCATTTCCATCGCAGTGTTTTCCCCGTTTTTGCTTGAAACAATGCAATTTCATGCTTCTTCGCAATAACCATCTCTCCGTCATCGATAACGTGAATCGTTTTTGTGTATGGCAAAATAGCGGCTACATCACTTGCAAAGATGATCTCATTCGAAACACTTTTCCCAACGATAAGCGGTGAACCATTTTTCACCGCAACAACGGTACCGGATTCTGCGTCAAGCGCAAGAACTGCGTTCATTCCCGTGAGCGTTAGAAATGTTTTACGAACGGCCTGTTCAAAGCTAATTCTTTTTTTGAATTGCTCTATGGTGTGCGCGAGTGTTTCTGTATCTGTTTCTGACATAAAAGCATGACCTTGACGAACCAACCGTTTCTTTAACTCGGCATAATTTTCGATAATGCCGTTGTGTATTACCGCAACGTTGCCTCCGCAATCAAGGTGCGGATGCGCATTTTGGTCTGTAACTCCACCATGTGTCGCCCATCGCGTATGGCCAAAAGCGATTGTGCTTTGAGGAAACGCTGTCGACGCAGTTTCTGGCACCCTTCCTGTATGTTTTTCAAGAAAAATATTTGTCTTTCCATCATCGGACTCCGCAGCGGCAATACCCCAACTATCGTAGCCACGGTACTCAAGTTGTTTTAATCCTTTTGCTACCAACAGTGGTGCATCGGAACGATCTCCAAGATATGCAAAAATTCCACACATACGACTCCTTTTAAAAAAGTAATCAGCAAAACAAAAACAGTTGAAGAATAAAAAGTGAAGAGGTTGCACGCCTTTTGGTCTTTGTCCCTACTTTTACAAGTAGTAGTTGAACCGCAAGTTTTGGTGTGTGCACACCAGAGGGTTTCCGCAGATACTATTCGCCGAGGGCGAACGTTCGATTGTCCTTGAAAACAAGGACCCCTCTCCTCGTATTCCGTCAAATGACGGACCACACGCTCTTATAAAAGATCCTCTTCTTTAGCGCACCCCCTCTCTTCATTACCGAGAAACTTCCACCGTATCCCCGTTTTCAGCAGCACACGCTTTTACTGTTACGATATTATTCGCATTTTTCACAACGGTATACTTCGTTGTACCAATAGAACCGCCGCTTGGGTCAAGAGGCATAGACTTTAGGTAGACGCTTAACAATGAGATCGAAAGATCCAGACATGCTGGATCTGCACCCGGACACGCACCATCACCACCCGTTACACAACTTCCTAACTGCTGTTCTGTGGTTGAAATTCCCGTAGGCAGTGAGCCATTATTATCGATAGCGTACTCATGGATAGCGGTCAAAAGGCTATTTACGTCGTTCCATCTTCTGCTGTTGCGGGCATCGGCAAAACGTGTAACTGGATCGAGAGAAACAAACACAATTGTTGCTAAGATTGCAATGATAGCAACCACCACCAACATTTCGATGAGCGTAAATCCTCGAACGCTCCGGGCAGTTTTATTCATGCGAATGCTCCTTCTCTTATCCACCGACAATTATGGTTATATCATTTCCAAGGCTTGTGTTCAAGATTTCCACATCTGTAACACGCAGTATGAGCAAGGCATCTAAAATAGATTGCACAATAAATTGTGGAATTGATGTGCTTGCAATAATCTGCGTTCTCTGATATCCCGATTTCGTTGCAACCCCGGCAGACACCGAAGAAAATCCTAGTTGTTCTAACGATGCTGCAACCTGTCTTACTAATGTTTGCCGTCTATTCCCATTCAGTACCCGAACTGAAAAGTCGCGCGGAAGCGGCGAGGGGCTTGGGATGGACGGTGGAGATGGCACTGGCGTTGGTATCTGCGTAACCACCTCTCGTTGTGTAATCTGCGTGTTCAAATACTGCTTATACACAAAAAGTCCCATGAAAACCCCCAAGGAAACTGCAATGAGGGTGAGGAAAAAAGACGGCCACATGTTCTTGTGTAACTTTTTATGTAACGTTGGTTCAATATTAAGAACTTCCTCATCTTTGCCGTGAATATCTTTTTTCATTGCTGCTCCAATCACAGGGTCTTTATGACGAAGCTTTGCAACAGAGATGGGTTCAACCGACAGTACATGAAGTTTATTTTGTTCCATTGCCGATTTAAATACATTCCAAAAACGTTGAACTGGCGCAAACACAATGACTGAGCTTAAGCCGCTTTTATTCTTCGTATCCACAACTTTATAATCCCAGTCCAAACTATCCAATGTCTCGGGAACTGCTTTTGTAGCAACTTCTTGTATTTTTTCTCGTTTTTTTGCATCCTCTTTGGAAAGGCTGAGTTGTAGAACGTACGACAGATTATCATCGAGTAAAACAAAGAGATCTTTTGAGCCAGCTGCGCCTTTCACTGCTGTTAGTACCGCTGGAAGTGTATCAGCATCCCATTCGCGATCTAACACTTGATTTTTTTTGGGAATTTTTCCTTGGAGAACAAGAAACAATGTAAGTTTATTATTCGTGCAATACAGTACTGGTATTTCATGTGGGTAAGAAGCCATTTTTTATTGAATTTCTTTCCATTGACCAATACTTATTGTAGCACTGTTGGTCGCCTGAACTTGTACCGCCTTGGCGTGCGAAGACACCGTATTCGTTCCACTGAGCTTATATAACGCATCTTCAATACACGCTTCTACTATATTAAGAACTTCTTCACTTTTTCTCCCGGAAAATGCAACCTGCGCCTCGTTGATAGAAACAAGCGAAACGGTAATGCCAACAACAATAACGACAGCAGCAATAACAACAATGCTTGAAATGGCAACATACCCTTTTTGTGTCATTCTATATTAATCCTTCCGTATTTCTGCTGTCGCGGTTGCCGTATCGGTAATTCTGTACTCCAACCTGTCCGCCGTATCACCAACCACCACAACAACACGTACGTTTGCCGAGTAACTTGCTGAAAGATTAGTAAACGTTAGTGAAGACACATTAATGTTGCTATCTGTTAAAAAGCATGGTGATGATGTTGGACACGAACCGGACGAGCCATATCCAACTTGCACCCGACCTCCAGACAAATCAATCACTGTTGGGTTTCGAGAAGAGTCATCCGATGCTAAAGAAATGCTCGAAGCACCAATGCTATTTATAGATGATGCGTTTCGTATTTCCAACGAAATTCGCTCCACAATAAGTCGAGCGTTTTGTGTAACATTTTGATATTCGAGCGTCTTTGTTCTACTGTAAATGACGTTCCATGCAAATTGAATGGCTCCGCCGATAAATATCGACAAAATTGCAACATATATGATTATCTCGATCAGCGTGAATCCGTTTTTCGAGTTCATCCGAATAGTGTTATTGAACTTGCGGACCGATAACAAGAAACTCCTCTGTATCGCTGTCTCCAACGACAGCAGCCATATCTTTACTTGAGTTGTATGCGACTCCATAGGCATTCGTACTTCCGGATATGTTATATGTTCCTAAAAGTGTTGGAGAGGAGAGTGTTTCGATACTAATCACTTGAAACTCGTGCGTATCGTCGTCGTTTGCCAGAAAGACCATTATATTATTAGTGTGGACAGAAATATCATTCACGTTTGTACCCAAAGATAGCGTTCCGCTAACCGAAGGTGTTGTTGGTGTCGTAACATTCACTGTCACAAAATCGCCTCCAACTCGGCCTAACAGCACAGCGTTACTCAAACCGGCGATCGTTATTGCATCATTATTCCCAGTGAGATTTAACGTCGCTGCTGAAGTCGGCGTCGATGGTGTTGAAATACTAATGACATTCAGTTCTGCCATATTGTCCTCTTGCGATACATATGCATAACTTCCAGATACATACACCTCATATCCTGTTGATGCTAAATTTAATGATCCTGTAA
>Ga0209431_10005371_pt1 | contig 9976 bp, 7 predicted proteins | sample RifCSP13_3_FD_184021 | JGI IMG/M metagenome (GOLD analysis project Ga0209431, IMG submission 184021) | Soil microbial communities from Rifle, Colorado - Rifle CSP2_sed 13_3 (SPAdes) (version 2) | ecosystem: Environmental > Terrestrial > Deep subsurface > Rock core/Sediment | place: Rifle... | reverse complement strand
ATCTCCTTCAAAGTAGGCGAAGATCCGTTGCTCATCTGATAATCATGGATAAAATCCAAGAGTTCCTGCTGACGAGAAGTGAGAGACATAGAAATAAGGGTGAAGTACTGCTCACCATAGTAGGTGAGACTTAGTTCACCGTCAAGGTGAGAATATCAAATTCTAAGTTCTAAGCTCTAAATTAAACCACCAACTTAATTCAGAACTTGTATGCACCGGCTTAGTCGAGGTGTCAAAAGTCCCGAAAAAGGTAAGCATAGAATCTTTTCATTTTTACTTTGTTATTCTCTATTGGATAAATTATTTCCTCATATGCTGTATTTATTTCTAGATGAGAGTGGTGATCTCGGTTTTGATTTTGCACACAAAAAGCCTTCTCGATATTTTGTCATCTGTATTCTGACTGTAAAAGGTCAAAAGAATCGAAAACTATTAAAAACTTCTATCAGAAGAACTTTAAAAAATAAGCTGAATTTCAGAAGAAGATACATTACTGAATTAAAAGCCAGTTCGAGTGTTGTAGAAATTAAAGAATATGTATATCACCACGCGCAAAAGGCAGAGTTTTCTATTTATGCGTTGATCCTGAATAAAAAGAAGTCATACGTCTACCTCGAAGCTGACAAAAATCATGTATATAACTACATTACCCGTTTACTCTTGGATTGTGTCCCAGTCGAAGATGCTACCACAAAGGTAGAGCTAATTGTTGACCGATCCAAATCAAAACGGGAAATAGCAGAATTCAACAAATATATTATTGCCAATTTGCAAAGCAGGATTACACCAGAAGTTCCCTTAAAGATTTATCACAGTGATTCGCAGGAAGCACAAGAATTACAAATGGTGGATATGTTTGCTTGGGGGATTTTTAGAAAATATGAAAAAAATGACATTCGTTGGTACAACATTTTTAAGGAAAGAATTCAATATGAAAAAGTTACTCTCAATATAAAAGAGCCCGGTAGAGTTATTCCCTAGGCTTAGCCGACAACTATGGACGGGAACACCAAGGGGCTCTAACGGGACTTACCTTCACTCATATTATACGAAGTCGATGTTAAAAGCGCAATAGTTAGGTAGAACAAAATATGGTACAATATATTGAAGATTATTTAATCATTTAAAATAAATAATTAACATAAAAATATATGAATACCAACCCAGAATCAGGTCGTGAAAAGCCACAAACGCCTAGTGCAAAACCGACACCACCACCATCTTCTTCGGACATTGAGGGTGTTAAGGCAATCATCTCTGGGCCTGCGAACAAAAAAGACCTTCAGCGTCAAGGGGCTGCAAAGTCTTTAGGCCTACCACCAGATGCCACTTGGGATCAAATTAAAGATGCTCAAGAAGCTGCAAGACGATCTCAGAAAAGTCGTGCAGCAGCAGCAGGCTTGCCCCTAGAATCCAGCTTGCAAGATATATTGCGTGTTGAAAAAGCCCTTAAGGTTGACGCTGCTCAAGATGAACGTGATCGCCGAGACAGGGAAATGCTAAGTAGTCGTGCTGCAAAATTAGGCCTACCAGCGAACTCAACTGAAGAGGTAATCCGAGCTGAGGAAATGCGTTTATTGCTTCGAAAGCAAGCCGTTGATCTTGGTCTGTCTCCACATGCCACTCCAGACGAGGTACATGATGCTCTTGTTAAAAAGAATAAACGTGAAGAGGTTATTCGCTTAGGATTGGATCCAAAAACCGCCACTCCAGAACAAATAGATATAGCACGTAAAGAAGATCAACTTAAATGGAAGTTAGTGTACAAAGAACAAGAGAGAGCCCGTTTGGGTCTACCCTGGTTTGCAACTGAAGAGGATGTAAAGGCGGCCAAGCGTATAGATGATTTGCGCAAGAAAAATTCAGAAAAAAACTAGCACATCATTTACTGTTATTATTTATATGAATCACCCAGAATCAGGTCGTGAAAAGGAAACAACAGTACCATCGACTACTACAGGACCAACAACAGCACCAGTGTCACCTACTGATGTTCAGAATGTAAAGGACATTCTTGCTGGTGCTGACACAAAAGCACCCGAATTAACTCGTGAAAGGTTAACTAATATGCAAACATTGGAAATTGAGATTAAAGGCGATTTCAAACCAACACTGGATGCATTAAAAACTAATACTGGTGCTGATTTACAACCGCGTACTGACGGTTTTCATTTAACCGTTATAGGACCTACGGAGAGTAAAATTTTGGCCACTCTTGATGACGCTACTCTTGCTGAACTGCAACAAATTAATGCGCAAATTCAAAGGGGTGAAGGTGTCGCGGTGAATGGAATTGGCTATATCGATGGTGCGTCATCGCCTTATAAAATGCGCGAAGTTGATAAAACTAAAAAAACAGCCTTTATTGCTCTCGATATACCAGCACTCCAAGCATTCCGTGCAAAGGTCGGGCTACCAAAGAAAGATTTTCATGTCACCCTTGGTTTCGTAGGCGGTGATGTACATATGCAAGTAACAGAACAAGTGCCCGTGAAACCAGGAAGTCCAAAAATGAAAGATATTACTGCACCAATACCAAAAGAGGCTGACCCGCGATTTAATTCAATCGTTCTTCCCACTATGACTTACGGTGGACTCGATGGGCAAATGAAAGAAAAGAAATAAAATGTCACTGAATGTTCAACAAAATCACGGAGAAAAAAATAAACCCGGCCCACGGGCATCAGGTCTTCATACCGTTGCAAGCGATACACATGCGGCAGTTACATCAGTGCAAAATACTCTCAGTGATTTAACGACAGATAAGGAGGAATCCAAATATGGCAAGAATCTCAAATTCATTCCCGAGGAAACAGTTACGGCCTTAACTGAAGTTAATAATAATCCTGGTGTGATTACCACCATATTAACTGCGCTTGAACCTTCTTGGTGGAATAGATTGGATAACCCGAAAGCATTGGAGGCCTTATTTAATTTAAAGTTAAACTTAAATATACCCCCTGAACAACAATTAGCCATAGCTGGAATTCTGAAACGCTCACGAAACTCCATAAAATTTAGTGATCGAATCGAAAATGTATTGGCAGCCAAAAAAACAATAGCAGACTTGAACGAGCGTTTAAAAAGTGACATAAAAAGAATCGAAGAAAAATCTCCCAAACTCAATATTGCCAGTCCAAAAGGATTCGCCTTGGATACAGTTGATTTACCAGCACCTACTTCCTTGCAACAGGTCCCCTTCCCTCCGGAATTAAACGCACTCGTACAGGAGAGATCTGCTAAACACTCCATGGACATACAAACATACACAGAGAACAGACTGTCCAAAACCGTATTAGATACAGTGATCAATGGCAATATTCCGGTAGAAATATATTCGACCAATACTTTGGAAGTATTTGGTAAATTAAAACATGAAGGCTATACGCAAATCCTTAAATATACAACAAAGGACGGAGATTATAATAAATATTTTTGTGTCAATCCGGAAACGAAAAAGTCTAAACTGGTCCTCATGACACTTCCCGGAAAAAGTTATCAAACTCAAGTAGCAGGCAGTGCACTGCTGTACAAAAATGCCGAAGGTAAATCTATTCCACCAGAAAACATGAGGATTTTTGAAAGCGGCATTGATCTGAAAAATACATATCGAGATATTTTGGAAGCATACAATGTAAAACCGGAAACAATTATTTTTGGTTCTCAAATGTTTCATGATGCATTTCTCAAACAAGAATTCAAATTAGAAAAAAGCCAGTGGATCCAAGATCCTTATTTAAATGCAATTGTTTATCATTACAAAGACAAGGAGGGTAACAAACGCACTATCGTAACACTCAACATGTCTCCGCATATGTTTGGCGATAAAATAAAAAGCTTTACCAGTGCTGCGATCGAGCGTGGTGCACAAAGAATAATATTCAATGGTACCGCAGGCGGACTGAAATCGGATTTAAAAGTTGGTGATCTTGTTGTTCCAAGGCAAATTGCCAATGTAAATATAGGAAAACCGGGACAATCGGCAAATATCGTCAACAATGCACTCAATTTTACCAGTGAGTTAAAAGGTGAAAATGTGAAGATCGTCGAGCAACACGGTACAGTTCACACTCCCGTCGTAGAAACCATGCCTTTTGTCTCTTCATTGAAAGAGAATAAGGTTGATACTGTCGAATGCGAATTAGCGAATCTGGTCGAAGCTATTCAAGATTCCGGTCAGGCGGACAGCATATATTTCAGTGCTCATCTTCAAGTAACTGATATCCCCGGCACAGAACATACGAATGCCGATAAAAGCATGACATTGGACCCAAGCTACATAAACAAGGACATCAATAAGCAAAGCGACATGACACGTCTGGTTTTGCAACAGTTTTTGCAAGATATTCAACCAATAAAGGTAGAGAAAACGGTACCAAGTTCAATGACAATTGAAACTCGTTACCAGGATCATGCCAGAAAACTCTATGTCGCCTTCGACACAAATAAGCAAATACCATTGAATTTTGAAGTCCCACAGAAGACATTTATGAGCATAATGACAAATATCTTGAAAGATGGTATATTAACAGACGAAAAGTTAGCAAAGATCTTTGACGCTTGTCAAAATTTTTATAAACGATATGGTTTTAAAGTTAACGTAAACCTTTTATGAATCCACGAAATATGGACAATGAAAAATCATCGATTGATGTAACACAGTGGCAATTAGCGGCCTTTGATGACCTTCATATCGAAAGTACAAAAGATACCATTACCATCACCGTAAAACCGCCAATACCATTACGGAACCATATCATCACTTTGGCTTTGGACCACAATCAAAGCTTTCCCATGGAAAATTTTACAAAGTTTTTTGAATATCTTAATCAAACGGTTCACGAATTATTCTATGAAGGGGCAAACAGCCTCTTGGTCGGCGATGCACCACCACTCACTCTACAATTAAATACAATCGTACAAAGTGCCTTGGAAATTGCTGGTCTTGCCGGAACCAAGTGCCCCTTTACTGTCAGTTGTAAGATCACACAATGAAGTCCGTTGAGGTGTTAGAACAAGCAGAACTAACACATATTGATATTGACGGTTATATCAGTACTTTTCATAATCCCGCCAACGTCAATGAAAGACAATGGGCAAGCGAAGAGATTGCAAAGATTATCCCAGGAAAGATCACCCTGTCATCAATTATCGAGAAATTCTCATCTGAGGTTCCCAAACTGCAAAGATTTCTTTTGAAATCAATAGCCCGTTCTAAGGAAGTTGAGGCAATTGATTGTTTGGTAGGAGCACTCTTTAGTCCGGATGACGAAACCAGATGGTTGGCTGCTTTTTATCTACATGACAGACATATGAATGAGGAGCAAAAGACAGCGGCAGAAACATATATCAAAAAACATTTTCGAAGAGAAAAAGTCATGTACCTGATGACTTGTATATGTCTTTTAAAAAATCCATGTTTCGCTGGGTCAAAATATAGAAAAGAGATTATCAATAATCTGTCCGAACTTGATCTTCCCTTGCAATGCGTAGTACTCAGTCAATTTCCTTCCTGGTTGGATCAAAAAGAGGGCAAGCAAAAACTTCTTGCTATGGCTAGTCATGATCATCCAGCTATCCGAGAAACGGTAATCGATACACTTCAAAAATATGGACTTGAGAAGGCAGTTCTACAGACATTTGAACATGATCCCGATACACAGATATCTCGCAAAGCCAAGCGGATTCTCGGAAAAGATATTTCTGTCGCAGTCCCTTCTTTTGAAAAAGAAAAAATAATGGGGGCTATTTTTGGCGCAGCTGTTGGTGATGCTGTCGGTGCACCGATCGAGTTTTTGTCTCGGGAAGAAGTACAGAGAATTTATGGTGAAGAGATAAAACACTTTCTGAAAGCAGAAAAATATAATCAAAAATTGCGACTTACAGTGGGACATATTACCGACGACTCTACGATGGGACTGAGTTTCTTACAGTCGTATGTTGAGAATGGTTTCCTTGATATGTCCGCAGTCGGTAGGATATGGGGAGAAGAGGCGAGAAAAATTGATGGTGGAGAATCACCAAATATCGGTTTTGCCGGGCGTTCTTTGTGGGATATGCGCAAATTATATCTAGGTTGTAATTGGAGAGTATCGGGGCATGGATCTGCATCAGGTTGTGGGGCTGCCATGCGAGCATTTGCATTGCCATTCATTTCTCCTTCGTCAGAACTTGTTCAAAACACTGAAGACAGTGCAATTATGACGCATAATTCTCCAAGAGGAATTGCTTCCGCATTAGTTGTAGTCGAAGCAATAAAGTATCTTTTACAACAAACAAAGCTGGAGCCATCAACTTTTCTAGATCATATAACTAAAAAAATTGAGAAACTTGATCCAGAGCTCGCTGACAAACTTCGAAAGCTCAATGAATATTTAGAGCTACCTACACTACAAGGTCTCAATGTCATTGGGACGAGAGGAGAAGCGATAGATACCGTTCCAGCCGCTCTTTACTGCTTCCTGAAATCACCGCAAAATTTTGTTAGTACATTGCAGTCCGCGATCAATGTCGATGGAGATTCAGACAGCATCGGCTCTATCGCATGCGCTCTCAGTGGAGCATATAACGGCGTACAAGCGATCCCCAATCATATTCTCGAGGGCTTATATGTGCGAAATGATATTGATACGCTGCTCAAAAAATATTTCAGAAGCACGATGGGCAACATACTTACTGGAAATAACAAAAGTTAGCTGAAAAGCTCCTTCTTCCGCATGAGCGGAATCAGGATGATCGCACTACAGCGATCTCTTTACAAACCCTGGAAGTTTCGTTAGATTGTCTGGGCTCTGTGTTGGTAAGTTTATATACAGGGGGTTCTTTAACATCTCATGTGCAGAAGAGAATGGTGTGATAATTTCGCTTCGTTTGCACGAAGCAGTTGCTTTGCGTAAGCAAAGCACATTGGTTTGCAAACACTAGTTTGCAAGACGAACCGCTTTATATTTTTCCGGTAAGAAAAATAAACCTAAGTTACATTTCAAATTATTTAGATAATGAAACCCCGCGAGGGATGTAGTTATTTTTTCTAAAAGAGTTTGATTCTGGCTCAGGATTAACGCTGGCGGTATGCATAACACATGCAAGTCGAACGAGGATATTTCCCCTATACTGATTGCAAGCTCAAAAAGCTTGCTACTAGTATAGGGGAAATAAGCCGAGTGGCGAACGAGAGAGTAATACGTTGGTACCTTCCCTATACTCAGGAATAACTCCGCGAAAGCGGAGCTAATGCCGGATGACCATGTACCGTAACTGGTACATGGAAAGTTTTTCGGTATAGGAGGGGCCTACGGCCTATCAGCTAGTTGGCGAGATAAAAGCTCACCAAGGCTATGACGGGTAGCTGGTCTGAGAGGACGACCAGCCTCGCTGGGACTGAGACACGGCCCAGACTCCTACGGGAGGCAGCAGTGAGGAATTTTCCACAATGGACGAAAGTCTGATGGAGCAATACCGCGTGCAGGATGAAGGCCTTCGGGTCGTAAACTGCTTTTTATAAGGAGCAACTATGAGTTTACTTATAGAATAAGTCACGGCTAATCACGTGCCAGCAGCCGCGGTAATACGTGAGTGGCAAGCGTTATCCGGAATCATTGGGCGTAAAGCGTCCGTAGGGGGATATTCAAGTGAAATGTTAAATCCTTCGACCCAATCGAAGCCCTGCATTTCATACTGTTTATCTAGAAGATAGGAGAGGTAAATAGAATTTCCGGAGTAGGGGTAATATCCGTAGAGACCGGAAGGAATACCAATAGCGAAGGCAATTTACTGGCCTATTCTTGACCCTTAAGTGACGAAAGCGTGGGGAGCAAACAGGATTAGATACCCTGGTAGTCCACGCCCTAAACAATGGATACTCGACGTTCGGAGGAATCGACCCCTCTGAGTGTCTAAGTTAACACATTAAGTATCCCGCCTGGGAAGTACGATCGCAAGATTAAAACTCAAAGAAATTGACGGGGATCCACACAAGCGGTGGAGCATGTGGTTTAATTCGATGGTAAGCGAAGAACCTTACCAAGGTTTGACATCCTACTAACGCCCTGGAAACAGGGAAGTGCCCGAAAGGGAAAGTAGAGACAGACGTTGCATGGTTGTCGTCAGCTCGTGTCGTGAGATGTCGGGTTAAGTCCCTAAACGAGCGCAACCCTCGGGCTGTGTTGTATTTCTCACAGCCGACTGCCAGCGTAAGCTGGAGGAAGGTGGGGATGACGTCAAATCAGCATGACTCTTACACCTTGGGCGACACACGTGCTACAATGGAGCGCACAACGAGAAGCAAGAGCGCAAGCTGGAGCAAATCTCAAAAAACGTTCCTCAGTTCGGATTGAGGGCTGCAACTCGCCCTCATGAAGTTGGAATCGCTAGTAACCGCCGATCAGCCACGCGGCGGTGAATATGTTCCTGGATCTTGTACACACCGCCCGTCAAGTCATGGAAGAAGGGAGTACCAGAAGACCCACTTTAGTGGAGACAAGGTAATACTTTTGACTGGGACTAAGTCGTAACAAGGTATCCGTAGGGGAATCTGCGGATGGATCACCTCCTTTCAAGGGAGAATGCCATGAACTACTCGCCTAACGGCTCGAGTTCACGGTTAGGTCACTTATCACACCTCTCTTCTCTTTTGCACATGGGATGCTAGAGACACGAGACTTAAGCTAACTTAAGTCTTTTTTGTATATCCTCGTGTCTCTAAGATGAAGGAATAAGAATAAGATGAAGGCTTATGTTTTTTTTGTTGTTTTATTCCTTATTCCTCTTCATCTTACTTCCTTCATCTTCATCTTATTTTGACATCTTAAACTGTCATTTATATACTGCGCCTGCATTTCGGGCGATTAGCTCAGCTGGTTAGAGCGCGACACTGATAATGTCGAGGTCAGTGGTTCGAGTCCACTATCGCCCACCAGCCTGCGCTCTGCGAGCTTCGGCTGGCACAGCCAGAGCGAGCAGTGAGTTTCAGCGCAGTGCTAGTGCACCGAAGTCCAAAGGACGTAGGTGTGCAGGTTAGCTCTGCGCCCGTTCTCCGCAGTAGCACTGCTACGAAGGATGAAAGCTTCGGTTGGCAGGCCATCCATGCCAAGATCGTAGTCTTAGATAGAGCCAACTAGAAGCGAGTAGTGAGTTAAGCGTAGTGTTAGGCTGACGAAGCTTTAGCGTAGTCATACCATGATAGGCTATCGTTTACTTGGGCTTCTATTTTTTTTGTAGTATGATCATTTCAGAAAATTTATTCCCCAAGAATTACTATGCTTACGAAACGTCCCAAACTCAAAACTCACATTTTGGTGTTGGTTTCGGTGTGTTCTCTTTTTCTCGTTTCCTGTGGACAAGAACCTCCTCCACCACCGATTTTAGTTATTAGTCAGAGCGATTTAGTCAATCTCATGTTGGATATCGAAGATAGTTTTTCTCTTGAGGACGTTTTGGTTAGTCAGTCGGGAAACACCGTCGCTGTTCGTTTCAAGGCACCAACATTAAGTGGAACAGAATTATATAGCGGACTGGCTCAAGTATTTGCATATGTCCATGATCGCCTGCCTAGTGACATGCAAAATATCGATCTCATTTTTTCTTTAAATCATATTGATTCTGCAATTATCAGCACGGATAGAGCAAGTATTCAAGAATGGAAAAACGGCAAAAAAAATAATGTGGAATTTATCAACACCATGAAGAAAACTTCCTTACTCTAAAATATATGCATAAAAAATTATCCACCATTTTCTCGATCGCTTATATAGCTGTATTTGTATGTTTGTGGATTGGAGTGCCACTACAAATTACAATGAATTCAGTATTTTCCGCACCGACCACTTTCGCTCAAGAAGACCTCATTTGTCCCGCCAATTCTCATCAAGTAGGTAGTGAATGTATATGTGATTCATACTACAAATCTGTTGGAGACTCATGTGTACCCATGACTGAAGCAGAAATGTGTCCCACACCAAATTCTCACCGTGTCGGT
>Ga0209431_10005364_pt1 | contig 9994 bp, 9 predicted proteins | sample RifCSP13_3_FD_184021 | JGI IMG/M metagenome (GOLD analysis project Ga0209431, IMG submission 184021) | Soil microbial communities from Rifle, Colorado - Rifle CSP2_sed 13_3 (SPAdes) (version 2) | ecosystem: Environmental > Terrestrial > Deep subsurface > Rock core/Sediment | place: Rifle... | reverse complement strand
GTTCGAATTGTATTAAGTGGCGCGCCCTAGAGGATTCGAACCTCTGGCCACTTGATTCGTAGTCAAGTGCTCTATCCAGCTGAGCTAAGGGCGCGCGAGAGAGGAAAGTCATCATACTGCAAGGGGAATCCCGCGTCAACACCCCCTTGCGACAACCCTGATTTTACCGCGAAAACCGGGTTTGTTTGCACGGGGTTTGCACTCCGTGCGGACTCTCGGAGAGACTCCGCCTTTCCCAGTTAGATCACTGAGGAGGCGTCAAGATAGCGACCACTCAACAATCAAGAAACTCTCGTCCGGATAGCCTTCCCCGATCGCGGCCGCAAACCATCGCCGCTGAGAATCTCGAATCCTGTCTTTTCCTGCACGCTTTGATTCGGCAAACAACACTCTTGGGCCATCCCAGCAGCAAACATCCCAAGCATCCGATCGGGACCCTGCCCGAGTGTAGATCCGCTCCAATGTTTTCGCACGTTCGGGCGGTAATTAGTCTAATACCGGAATATTACCCGCAACTACGGAATATTGTCACCGGGCAACGCCGGCAGGCATTCCATTCTTTCACCTGCGGATCGCCTCCGCGAAGACTACGACGTATACTGCTTGCTCGACATGTACAACTCCTCGGGAGGGAGAAGGTGACCCCCTCCGGCAGGAACAAGCCTTGCATTGCGTGCAATGCATGCAGGGATAAACGCCGAAAGAAGGTATTGCATGTCGCAGGTGAAGGCGCAAGACCGCTCTGCGAATCAACGCGTGCTGAATACCCGCTGGTCGAGGGCCGCTTTGAAGCGTGGGCCGACGACGGAAATCGGTGTAAGGCATGCGCCAATGTGGTTGCGAAGAACCTTGGCCCGGATTGGGAGAAGAAACACCGACGGTAGGATGGAGTCAAGCCCGGCAGATCCTTCGAGGAACGTTACCACGGACTCAAATCCCGATTCCCGGACATTCCTAACCGGCAGACGCGGTCCTGAAGAAGGGGGATGACGATGCGGAAGGCCCGTTTTTCAGAGGAGTGGCGGATCGGAATTGTTCATTTTCAATGTTGAGAAAGGTGCTTGCCTAACCCATGTGCCGAATCAGTGCTCTATCACCCTCCTGCCACTGGCTTCGTTTGTCGGCTCTCTGTATATTCATCTTCTCTCTCTCCGGCTGTGCTTCAATGAAAAGTGTTCAGACAGCATTGCCTTTTCCAGGCCATCGCGAAAAGGAGATCGAGCGAAACAGGTTCCCGGTTGCACGAGGAGAAGACGTCGTTGGCCGGCTAGCGATCATCCGGCTTGAAAAGGGAGATACGCTCCCGGATATTGCTCGACACTTCAGTTTGGGGATCAATGCAATCAGTGCGGCGAATCCGGGGGTAGATTTATGGGTACCCGAGGACGGAGAGCGTGTCACATTACCTCTCAGTTTTATGCTGCCGGACACTCCCAGAAAAGGGATTGTGGTCAACCTGGCCGCCATGAGGCTTTTTCAGTACAAAGCGGATGGGACGTCTCTGTGGGTAACGACCTACCCGATCGGTGTCGGCACCAGCGAGCGGCCTACCCCCACGGGCACCATGCATGTGGTGCGCAAGGCGGTCCGGCCGACCTGGCATGTTCCTGCTTCGATTGCCAGGGAACATCGCAAGAAAGGGGATATTCTCCCCGCGGCCGTCCCGCCGGGGCCTGAAAATCCCTTGGGAGAATACGCACTCTATTTGAGCAAATCGGGTTATTTGATCCATGGCACCAATAAACCGGCCAGCATCGGCCTTACGGCGACCAATGGGTGCCTGAGGCTCTACCCGGAAAACGTGAAGATGCTCTTCGATGACACTCCGGTCAAAACACCTGTACTCATTGTCGACCAGCCATATCTCATTGGGCAACGCAATGGCGTACTGTACCTGGAAGCTCATGCGCCTACGGAAGAGTCGGGCGCTCTTGAGTCGGAGAAACTCTATGCAAAATTGAGAGCTATCGAAAAGAACGCCGGGCGCGGGCTTGACTGGAATAAGGTCAAGGAAGTGCAGGCCGCGGCCCGGGGGGTTCCTGTCCCCATCTTCGAATTACGTCAGGGAAGTGAAAAAGAGGCCGCGAAACCTGTAGAAGTCGAGCACCCGGAGAGATTGTACGGCAAACCGGAAGTACCGGCGCTGAAATTGCACGCATGGTATGTGTTGGCCGCCGATGTGCCTGACAAGATTGAGGCCCAGAGGATTGCCGCCATCATTAATCACCAGGGGCCTCAAATCCCGGCACGGGTGTTCGATAAGGGCGATAACTACCGTGTTATCGCCGGCCCGTTCAACGATGGCAGCGAAGCCAGAGAGGCAGCGAAACGCCTGAAAATAGATCTGGAAATAGACGGTATCGTAATTGAACCTGTCAAAAATGAATAACCGCCCTCGCTTTTTTGTGTCAGGGGATATATTGTGAACGGATGCGATCCATCTTCCCGACAAGGAAAACGGAACAGAAAGGAGGTGAAGAGAGATGAAGAAAGGCCTGTTCCTGATCACGATGATGCTTGTTCTCCCGACTCTGATGATCGGGTGCGCAACAACCGGTGATCTCGAGAAAGTGCAGGCGGAGCAAAAAATGATCGATGCGAAAGCGGACCAGGCGTTGAGGGATGCGCAAGCCGCCAAGGCTGCAGCCGATGCGGCCAGGGTAAAGGCGGATGAAACATCGGCCCGCGCCGAAAGTGCGATAAGGGCGGGGGAGGAAAGGGAAAAAGCGGCAGAGGAAAGGGAAAAGGCGGCAGCGGAGAAGGAAAAGATGGCCGATGAAAAAGCGAAAAAGGCCGAAGCCGCTTTCGAGAAGTCGATGAAGAAATAGTCATCTGTATGGTATTGTCGACGTTCGTTTCGATGCTCCTGACAAAGAGGTGGCAGGGGCTTACACCCCTGCCATTTCATTATCTATCATGAGAGTCTGTCCCGATGAATCTGCCAAGGGGTCAGGAAGATGAGGAGGCTGGGAATCTTTCACATCGGACCATTCAAGTTCTGTATTTGCCTCATACTGGCACCGATGCTCCTATCCGGCTGCAGTCACTTTAACGACGGGCGGCAGGTCAAAACGACCTTCGCAGAGGCGAATGAACTGTTTTATCAAGGAAGCTACACGGCCTCTCTGGACAAGTATTCGGAAATTACCGAAAAATATCCCGCGAAGGCAGACAGGGCTCTGTTCGAGATGGGTATTATTTACGCTCATCCGAAGAACGAGCAAAAAGATTATCAGAAATCGCTGGAATGTTTTCAGAAACTCATCAAGGGGTACCCGGAGAGCGAGTACCGCCAGAACAGCGAGAAGATGATATTTAACATCCAGAATGTCGTTCTCAAAGATCAGACGATCACTGCGCAGCAGATGCAGATCGAAACGCTCCGGCACGAGGTCCAAGGCAAGGAGAATGAGATCGTCACGCTGCAAAAAAAGATTGAAGCATTCGAAAAAAATATTGAAGCACTAGAACAAAAGTTTTTTGACTATGCGATTCAGAAGGGATCGGTAGACAGGATACTGATAGAAAAGAGTGCACGCCGATTGATGTTGATCTCACAGGGTGAAGTGTTCAAAACCTACAAAATCGCCCTGGGGGGAAACCCGATCGGGCCGAAGGAACGGCAAGGTGACAACAAGACCCCTGAGGGGACCTATCTCATCGATGCAAGAAACAGGGACAGCCGGTTTTACCTCTCTCTGCATATTTCCTATCCAAACGAGAGAGACAAAAATCGCGCAAAAAAACTCGGTGTTTCTCCGGGCGGAGACATCATGATCCACGGCATCAAGAATGGTTTCTCGTGGGTAGGCGACGTTCACGCAGAGGTCGACTGGACGAAAGGGTGTATTGCCGTAACGAACGAAGAAATAGAGGAAATTGCCAAGTTGGCGCCAAATGGGACGATTGTTGAGATACGGCCGTAGAAGACCGTGCAGGCCTTCCAGCGGTCAACTTTTCAGACCGAGTCGACTAGACAAAGATTTCATCCGGTTTTGCCGAAAGAACTAGTGTAGTGTCCCAGTAATATCTTGACAATACCGCCCCATCGTGTTATCGTTTGGGGCATGTGGGAAAAAGCAAAGCCTCTGAAGATGACGAACGAACAGCGCACAACACTGGAATCTTGGCAGCGGGCCAAAACCAGCCCCCAGCGGACCGTCCTGCGGGCGCGCATCTGCCTGTTGGCGGCGGACGGTCTGTCGAACAACGCGATCGCCGCTTGCCTGTCCACCTCCCGTCCGACGGTGATCCAATGGCGCAAACGTTTCGAGGAGCATGGGCCGATGGGCTTGGCCGAGGACGCACCCCACGGCCCGAGTCAAAAGGCTCTTCCGCCGGACCGGGTGAAGGCCATCGTCGAAGCGACTCTCCAAACGACACCGCGCGATGCCACGCATTGGTCCGTGCGTTCGATGGCCAAAGCAAAAGGGGTCGGCAAATCCACGGTGCAACGGATATGGGACGCGCACGGTCTTCAACCCCATCGGATCGAGACATTCAAATTGTCCAAGGACAAGCGGTTTGTCGAGAAACTGACGGACGTGGTGGGGGTGTACCTGAATCCGCCGGACAAGGCGGTGGTGCTGTGCGTGGACGAGAAGAGCCAAGTTCAGGCGTTGGACCGGACGCAGCCTGGCTTGCCGATGAAGAAGGGGCGCTGCCAAACCATGACCCATGACTACAAGCGCAACGGCACCACGTGCCTGTTCGCGGCGTTGGACGTGCTGGAAGGGAAGGTCATCGGCTCCTGTTATCCGAGACATCGGAACATCGAATTCAGGAAGTTCCTGCGACAGATCGACGGTGCCGTGCCCGCGGAGTTGGCCATTCACATGATTCTGGACAACTACGGCACGCACAACCACCCCAAGGTCAAAGCGTGGCTGGAAAAGCATCCCCGTTTCCACCTTCATTTCACGCCGACCAGTTCGTCCTGGTTGAACCTGGTGGAAAGATGGTTCGGAGAGATCACGCGGAAACGCATTCGTCGCGGGGTTTTCCGCAGCGTCCCGGAACTCGTCGCGGCAATCGAAGATTTCATCCGGGTCAACAACGAGAATCCCAAACCGTTCGTCTGGACGAAAAAGGTCGATGCGATCCTGGCGAAGGTCGCTCATTGTAAAGCCGTCATCGGGACACCACACTAGGTAGTTCACGAGGGGGAAAAAGAGAAAGGAGGATGAGTTGAAAACAAGAATCGTTGCGCTTCTGGCTGTCCTCACTCTTGCGGGATCTGTCGTGGCCGCAACGCCAGCGCACGCCGGGACCAATGTCAATGTCAACTTGGGAATCCCGGCTCCCGTGGTCGTTGCTCCTCAGCCAGTATACATCGAGCATCCTCCAGAGATGGCCCACTGATACTTAAATTTTTTGTGGCTTGGATGAACACGCCGTTAGAAAGGACCTATCACGAGATAAGTCGAATTCTCGGCAACAACGCCGAGCCGCTCGAATCTGTGCGGCTGGTGGTTACATACCGCCGGTATTTGAAACCCGAGACGGTTCGGGTACTGCTTCTCGCGGAATCGCACGTGTTCACTTCCGAAGAGGACCGTCGGATCGCCATTTCACCTATCGACGGCCTGCTGCGTATTCCGGACCAAATTGACCACGCATTCCGCTCGAAACTGACCACCGATTCCGCTCCAAACTGACCAGCCATTCCGGAGCAAATTGACCACCGATTCCGGCGCAAACAGACCGGGCTTGGGGGGTTGTCGGACGCGACGCCGGACATGATCCGTTCCGCGTGGCACACTTGCTGGGATTCACGATTTTTCCCGGAGGTGGCCCGTGGCCAACAGGAGACTGTCCATGCGGAAAATCCGCGAGGTGTTGCGCCTGGCGTTTTTTGCCGGGCTGGAATTGCGCAAGATCGCACGAAGCCTTTCGATCTCTCATGCCACCGCGGCGAGCTACATCGCCAAGGCCCAGGCGGCGGGACTTTCCTGGCCTCTGCCCGATCATCTCGACGACGGGGCGCTGGAGCGGCTGTTCTTCCCCAAGCCCGCCGCCTCTTCCGCTTCCCGTCCGATGCCGGACTGGGAATACGTTCACCGGGAGCTCCGCAAGAAAGGCGTCACCAAGATCCTTCTGTGGCAGGAGTACAGGGAGACCTGTCCCGATGGATATCAGCTCACCCAGTTCTACGAGCTGTACAACCGGTGGCGGGGCAAGCTCGACCTGGTCATGCGCCAGGAGCACCGGGCCGGGGAAAAGCTCTTCGTCGACTACGCCGGGCAGACGGTGCCGATTATCGTTCGCCGCACCGGCGAGATCCTCTTCGAGGCCCAGATCTTCGTCGCGGCGATGGGCGCTTCGAACTACTCGTACGCGGAAGCGACGCGGACGCAGACCTTGCCGGACTGGATCGGCGCCCACGTCCGGACGTTCGCGTTTCTGGGCGGGGTCACCGAGATCGTCGTGCCGGATAATCTCAAAAGCGGGGTCACCAAGCCGTGCCGGTACGAGCCGGACATCAACCCCACCTATCACGCGATGGCGGCCCATTACGGGACGGCGATCATCCCGGCACGGGTGAAGAAGGCCAAAGACAAGGCCAAGGTCGAGAGCGGCGTGCTGCTCGTGGAGCGGTGGATCCTGGCGGCGCTCCGGAACCGCACCTTCTTTAGCCTGGCCGAACTCAACGAAGCGATCCGGGATCTGCTCGTTCGTTTGAACAACCGCCCGTTCCAGAAGCTTCCCGGGACCCGCCGCTCGACCTTCGAGACTCTCGACCGCCCGGCGCTTCTTCCCCTGCCGGCGACCCCGTATATCTTCGAGGAGTGGTCGTATGCCCGGGTGGGGATCGACTACCACGTCGACGTCGACGGGCACTACTACAGCGTCCCGTACGCCCTGGTCAGGAAGAAGGTCGACATCCGGGCGACGGGTGCGACCGTCGAGGTCCTGTTCAAGGGCAACCGCGTCGCCTCCCACGCGAGGAGCTTTCTGAAGGGCAAGCACACCACGCTGTCCGAGCACATGCCGTCTTCCCATCGCCGGTACGCGGAGTGGACGCCGGCGCGCATCCGGCGCTGGGCAGCCACGGTCGGCCCGGAGACGGAAGCGCACGTCGTCGCGATCATGGAGCATCGCACTCACCCGGAGCAGGGGTTTCGCGCGGCGCTGGGGATCATGCGCCTGTTCAAGCTCTACGGCGCAAAGCGGCTGGAAGCCGCGTGCAAGCGGGCGTCGAAGTACCGACTCTACTCCTACAAGGGCGTGGCGAACATCCTTGCGACCGGCGCGGACAAGCTCGACGAACGCAAGAACACCCCCGCCGTCCCCCCGATCGTTCACGACAACATCCGGGGACCGGGGTATTACCACTAACACGACGAAGGGAGCAACACGATGCTCAACCACCCCACGCTGGAGAAACTGCACCAACTGCGGCTGCGCGGAATGGCCAAGGCCTTCCAGGAGCAGATGGAACAACCCGAGGTCGACGGGCTCTCGTTCATGGACCGTCTTGCCCTGCTGATCGACCGGGAGGTGACGGAACGCGAGACCTGGCACTTGAAGATCCGGCTGCGCAACGCGAAGCTCAAGCAGAACGCCTGCGTCGAGGACATCGACTACCGGTCCCCCCGCGGACTCGACAAGGCCCTCATGCTGCGCCTTGCCGGCTGCGACTGGATCCGCCATCACAACAACGTCCTTCTCGTCGGCCCCACAGGGACCGGCAAGACGTACATCGCCTGCGCATTGGGACACAAGGCCTGCCGCGAGGGGTTCAACGTCGTCTACCGGCGCACCCCCCGCCTGTTTGCCGAGATCCTGCAGGCCAAGGGCGAGGGAAGGCACCTGAAGTTGTTCGCCGCGCTGGCCAAGGCCGATCTGCTCATCCTCGACGACTGGGGGCTCTCTCCCCTGGATGACGAGCAGCGCCGCGACCTGCTGGAGATCATGGACGACCGCCACATCCACCGCTCCACGCTGATCACCAGTCAACTCCCGGTCGAGAAATGGCACGAGATGATCGGCGACGGAACCCTCGCCGACGCGATCCTCGATCGGCTCGTTCACAACGCCCACAAAATCAAAATGAAGGGAGAGTCCATGCGAAAACGAAGGGCGACCGCCAAAGATCCATTGACCGAAACCAGAACCTGACGTAAGAAGAAAACAACCGGCGTCGCTATCGCTCCGACGACTGGTCAGATTGCGCCGGAATCGCTGGTCAGGTTCGAACGGAATCACTGGTCAAATTCACCGGGATACGCAGCCTGCCGGGGTATCCCACGCAGTATGCGCGATTCGTGTACTGCCTTGGTTACGGCGAAAAGGATCTGACGAATGAACCGCATCATCCTCGGCGCGACGGTACCCCTCAGTTCTGGAAAATCTTCAATGCCTGCGATAACCCCATAGAGAACCTTGAAGACTTTCGGCCTGTCCGGCGGGAGACGTCTTACCCGCAGCGTCTGCGGAATAAGATCAATCTGCTGAAGAGCCTGAGGGCAAAAGGAATCTGGCTCGTGGATGCCAGCATTGTTGCGGTCTACGGGAATGGGGAAGGTTTTTCAATGAGGAGTAGGGCCGAAGTCCTCCGGATGTCATGGGAGTCGTACACGAGAGAGGTGGTCACCACGGCGTATCCAGAACGTGTGATCTGTGTCGGAAAAGGCGTGGCCAGAGTTGTCAAGAACGACCTGCAGGCACTCTTCCCTGGCCGGTACGAGGTGATTCCTTAGCCCAATGCCCGTCTTTCTTCAAAAGAGCACATGGCGAATTTCCAGAGGTACTACGAGTTCTGCAATCCCTGACTCTGAGGTGTCGCTGGAGAACCTTGATAATACAGTCTGTTTGCACGGGGTTTGCAGTCCGGTCAGTTTTCGATCTCAGAGCATAGCCTCCAATAGAATCGATCTTGAGGGGGGCATTACGGGGCCGAGCAAACTCGTCTTCCGTCCAGCAGGTAGGTGCAGGGAGATCCCGTCGGCCTGTAAGCATCGGGCCTTGTCGTGCATGTGACATCTTCAATGATCCCTTCTTTTCCGTCTGGTGAGCACAGGAGTATGACGCCAACTCCATCCTCAATATGTACTTTAAATACGTAACCCTCGAAGGGCTTGAGCAACTCGGGGTCACCGCTACATTTCAAGACTGCAGAGAAGATTTCATCATCCTTTGAGTCAGGGGGTAGTATGTCCACTACAACATCAACCGCCTTGGAAAGCGGAATCATGTACTCGCTGAAGTGCGAAATGGTTTTCTGATGAGGGTCAACAGGCGGACATAAGGCGCACCCGGATATAATAATGACATGAGAAAACCAGCTTCCGCCTCCCCACCCACGGTGCGTAGTACCGCGCCCCGCTAAACGCTATTTGCTTCTGAAGGGAAACTTCAGAAGCCCCACCCCATCAAACTGGTACGAACAATCCGATATTGAACAGGCAACCCAACCGACGGCCGTAGGGAGGATGAGGATATGCCAGGGAAACCGGAAGAGAAAAGCTTCGGCAAGCCCGATGAAGTACGGGTCTTCCCCAAGGGCAAAGTGGAATTGGTAACGATCGGCGGAGCGACAATCGGCCGTGCCACCTTGGAGCCGGGATGGCGTTGGTCGTCGTCCGTTCAGCCGATCGCAAAGACAAAGAGTTGCGAGGCACCCCACTTCCAGTACCACGTAGCAGGGACCCTGAAAGTCGTGATGGACGATGGAACGGAACTCATGTGCAAGCCGGGCGATGTGTCGCTCCTGCCGTCCGGACATGATGCCTGGGTGGTCGGGAAAGAGAATGTCGTGATCGTCGACTTTCAGGGGATGGTGGATTACGCAAAAAAGGCCGGCTGATCGGGGTCGGTGAACCAGAGGATTTGCTGTGGGTCTGCAGGAGGCGGGGGTCCAACCCCGTCTCCCATTTCATTTGATGAGTTACACAAAGGTCGGATGGCAAGAGGTATCCCCTGTCAACAGCGTCTCTGCGATACCCATTTTTCACCACGAAAAGGCCGTTGTTTGCTCGGGGTTTGCAGTCCG
>Ga0209431_10005362_pt1 | contig 9995 bp, 2 predicted proteins | sample RifCSP13_3_FD_184021 | JGI IMG/M metagenome (GOLD analysis project Ga0209431, IMG submission 184021) | Soil microbial communities from Rifle, Colorado - Rifle CSP2_sed 13_3 (SPAdes) (version 2) | ecosystem: Environmental > Terrestrial > Deep subsurface > Rock core/Sediment | place: Rifle... | reverse complement strand
TTATTTTCCTTCTATTCTTTTGTAATAATACATCATGTTAAAGGTAGAGTGGGCTGTGCCCACCAAATATCGGTGAACGCAGTCACCCTACCACTACCAGGCTGTTCTTTTTAGTGGAACGTTTATCTCCGATATGGCATTTGCCGCTTTGGCAATAGGCAAGTTATCAATTCATTCTTAAGAGGAGGGGTAAAAATGAAAGGGATAAAATATGTTATTTCTTTGAGCGTGTGTTTCTTTTTGATTTTGTGTTTTGAAGTCATTTATGCACAGGATAGCTATCAAACAGAGATTTCGGCCAGTTATTCCCGCTGGGATGATGAGGATGACAACAAAACGACCCAATATGATATCAGTGCAAAACTGCATTTTCTCCCCGTAAATACGGTTGGGCATCCTCTCGCCGAGGCCGCCTTTCTGGAGCGAATTGGTAATGTCCAACTTCATGTCGGAAAAGTCGAATCAAAAGGGGAGTCCATTATTGATATTGAAGCAAACGGACCTTTATATGGAGCGGCTTTGACATATGCGAAGCCTGATTTGCCAGTGGTTTTACAAGCCCAGTATGCTAAAATACAACTTGAATTTGAATCCCCATTAGATGGTGATGTAACAATAGATGACTATGGAGTTGGTTTTGGCTATTTTCTTGATAAGAGTCTACTTGCTGGGATTCAATATGGTCATATCGAAACGGATGCAAAGATAAAATATCTTACGTCCTCATCTGAAACTACATCGAAAACGAACAGCTACGCACTGACTGCAAAGTTTGTAAGAGAACAAAGTGGCGGCACTGCTTATAACATAGAGGGTGGTATAGAAATAGAACAGTTTGATGACGAAAGCGATGACGGATCAAACACGATTTTTGGGGTCTCAGGGGACTATTATTTAAATCGGGAGGTTAGTCTTGGTGCTGGCTTTGGGTTAAACACCGGTGATGACAAAGATAATGAAGGAAAAACGGTTAATTTAGACTTTAATGCCTTTCTAACTCCACAGTTTGCCGTTAATATTGCCCTTGAGAAATTTATTGCAGACAATGATGAAGGAGAAGACGCGGATACTTTTAATGTTGGAATGAAGGTGCGCTTCTAAAAGCAATGATAGTTCTTTTTAGGAGTGTCGGCAACGGATGTGGCCTATCATTTTTAAGTAAATAACACTTTGGGGCATGGGGAAGAACCAGTGCCCCTTTGTTATCGTCTCGTATATGCGGGAGTTCTGATTTGCATAGACTGCCACTTAACAGGTCCGCCTTTGCCTTTTTTCTAATAGTCTTCTGGTTATGCATCCATAAGGTTCATGCAGGAACCTTATTCTCTGCCGGTGCAGATGTAGGGTATCTTTCAGGTTTTACATCATACAAGATCGGCGAAATTGAGTACGATCCTACATACGGGTATTACTCCTGGGGCAGCAAGCTTGAATGGCCCATAGACAGCGTTGTCGCTGGACCGTACCTCTCCCTCAACGCCAACAACCAGTTCCTGATAGATGTGAGTCTACGGACGAACATTACCGATGAGACCGGAAAGATAAAGGATTCCGATTCCTTTAACGGTTACAGGTTCATATATTCGGAATCTGATGCCAGGATGGAGATGTACGATTTTAATCTCAAGGGGAGAATCAATCTAAGCAGGAATTAAAAAAATACGATCGGCATAATAGGCGGGTACAGGCGCCAGGACTTTTCCTTCGAGGCCCGCAATTTGGAACAGACCAGCCTTATCCCCGAATATAACGGAAGTGTATCGGGGGTTGTGCTTAAATATGACGTGAATTACTCTATTCCGTATGTCGGCCTTGCAATTACTTCTCTCGCCGGACCGGATACGCTTCTGGAACTGTCAGGCCAGTTGGGATTTGTCACGGTCAAGGACGTGGATGACCATGTGCTAAGATACAAGAAATCTACCGGGCACAGCACCGGAGAAACTATAGGGCTATCCGGCAGCATAACGCATGACCTCGCTCAGACTTCTTATATCAGACTTACCGCCGAATATACAATGATCGGGGCCGACGGCACACTGACCCAGAGATGGTATGCCACAACCGATGAGGCTCCTGAAGGTTATACTATCAAGGATATAGACCTAAAAATAGAAAGTGAACAAATCCTCGTATCTCTCGGTGTCGGGATCAGATTTTAGAGGAATTAGGGGACATCCGTGATAAGAGGGGACTACAGAGAATCGGGGATGCGATCATATTTTAGGTTCTTCCAGCTTTATTGGGTTCAAATCTACACACCAACGACTTTTCCATCTATTCTTTCAACCTATTATTGCCAAAAACCCGAAGATTACCTATGACCCTATAAGGGTTGTTACTGAATAATTTACCTGTAATCGCCGGTTAGTCCGAACCCTGCCCAGTATGCAGGGTGCGGGTAGTGTCCCTTGACTGCTATCTGGGCGAGGCGGATCGATTCGGCAAGGTCGCTTTTTTTGTAATACCTGTAAAAGCGTTTTACAAGCATGGCTGAGGCAGCATCATTCACGCGCCACAGAGTCGAGATAATCGACGGCGCTCCTGCATAGATAAAGGCCCGGTTGAGTCCTATAATCTCATCACCTGTCGTCAGTTTCCCAAGTCCCGTCTGGCAGGCGCTCATCATGATTATGGAGGCCTTCAGGTTAAGGGAGAATACCTCGTTGGCGGTCAGGTTACCGTCATTTGCAGAGTCCCTGGTCAGCTTGAGGCTTGAAAAGAGAGGGGTTGAGCTGTCATATATCCCATGCGACGCAAAATGCACACCTTCAAACCTCCCTATATCCTCCCTGACCCTGGTCTCTGTGGCCTCTTTTCTCAATAGCACTTCAGACCCGTCAAACTCCCGACCTATGCTCCCAGCCTCCCTTTCTGCGAAAGGAAGGTCAAAGGCGCTGTCCCCTAAATCCGGGTTTCCGATGACCAAAAACAGGGATGAGGGATGAGGGATGAGGGATGAATCTTCTTGCATCTTCCTGTCTATAATCATCTTCATCACGCTTGCGCTTGGAGAGTAGAAGATGGGATGGGCCTCCATGAGATACTGTTTACCGTCAAACAGGGATGAGAATGATAGATAGTGCAGCACGTCATGAGGTATTATCCCGATGTATTTAGTCCCTGAGATAAGCCTCTCCACAGGCCTTATCAGGAGGTTGTAAAGTTCAACCGATTCCTTTTCCAGAGGCGTGACCTGTTCCATCAACTCCCTGTATCTGACAACCTTTTCTTTGAGGACCTTCCTGGACATCGGTATTACGGTTGACTCAATCGTTTTACGGTCTACTGTCCATATAACGATACCATCTTTTGTGACCATGTATTCAAGAAGGGTAGTATCATTCGGGATGGTCTTCTGTATATCTGGAAGGGTAGGGGGCTCAACCGTCACAAAGGATGCCAGCTCAGGTGATTCCTCCTTTATCTCTATCAGCAGCCCCTCATAATCCTTCCTGGCCTTTATAAGCTCTTCCAGAAGAGAACTATTTCCTCTGGCCCTCTCTTCCAGGGAGTCGATCCTTCCCCTGAGGGCCCTCTCCCTGGAGAGGAGCCTCTGGCTTGCAGCTGACTTCAGGTTCACCTTCTGGTTTCCAAGCATGTCTATGAAGTTTCTTGACCTCCCCCTCTCAGAATAGTTAAAGGCCTCCTCACTTCTACCCATCCCGAGGAGGAGCATAACCATCTCTTCGTAAAGGTCTGACTTGTTCTCAAGGAAGCCGGTCTTGTATTCATCTACCTTTATCCTCCCCCTCATCCTTTCAACAAGGTTGATGGCCTCTTTAAGCTCCCGGTAGGCATCGGCAGGTTTCCCTCCTCTGGCATACAGGGACGCCCGGGCCTTGAGAGAACGCCAGGTGACCTCCGGAAGGTTCAGTTCTTTTCCTATGCGGTAGGCATCTTTCAGGGCGCTGGATGCCTGTTCATCTTTCCCCGTCTTCATGTAGAGCATGCCGAGTGAGTAAAGGGTCATAGCCTCGTTGTTCCGCTCGCCTATCTCCTGCGAAAGGGTCAGAGATGAGCGCAGGTTCAGCATTGTATCATCCAGTCTCCCCATCCTCTCATAGCTTATCCCAAGGTTCCTCATGTCATAGGCCATTCCCCATTTTGTCTTAAGCTCCGTGTCTATGGCCAGGGCGTTACGAAAGCTTTCCACTGATTTATCAAGGTTTCCCAGCTCTCTCTGGACAATCCCTATGTTGTTGTATGCAGCGGCGGCATCGAGTTTGTCGCCTGTATCTGTTGAAATGGACAGAGATTTTGATAAGGCCTCCAGCGCCTTTTCCAGCATGCCGAGGTTCATATAAGTAAGCCCTGCCAGGTTATGGGCCATGGCCTCCTGCTTCCTGTCCTTTAACTCTATGGCGACCTCCAGGGCTATCCTTTGGTATTTAAACACCTCCTGATAGTCGCCCGTACGCCAGACAACGTTTGCCAGATAAAGCGTCCCACTCGAATATATACCCCTGTCATTTATCTCTTCCGCGATCTTGATCCCCTCCAGGTATTTGGCCTTTGCGGACTCGTATTCCCCTCCCTGGTCATAGACAAGGCCTATGTCGAGAAGGACCCTGGCGCTCTTTTCACTGTTTCCAAGCCCCTTGAATACGGAGAGGGCCTCTTTATACCACTTCATCGCCTCGTCAAGACTGCTCAGGCGCAGATAGTATATCCTTCCTATCTCCCATAGGTCCTGTCCAGCCGATCCGCTGTTTCCTGTCTCCCTGTCAATGCCCAGGGCAGCGTTGAATGATTCAATGGACTCTTTATAACTTCCGCCTTTTTCCTGCAAGAGGGCAAGGGTGCGGTATCCTTCGGACAGGCTCTTTTTGCTTCCCTCCTCCTTCCATATCTTCAGGGCCTCTATCAAGGCCTCCTCTGCCTTTTTGTCTTCACCGGCCCTGGAATAAAGAACCCCCAGACTCCTGTACCCTTCCGCAAGCTCTGGTTTGGAGAGCTTCCCTGAACCGGCCTTTATGAATTGATCCTGGTAAGAAGCCCCCTTCGCATACTCCCCTGAGTTGGCGCAGGCCTTTGCCAGTGCCTGGTAAATGTTCCCCAGGTCTTCTTTTGCCCCTATGGTCCTGAGGAACAGGAGACCTTCTTCAAATCTCCTGATGGCCACCCTCCAGTTCTCCTTGGAATAGGCCTCAATGGCTGAGTCCATGATATCAGCCACCTTCTTCGAGGCATACTTTCGCTCCTCTTCCTGGTTCATCCCTGTATAGCCGTAAAGCGCATAACCTGCCCAAATGCCGGGGCTCATCCCTTTTGTCCTGAGCGTCCTCTGGGCCTTTGCAAGCGCCCCTGAAGCCGATTCCTTCCTGAATGCGTCATAGAACTCCTTCATGAAGATCTCCTCAGAATCCTTGTCGGTTTGATTTGTCTTTACAAGGACAGAAGGGGCGCCTGCGAAAATAAAAGGCTGAAGCCCCTCACCCCATCCCCTCCCCAACCCTCCCCTTGAAGGGGCGGGTGTTTTCCCCTCTCCATCAGGGAGAGGGTGAAGGGTGAGGGTGGGGTTAATATTCGTAATCACCACCAGGTTCGGATTCATCTTCAATGGCATCAGCTCTGAAAGAAAGAGCTTGCCGTTCCTGAAATCAAGCGATGATCTGAATGGGGCTGTGCGATTGACGGAAAGGGAGTCTGTTATATGAATCATCCCATAGTTGGATGCCATATCGAGGAACTTTGTCCTGTCGCTCTTCAGCGTCGCAAATATCGGCGTACTGGAACCTATACTCTCAACATAACTATCAGGATAATCCTTTCCCTGGGATATGAGTATATTGAGCTTGTTAAGGTTCCTCTTCTCATAGGCAGCATTGAGTATGTATGCGCTGGGCAGATAAGAGAGCTCGAAGGTGTCAACCAGAAGGTGATCTTCAATCTTCAGCACAGCAAAAGGGACAGTAGAGAGGATTCCATCCGGCATGATATAAACCCTTTTTTTGTTGGCAAGTATTGGGACAATGGGCCTGATGACAAGGGGTGAGAGGTGATCGTTTATCTCCTTCTTGTCCAGGGATGACAACAGCTCTTCTACCCCTTTCCCCAGCTCTTTCTCTGAAACGTTTACAACCTTACCCTGGATATTATCAGCATCAATCAACCAGATCAGAAGGCCTTTATCAGTAAGCAGATACCTGACGAGGGCCGTCTTATCATCCAGAAACCACTGGACATCCCTTGCTGAAAGAGGCGCTTCCTCTTTTGGAAGAGAGAACCTTGCCCTCGCTGCCTCGTGCTTGGTCCTGCTCCAGGTCATCCGTTCAGCGTAAGTAAAGGCATCGTCAAAATTTCCGTTCGAGAAGAGGAGGTAAATAAGTTCCTTGTAAAGGGAGTCGGCCTGTATGGGGAATGCTTGGGGTTGCGCAAGACCAGCCCCTTCATCTAATGCAGCTACCGCATCCTCAAGATGTTTCCCCTTGTTCTTTTTGTCTATATCAGCCAGAAGCGATAGACAACGCCACTTCAGGTCATTAAAGGGGCCTTTATCCGCAATTTCCATAGACGAATTGAGATGAACTGATGTATCGTTATCATTGCCAAGTTGATAGAGGGATGTGGCGAGGTTAAGCTCCAGGACTGCCTCAAGCCAGAGGTCTTTTTTCTTTCCAATCTCGCTGAGTCCCTCAGCGAAATATTCTTTCGCTTTTTTCAAACGCTCTCTGTCATGATTGATGGAGTTTAAGGAAGATTTAACCATTGAATCCAGATCGGCGACCAACTCCCCCCGACCCCCTCTTAATTTAAGAGCACCCATCCGGGTATAAAGGGGTGCCGAAGGCGGGGGCGTTAGATGCAGCAGACCTATATTGTTCTTGAGATACGGCAGGTACTCTTTTCCCCTTTTCTCTTTCTCTATAAGGGATATACCTCTCTCTTGCAGGGCTATTGCTTCTGACTCCTGACTCCTGTCTCCTGACTCCTGCTGTGTTGCAAGCAGGCCGATATTGATGATGTTCACCATCTCGCCAGTGAAGTTTTTTGCCTTCCCCGACACCTCTAGAGAATTGTTGAAGTAACGATAGGCATTTCCCGCATCCCCCATCTGATAGTAGAGGAATCCTATATTGTTAAGTACAATGCCTCTTTCTGTATCTCTCCCTTCCGGTATTCGCTCCAGCTTCTTTAGAAGTTCGTTCAATGCAGATTCATATTCCCCTGTTTCTGCGTAGGCGCTTCCGAGATAGGAGCGAATCAGCTTTTCCTCCCCTGCCTTTTCAAAACCCATGAATGCCTCGGAGCCTTCCTTCCCCAGGGCCAGGGCCTTTTTGATGGTCAGGAGGCCGCCGGAAGCTGGCCTTTGAGAAGCTGAGACGTTGAGAGGTTGAGAGAGGGCATCCAGGCTTTTGTTGAAGTATCCGATCCCCTCCTCTATCTTTCCTGCATGATAGAGGTTGTATGCGATATTTCTCAGTATGACAGCCCTTGCTTCTGCCATATTTGCCTCTTCAGCTATCTTCAACGCCTGAGAAAAATAGTCGGCTGCCTTCGCATAATCCCTGGCCTCCTGATACAGCAGGGCCATCTCCTCAGTTATCTTCAACTCCCATTTCCTGTCCCCGACCTTTTTGGCATAGCCAAGGCACTTCAGATAGTAAGGAACCGCCTCCGTGTATTTACCTGTCCTGGAGGCCGCATTTCCAAGGTTTTCGTAAAAGACCGCTTCTCTCATCAGGTCATCAAATCCAACCCCTGTTTCCAGCCTCTTCTTGTAAAATTCATACCCCTTTTCATGGTTTCCGAGTGCGGAGTAACCGTTTCCGATATTCAACAGGAGGTCGGATGCCTCCTTTTTCTGCTCCGGTGGAAAAAGGGCAAGGGCCGCCATATATTCGTCCACAGCCAGTCCCATTGTCCTGCTGTTTTCCGTCTTGTCCTTGATTTCATATATCCAGCCAAGGGTCTGGTGTGCAAAGGGAAGGGAGTAATTCTGTGACAGGGCCGTTTTTATCTCCGACTCAGCAGCATTCAGCGCGGGAGGGTTAAGGTATGTATAGGCAAGGCCAAGGGCATAGTGAGCTGTGTCGCTGTCAGCAAACTTCTTTACCTCTCCAGTATATATAGCAACAGCTTTTTGAGGCTCGCCTTTAGCGGCATACGCCTCTATCAATCCTCTGTGTGCCCTGATATCGTTGTAGTCAAGGTCTATTACAGCCTTGTAGCTCTTTATAGCCTGGGCCGGTTCCTTTCCGAGAAGCTCCATCCTCCCCTTTTCCAGGGCCGTACTTATGTATAACCTCCCGGCGCGGAGAACCCCCTTTTTCATCAATCCTTCATAGATGGAGAGGGCATTGCTATGAGAGCCCCTGGATAACCAGACCTCTGCCATAGCTATAGATGCCTCATCTGCAATGGATGTCTCTTCAGTGAAATCATCCAGTACCCGCCTGTACTCTGAAATGGCCTCCTCATATCTGCCCCTGACATGGTAGAACTCCCCGACCTTATACTGGGCAAGGGCCGGGAGGTATGGGAGCCCTTTATATTTTGAGATAATATCCCTGTACCTTGCCAGGCGTTCCCTTTCATCTTCGATCCTTTCTACAAGCGAAAGTACCCTCTGGGATGCTGTCAGGCACCACTCTGACGACTCCGGGTAATCCTTGATAATAGACAGATAGGTATCAATAATCCTTAGTTCATCCCCGTAGGAGCTGAATATATCCGCCATCTTGAGTCTTGCCTGGGCCACTGCGGCGGTTTCAGATGAGTATCGCTCCCTCACCGTCTCGTAATCCTTAAGGGCCTTGACGTCATCCTTGAGGGACAGGTGGATATTCCCGATCTCCAGTTGCGCCATGGCATGAGAATATGGGTGGTCCTTATATTCGTCTATGATCCCCTTGAGAGTTGTTACCTCTCCCAATGCCCTGCCTTTGTCTCCTGAGGATACCGCATCTGTGGCCTTAATTTTTGCGAGTTCGATTCTGGCGAGGGATGCGTACTTATTAAGGATGAGGGATGAGGGATGAGGGATGAGGGTTTGCTTTGAACTCAGGGATTCAAGCTCTCTTACTGCATCCTTCTTGTGTCCCAATTCCATATATGTAAGGGCCACCTGGTATCTGGCCTCTGAAAACAGTCCCTCGTCCTTGGGAAAATCAGAAAGGTAGACCTTCCTGAACGCCAAGAGCCTGTGCTGATGATCTCTCTGCCGATATGCAAGGTCAAGCTGTTCCCCTGCCGTTTTTTGTCCTGGTATCTCCCCATCTCTCTGAACCCTGTAGATATCAATATCCTTCCCCTTGCTTGCGGCGTATATGACGCTGTTATCTGTTGCAGACGGAAAGAGTTCGTATGAAGCGCCTGATGTGAGTTGAAAATCAGGGATGAAGGATGAGGGATGAGGGATGAACTGGAAGTCGTCTGAAAAACTGATCTTCCAGATTGAAGGGTTGTCTTTTATATCAATCAGGCCGTCGCTGTTTGTGTCCTCTGAAAACCTTGAGAAATAAATCTCCCTGCTGTCTGGTGACCAGGAAGGGAATGCGTCGGAGAATTCGCCGGAGGTCAGTCTTGTTATCTTATTGTCGGCTGTTTTGTAAAGATATATACTGCCCTTCCCTCCAGAGGAGGGTGGGGACTCTTTTTTTGCCTCCTCTCCCCTGGCGGGAGAGGATTGAGATGAGGGGGAATCGTCTAACGATATGAAAGCTATATATTTCCCGTCGGGTGAGACAGAAGGATAGAGCCCATTAAGCAGGCGTTCTTCTTTATGGGTCGGTAAATCGATTCTCCATACCTCTTCGCCTCTTGAAAAGGCAATCCTCCTGCCGTCAGGAAACCACGTTGGATATGATTCATCGTTCTTGGAATCTGATATTCTTGTTTCTGTATTGCCCTCCAAATCCAGCACCCATATATCACCTTTTGAGTCTTCCCTGAGAGAGGTGAAGGCAAGCCTCTTTCCATCCCTGCTCCATGCCGGAGCTGAATCGGATGCAGTATGGAATGTCATCTGCCGTGCAGGGCCTCCTTTTATG
>Ga0209431_10005361_pt1 | contig 9995 bp, 10 predicted proteins | sample RifCSP13_3_FD_184021 | JGI IMG/M metagenome (GOLD analysis project Ga0209431, IMG submission 184021) | Soil microbial communities from Rifle, Colorado - Rifle CSP2_sed 13_3 (SPAdes) (version 2) | ecosystem: Environmental > Terrestrial > Deep subsurface > Rock core/Sediment | place: Rifle... | reverse complement strand
GGGGCGGGCTTGACGGCCGGCATCGGCGCCGGCGTCGGGCTCGGTAGCGCAATGAGCGACGCGCTCAAGAGCGCCCAAACTTCGGGCACGGCGGCCGCCGCCGCTGCGCCCGACGTCATGACTCCGTTGGAGGCCGCCACGTATCTCAAAGTCTCTGAAGAAGACGTCATGACCGCGATCAAGGGGAAGCAGATCAAGGCCAAGAAGATCGGGGACTCCTACCGTATCAGCAAGGACGCCCTCGACGAATACCTAGGCACTTGATCTTCGCGCCGAGCGAGACTCAGCGGGCCGACCCGGAGTGACGATGGGTCGGCCCGTCCGCGCCTGCCCCCGGTGGGACAGGCGGTGTAGGCGGTCTGCCTTGCGCGACGTCACCCGGGGAGGAGGAAAGTCTCGTAGGCAGCCGAGAGAGTGCGTGCCTCTTCCTCGGTCAGCGGCGCGCGGCGCGGGGCATTCCGCACGAAGTCCTTCAGCTTCTTCAAATGGACGGTCGGAGGGGTGGCCCCGTCGGCATGCAGCCGCGCTTCCGGGTGGACAAAGACAAGCACGGGAAGGACCTCCCACGTTTCTCGAGCCTCGAGCCGTCGGCCGAGGGTCCGCTGCAAGGCGGACGCCTCCTCCTTCGCCTGCGCGAAGAGGTTCCCCATGGCGGAGGCGTTGCCCGTCGGGACGCCGCGTTTGATCTTCGTCCGCCACAGGACTCCTTCGCGCAGCTCGAAAAGACCGGGTTCGGCGACGGCGGACAGGGCCATCGCACCTCGAGGCGTGAACAACGCATGCTGGCAGCCCAGAAGATAGTGGTACAGGGAATGACGCTGGTCGAGCCCCTTGAGAGCGCCATCGAGCAGCTGATCGCTGCGGCCTCGTTCGGGCCAGCGCCGGATCATCACCGTCCCGAGCTGGGAACTCGCCAGGCCGATCACCGATAGGCCGAGAGCGATCCCGGTGCTGCCGGTAGCACGCAGCGAGATCAGCAGTGCGACGACCATCAGACCGATCCCGCCAAAGGTGAAGATCTTCGAGAGCTGCCGAAGTCTGGCGATGCGACGTACGTTTATATAGTGCTGCACAAGGAGGACCTCCGAGCGTGCCGTGGCATGAGGGTCATGAGTCGGACGGCTCGCGACTCAGGAAAGGCTCGAGAGCCCGGCGCAGCGCATCGAGCAGCCCGGCTTCCGCCGCCTGCCTGGCGACCGCAATCGCGTTGACCAGAGCCCTTCCGTCCGAACGCCCGTGCCCGACAAAGACCAGACCGTTCACGCCGAGTAAAGGGGCTGCCCCATATTCGGCCGGATCGAGGATTCGAGCCACGCGCCGAAACGCCGGTCGGGCCAGGAGTCCCCCGGCGGCGGTGATGGGACCGGCCGTGATCTCCTCCCTCAAGGTGTCAACCAGGAAGCGGGCGACCGATTCGCTGGTCTTGAGAAAGACATTACCCGTGAACCCATCCGTGACTGCCACATCCGCCTTCCCAGCGTAGATCTCCTTCGGCTCGACGCTGCCGATGAAGTTCAAGCCCGAGGACTCAAGGAGCGGATAAGTCTCGTGAATCAGTTCGTTGCCCTTGCCGGCTTCTTCCCCATTGGTCAGCAAACCGACTCTCGGGGACGGCACCCCAAGAACGACCTGCGCATAGACAGAGCCCATGACCGCGAACTGGACAAGGAATTCCGGCTTGCAGTCGACATTGGCCCCGATGTCCAACACGACGGCCCGGCCCCCGGCGACCGGGAACATGGGCGCCAATGCCGGACGCCGGACGCCGCGCATGCGGCCGAGCCGCAACAGCGCCGTCGTCATTGCGCCGCCGGTATTGCCGGCAGTCACAAACGCATCGGCCTGTCCCTGGCGGAGCAGCTCCATGCCGACGGCCATGGAGTTTTCAGCCTTGCCGCGCGCGGCGGTGGCGCCTTTGTCGGCCATCTGAATGACTTCGGGGGCGTCGGCGATCGTGATCCGCTCGCCGGCACCGTCCGGAACGAGAAGGGGTTCGAGGCGAGCCCGCGGTCCGCTGAGAATGACCGCGTCGTTCCATCGGTCCACCGCCGCCCGGGCGGCATCGATCTCGGGCGCGGGGTGCTGGTCACTCCCCATGGCGTCGAGCACGATGCGGGTCACTTCGGACTCCAGGGCGTCGCGCAAGGCACTTTGATTGACACGGCGATGCGCCCGGCTATAATACCTCTTTGCGCGTTCGTCTGCGCTGGTGCTGGAATTGGCAGACAGGCATGGTTGAGGGCCATGTGCCGCAAGGCGTGGGGGTTCAAGTCCCCCCCAGCGCACAGCGGAGGCCGTCCGAGCCGGAGCCCCGAGGGGAGCGAGGGGGAGTCGAAGGGCGGCCTTCTTTGTTTCTAGGGGACCGCGAGTCTGATCCGCCCGCGGGATGGGCAGCATCGGGTGTCCATTGCCTTCGCGCGGTGAAAACTCGGGCGGTAAAGATCCCGAGTACGCCGGATCCGCTGAGCTCACCAGGCCCACCGTACCGAGCATGGCGTAAAGGGCCTTCGAGCGCGCAACCCATAGCCCGCGTGGAGGCAAGCCTGCCCTTACCCTCTTCAGGGCACACCCAGGGTGCACACCCGGGGTGCACCCGAAGGGTGCCCGAATGGGTGCAGGGTGCTTCGCCCTCTACGCCCTTCGCCCTCTACGCCGCTTCGGGCGCCCCCAGGGGGCAGGGCGCCACGCCCTTCGGCGCACCCGAAGGGGTGAGGGCGGCGCACCGGAGCGATGCCCGAAAGGGTGAGGGCGCGAAGCGGCGAGCGAGGGGCTCGGCCTCTACGCCCTTCGCCCTCTACAGGGCGCCAAGGGCGGCGCACCGGAAGCGGTGCAGGCCGCCAAGGGCGCCGTAGCGGGGCCACATGCTGATGACGATCGCTTGCAGGCACCAATGGGTTGAAGGAAGCGCGCGCAAGGTCTCCCCGAGCGCGCTGCCTATGTGGAGCGGATCGTTAGTGCTGTAGGATCTGCGAAAGAAAGAGCTTCGTCCGTTCTTCCTTCGGGTTGGTGAAAAGCTCTTGCGGGGTGGTTTGCTCGACGATCTTCCCTTCGTCCAGGAAGATCATTTCGTCTGCGGCCGCCCGCACGAATCCCATCTCGTGCGACACCACCAGCATCGTCATGCCTTCGGCGGCCAGAGCCAGCATGACGTCCAGCACTTCCTTGATCATCTCCGGATCGAGCGCGCTGGTCGGCTCATCGAAGAGCATGATTTTGGGATTCATCGCGAGCGAGCGGGCGATGGCGACGCGCTGCTGCTGACCACCCGAGAGTTGCGCCGGATAGGCGTCAGCCTTCTCCGGGATCCCGACGTGCTCGAGTTGCTGGCGGGCGACGCGTTCGGCCTCTTCCCGTGAGCGCCGGCGCACGACCCGCTGCGCCAGGGCCACGTTCTCGAGCGCGGTCAGATGCGGGAAGAGATTGAAGAGCTGAAAAACAAGCCCAATCTCCGCCCGGACGGCATTCAACTGGCGCTGGTCGGTGGTCAGCCTCTTGCCCTCGACCCACACCTCGCCGCTGGTGGGCGCCTCGAGGTAGTTGATGCAGCGCAACAGGGTCGACTTGCCGGAGCCGCTAGGGCCGATGATGACCACCACCTGGCCGCGGTCCACCTCCAGACTGACGCCGTTGAGGGCTTCTACCTTGCCGAAGCGCTTGAAGAGATCCTTGACAACGATGATGGCCTCGTCATTCATGTCGGCGCAGACGCCTTTCGTAAGCCGCGACCGCCAACGATAGGACCACGGTGATCGTCAGATAGAGAACGGCCAGCGTGACGTAGGCCTCCCGAAACCGGAATGTGCTGCCGGCGTACAGGCGGGCGATCTGGGTCATGTCGCGGACGGCCAGCACGGAGACCAGCGACGAGTCCTTGACCATCGAGACGAAGTCGTTGCCGAGGGCGGGGAGCACGTTGCGGATGGCCTGTGGCAGGATGATGTGGCGCATCGCCTGGCCGAGGCTCATCCCGAGCGAGCGGGCTGCTTCCATCTGTCCCCGCCCGATGGATTGGATGCCGGCTCGAAAGACTTCTGCCAGGAACGCGCCGTAGGTCACGGCGAGAGCGATGATGGCGCGAGCCAGCATGGGCACGGCCTGGTTCTCGAGGCCAATGAACAGGTTGCCGAGGCCGGAGAGCCCGATCGACGACAACCATTCGCCGAGGGCGTGCAGCAGGTCGATGCCCGCCGGCACCCCGACAAAGGCGATGAAAAAGATCAGCACCAGCATCGGGATTCCCCGCACCACCTCGATGTACATCCTGGCGACGTTGCTAACGAACACGTTCCGGGACATCCGCCCGAGCCCGGTGATCAGTCCAAGGACGATGGCTATCGAGTAGGCGACGATGGAAGTGCCGATCGTGATGGCGATTCCAGCCTTGAGGACGGCCAAGACGCCGTTGTTTGCTCCACTGATCCAGAGGAATGCCTCTTGGTACTTTGGCCTGGTCAGGATGATGTATCCCGCCCATACGATGATCACGACGATGCCGAAAAGCCACCACGGCAGATCGACAAGACGCCGACCAACCGGCTCCAGGCGGGGCTTGGCCTTCGGCGCGGTCTTAGCGACGGAGCTGGAACCTGGTTCCGCCATCGGTTACCTCAAGGGCGAGGCACGGGCCGATGCAGGGAGGTCCCCTGCATCGGCCCGCCATGGTGAGCCGCTCGGTGGGCGACGGGTGTCAGATTGCCCCTGCGCCAGACAACGAAGGTCGCGCCTTTCTGTGGTCGTGGGCAATCGTCAAAGAAACGCAAATCGGACTCACGTCATTTTCGTCTCCGGCGCTCTGCACTACCTTGATTGCTTCACCCCTTGTTGGGTCGTCTCCTCGAGGGCAGAGACTCACTTGGGGATCAGGCGCCTCATGGTGCGAAGGTCGAGCCTGGCGGGAAATACTTCTCGTTGACCTGAGCCATGAACCCGCTTGCGGTCATCGCCTTGAGCGCCAGGTTGACCTGTGCGACCAGATCACTTCCGGGCGGGAAGACGAAGCCCAACTGATCGCTGGAAAGCGACGGTCCAACCAACTTCACCGAGTCCGCATTCTCGCCGAGGTAACCCTGTCCAGCCGTTTCGTCGATAATCACGGCGTCGATCTCACCTGCGATCAACGCCTGCACGGCGAAGGGGAACTGCTCGAAGGCCGAGATCCGGTCTTCCGGCAAGTACTTGGCTGCCGTCAGGTAGTTGGTCGTTCCGGTTTGGGTACCTAGCTTGAGGTCGGCGTCGTTGACGATGTCTTCGATGGCGCTGATGCGCGTTTCGTCTTTGCGCACCATCAAACGTTGGTCGAGATTTTGGTAACCGTCGGAGAAGTCCACGATCTCGTCGCGCTCCGCTGTGATCGTGATCCCGTCAGCGGCGGCGTCGAACTGCCCATCGGCTACGGCCTGAATCATGCCCTCCCAGGCGGCCTCAGTGAAGACCGGCTTACAGTTGAGCAGCCGGCAGATCTCGGCCCAGACTTCGTAGTCCCAGCCTGCCGGTTCTCCAGTCGCCGGGTCCATGTAGTTGAAGGGGATGTAGGCGTTTTCGACAGCGACCGTGACTTCTTGGCCGCCAAGGTCCGGCATGCCTTCGGTCCCGCCGCCACTTGGGGCCACCGGCTGGGCGGCGCAGGCAGCAAGCGCGGCGACGCTCACCGCCAAGACGATGTAGAGCAGATTCCTCTTCATTTCTCTCCTCCAGGCTGAGTGTGGCTTCCTCCCAGGATGCTTCGGCCTCCAGGGAGTCGCCAGTAGACGGGGCTGGGGCGATCCCGTGCTGCGACCACCCGCTAAGGCATATTAATAGCCTGACTCCATCCGGAAAGCAAGGGTAGCGCGCGCTTCATGGGCGTGGAATGCGCCTGGACAGGAATGCCGCAGGGTCATCCTGCTGGTTCACCGGCTTGCGCGGCGGGAAGCGAGAGGTGGATGCGGCCGGGCTCGAGAGGTAAGTAGGGCGCGATCAGAGTCAGCCCGGCATCGACGGACACACTCAGATAGGCGTGACCTGGCACCAACGCCATGAGCGGTTGCAGGTCCATTCCGGGCTGGACGACCTTCACCTGAGTGGCGAGCGCCTCCAGCAAGCGCGATTGTGCCAGGAGCGACGCGGCGGGATCGCCGCGTAGCAGATCGAGGACGTTCAGCGCCGCAGCCCCGCCGACGGAGGCCTCACCGGTCGGGACCCCTCCCACGAAATCGATCAGCGCCGCAAACCCTTCCGAGTCAAGGGCGACGACGGCATCCAAGGTCAGCGGCGCCACGGAGTTGAGCGAGGCGAGGAACTCAGAACTGGGCTCGTCCGACCAGGCGAAGGCCTCGCCCAACGTTCCACCGCGTGGGAGGGGATGGTCGAGAGGGAAGCCAAAAAGGAACACTTCCTTCCCGGGTGGGCGAAACGAAGCCAGCCATACCGCCACGAGATTCGGATCATCAGCTTGGAGGGAGTCGAGCCCGAGGATGAGCACCGTGATCTGGGGCGCGCCGACGGCCGCCGTTGGAGGCTGTTCTGAATCGGGGGTCGGCAGGGCGGTGGGCGGGCTGTCCCCGGGACGCATCAGAGTGCTGACGAGGCCCAGGGCGAAGAATCCGATCGCGGCAACAATGAGGACGGCCCGGAAGGAGATCGATCGCATGGCGCGCCGACGAGATGGAAGGCGTCGGCGGCCGGATTGTACCTTCCGGAGTGGTCAGTGGCCAGTGGTCAGTGGTCAGTGGGCGGCGACAACTAGCAACCGACCCAAAGGAGGATCTGTCGTAGGGGCACGGCACACCTGCCCTGGCGGGCGGTGCCAGGGTGCCGTGCCGCTACGGCGCGACATCTATGCTTTCTAACCAGGGGGCAGAAGGAGCCCTGCGGCAAGCCGACCAAAGAGAAACGCGCCCGCTGCGATGAGCGCCACTGCGAACCATCGCATCTGCCTTCGATGATGCGCCGCAAACCCGGCTGCGGCGGCGGTGCCCCTCCAAAAAACGCCTTCGACGGTGTGCCGCAACGTGAACCAGGAGCTCTTCATCGGTCTACCTCGATGTGCTGATCCGCAGGACCTGGCCGCGCTCGTCGGCGATCACGCGCACGATGCGCGTCAGAGTCTTGCCCCCGGGCAGCGAAGCCTTGCCTTTGTAGGTGAGAACGAATTGCGGTACGTCCGCAGCGGGCTGGGGTCGGACCGTCGGTTCGACCCCTTCCATCTCAGGGAATGTCCGCAAGACCTGTCGCGTGACCTTTGAGATCGGGCCGTTCTCCATCTCAACCTCCCTGAGTCCCCAGGAAGCTCCGGCGCCGCAGGAAGGCGGGGAGATCGAGGTTCTGTTCGGCTTGGGGCGCAGTGTGAACGACGGCGAGGCTGCCTACCTCCGCGGCCGGAGCGGCTTCCACCGCCCTGGCTCCGATCCCCGTGACGATCAGGATCACTTGGACCCTCCCACTCATCCCGGGCTCCGTGGTAGCGCCGAAGATCAAGTCCACCTCCGGCGAGAAGGACCGGCGTAAGTCTTCCACGGCCTCGCCGACCTCGTAAAGGGTGAGATCGTCGCCTCCGGTGAAATGGACGAGGACGCCGCTGGCTTGCTCCAGGCTGTCGACCTCGAGCAGAGGATGGCGCAGAGCTTGCCGGACGGCGTCCTGCGCCATCCGATGACCCTCGCCGATCCCAATCGACATCAAGGCCCCGCCGCCGTGCTGCATCAGCTCACGCACGTGTGCGAAGTCGACGTTGATCAAGCCGGCGTGGGTGATCAGTTCGGAAATCCCTTGGACGCCTTGCCGCAGCACGTCATCGGCCAAGCGGAAGGCGACCTCCAGGCTGAGCTCGCGCGGGACGATCTGAAGCAGCCGGTCGTTGGGGACCGTAATCAACGTGTGGGTGTGCGGCTGTAAGAGGCGGATCCCTTCGCTGGCGTTTCGCATCCGCCGGGTCATCTCGAAGCCGAAGGGCATGGTGACAATGGCAATCACCACCGCTCCGGTCTCGCGGGCGATCTCGGCTGCCACGGGCGCCGCTCCGGTGCCGGTTCCACCGCCCATGCCGGCGGTGATGAAGACCATATCCGCTCCGGCCATGGCGCGTGCCAGCTCGCGGCTGCTTTCCATCGCTGCCGCGGCGCCGATCTTCGGGTCGCCGCCGGCGCCGAGGCCTCGGGTTACGCGCGGGCCAAGTTGGATCTGAGACGGGGCGAGGGAGGAGGCCAACGCCTGCCCGTCGGTGTTGGCGGCGATGAAATCGACCCCATCCAGGCCGAGCTCGATCATACGGTTGATCGCGTTCTGCCCGCCGCCGCCCAAACCGAGGATCTTCACCACCGCCTTCCCGGTGGGAGGCGGAGTGGACGCGGCGATTTGCTGAAGGATCATACTGTCGGTCATGGCACTCTCCTCATTCCCTTCCAAGCTCGTCGATCGCGATCGAGACTTCGGCTGGATCGAGGCGTTCGACCCGGCTTCCACTCCGTTCCAGGTCTGCCGTCACTCGCTCGTCGATACGCTCGCGCGAGGCCAAGATGGTGACGCGGGCTGCCAGCTTCGCCTCGGCCGCGGAAAACCCGACCGTGCCTGCGTTGCGAAGGGCCAGCCGGCTGGCCAAGGCCCATAGTTCGGGCGCGGCCTCGCCCGACGGCAGAAGAATGTAATGGGGGATCGACTTGACGCGACGATGATTGACGGCGGCCACGGCCGCCCTCCGCACCAAATCGAGATCGCCATTCGGCCGATCCGGGGCGGCGTACCATGCCGCATGCGCCTCGCTCGATGACGGACTCGCTGTCAACAGGAAGAAAGCGAAAGCGCGAAGCGTCGGCGGGACCTCGTCGCCCAGGATCCAACGTGCGACTCCTGCATTCTGTTCAAACGACCCGCCGGGATCCTCTGCGGTTCGCGGAGGGACTGCGCCGCCTGCCAGGACGAGCGTCGGCAGGGCACGGCCGGTCGAGGCTTCACTGACCGCGGCATACCACTCGGGAAGTCGAAGCCCTCGCTGGTCCTGCGAGCCCTCCGGCGTGTGATACGGCAGGCTCTCCGGCCATGCGGCCGGCCCGCCCATTCCCCAGTCGAGGCGCCTTCCGTTTGTGAATGCATAGGCGCCGACGGCCAGCTGGTCCAGCAAGGCTTCTTGGCCACGCCGTGCCAACCCGCGCAGCGTCCCCTCCAGGAAAGCGGTATCCCAATAGTCGCCGCCTGGCTCGAGCGGCGGCATCACCGGGACCAGCCCGAGATCGGCCTGCCGACTCCAGAGCGGGATCAGTCGGTCGAGGAACCGCTCGACAATGCCGACCCGGCTCCATTCGGAAGGATCCCAGCTTGAGCGAAGGTTGGGGCGGTCATGGAGGACGACATGCCGGACACCCCAGGCGCGATAGGCGGCCAGCAGCGGCTCCACGTCCGAAACCGACAGTCGTCCGATGTGGGCGGGCAGATGCACGATCGGCTCAATGCCTTCGTCCAGCAGACCGCGCAAGAAGTCCTCAGGAACCGATCGCGCGGCGGAAGCCCGCAGGACGAGCCAGGCTGCCCCGAACGAATGCAGGATCGGCGTCCACGCCGCAAGGTCGGACATCCCGTAGTGACGGTCGTCGGGGTAATAGTGGAAGCCGAGGCGGGAAGGTGGGGGCAACATGGGACGCCAGTGAGCACTTTTGTTGCAAGGAGCGTGCCGGGTTCCTATTTCCACCCCCCTGTGGTCCCCCCTCTCTCTAACCACCCCCCTTTAGCCCCCCCTCCAGAGGGGGGGCAGTGGGGGGGAATGAGTTTCCCCCCCACGCCCCCCTACTATCGCGTTCTTCGACCCAGAGGCTGGTGCGAGTCATTGCGAAGAAGGAGTCCTTGGATTCGGCATCGGGTGTGGTGTTTTCCGCGGATGGAAACGTGTCTTCGAGAGGAGGGGCATGGTCGCCTCAGGGATGTCGGCCGAAAGACGCCCGTGTGCGCAAGGCACGCGGCAGCCTCCACCGCGGAGCCCGGCCATTGCAGGGGGTACGGGGGGCGGCTTAGCCCCCCGGTGTCCCCCC
>Ga0209431_10005359_pt1 | contig 9998 bp, 7 predicted proteins | sample RifCSP13_3_FD_184021 | JGI IMG/M metagenome (GOLD analysis project Ga0209431, IMG submission 184021) | Soil microbial communities from Rifle, Colorado - Rifle CSP2_sed 13_3 (SPAdes) (version 2) | ecosystem: Environmental > Terrestrial > Deep subsurface > Rock core/Sediment | place: Rifle... | reverse complement strand
AGAGTTGGTCTTCATCATGATTTGCAAGATGAAGATGTTCTTACAATAATAAAAGCTCGAGGTACTTGAGAAAAAGCTTTTTTGTTTCGATCAAGTTTTAGAATCATGGATCAGGAATTTGAAAATCGTTGGTGCACAGTATGCATGGCAAAAACAAAACAAGAAATTATTTTCATGCCTGAAATTCCAACATACAAACGTAGAAGACAATACAAATGCACACAATGTGGAAAAAAATCTTGGTTGTTAGGTAGAAGACCATCAGCTGAAGCTGTCTATTGATCAAAATTGCGATCACAATTTAGATCCATTCAAAAAATTTTGTTGATAGATTGTAAATCAGTTAGTGTAACTTTTTTTAGTTTAACTGTAGAAATGCAAGTTGATCTTACGTTTTGTAATGGTAACAAAAAGACGAGCTAAAAAAGCTGTCAGACGAGCTGTAGCTAGAAAGGCTGTAAGACGAACTGCAGCTAGAAGAACTGTCAGACGAGCTGTAGCTAGACGAGTTGTAGCTAGAAGAGCTGTCAGACGAGCTGTAGCTAGAAAAGCTGTCAGACGTCGACGTCGATAGTTCTGATTCACAAGAGATCACGTTATCGCAGTGTTTTATGCGATAACTTTCAAATTTTTATCCCTATTTTTTACTAACTAAACATCTGTCCAGGCGGAGAGGATGATTTCCCTTTAACACTGTTTTTCTCAATAGAAAACTTTCTCTCATTTGGAATTACGGATATCTTTACTGAGGTATTAATTGCATAATGCGGTGTGCCATCAGGATTTTTGTAATTTGTTGCAATTCCTACTCTGTCCAGATCAACTTTTACTTTTACTATAGTACCATCTTCTAACTTGAAAGACACAAACTCGTTGCCTACTCTTTCATGATCAAGCAATTTAAAATCGATTTTGTCTTTTGGCTGGCTCATCATTATAAAATTACTTTGCAGTTATTTGAAGTATGCTAACTAGTCCACTGTTCAATCTTATAATCTTGAGGAATAATTCAAAATTTGCAAAGCCAGATTAAACAATATCATTAAGTAACATTTTCAATCCATCTTTTAGTTGCACTTTTGGGAAATACTCAAGCTCCCTTTGTGCTAGCCAAATTGAGGTTTGGCTGTCATGTATGTCACCTTTCTTAGATTCTTTGTATTCTATTGGAAGTGTTTTCCCAGATATTGATAACATGATATTAGCTAGATCTTGAATTGAGACATATCTACCACTGGCTATATTGTAGATATTACCTCTCTTGCCATCTATTTTTTTAATTGCGTTTTGGATGGATTGTACTACGTCATGTACTGATACAAAATCTCTTGTTTGTGCTCCGTTGCCAAAAATTACAAGCGGTTTGTTTGATGCAATTTTTTCCATAAAACGTGTAATCACACTGGCATATGTCTCAGACTGACCATGTCCATATACATTAAAAAATCGAAGTGTAATACAGTTCAAATCAAAAGAATTCGAAAAAGCCTGCATGTAGTGTTCTATGCAAAGTTTACTTGCACCATATGGAGTGATAGGAACCGGTTGGGAATTTTCAGAAAGAGGAAGATCCTTTGAATTTCCAAAAACCGCTGCAGAAGAAGCCGCTACAACATTTCGCACCTTTTGTGAAACGCAGGCACGAAGAAGATTCACTGTTCCAGTCACGTTTACATGGTTGGTATTCTGTGGGAATTTTATCGACTCTTGAACATCAATTTCTGCAGCAAGATGAACTACGCAATCAGAACCGGCAATTTCTTTTGATAAAAGTTCATAGTCTGTCACATCACCTTTAACTACGGATACGCCATTTTTTAGTAGATAAGCAACTTTGCCTTCGGAACTGTTTTTAAAATTATCATAGATTGTTACCACATTGCCTGTTTTCAAAAGAGAGTCAACTAGATGCCTTCCTATAAAACCAGCACCGCCAGTAACAAAAATTTTCATAACATTTGAAGCACCTAGAAATGTAAATTCTTTGTCTTTTAAGCCTAGACTGGTTCTTAAATCCTTCAGATGAGTTAATCAGTGTAAATACGAAAGAAAAAGGTAAGAATTCATAACAAAACTATACAAGACTGTTATTGGCATGTAAATGTCAAGTTGAGGATATTACTAATCACATTTATCATTGCCTCGCTTTGTCCATTTTTGATTGAAAATTCTTACGGTCAAACTTTGCAAGAATCTAGCAATACTACTTTTATCATATTTGTACAAACTCAGATCCGAAACTCTGATAATCAGCTTATTGCATATCTTGAAGCAGACAAGGAAATTATCATACTTGACCCAGCATTATTAAATAATTTTCTTGATTCCCGCACTCCAACATCTACTTTAACAAGCAGGGGAGAAAAATTTGAGATAATTAGAGTTGATGTGCAAAAGATGATAACAGAATCAGATACAATTTCAAAGACCGCCCTTGCTACTATTGTGGATGACAGACCTACTGTGATGGCTTACTCTGATCACGATGGGTATCCTATTGTGTTAGGAGATACAGTAACATCCTCTTGGGTAATAATTAGACCTGCTCGTTAGTCTTTCTTGCAAGTATTGTCCCAACACCCATTGCAAAAAAGACTACCAGTGGGACAAACCTGTATGGCTGGTTGGTCAGATCCGTAAAACCATCAAGAAATGGTGCCGACAGAAGGATTCCCAATATTAAGACCATTACAGAATCTGCTTGGTGAATGCCCTTTCTTGAGATCACAAAGAGTCCTACTATTAGAGGAAGAAGGAAAATTAAGACAATGGCATCAAACCTTAGCTGAAATGCCCATGTAGTAAATCCACGCAAGAATTCCTTGGCATCAAAGCCTACCGAGCTTCCAGTGATGTTTACTCCTGAGGCTAAGATGACTATGCCTAATACTAAAATTATCATATATGATATCGCTACGCGTATCTTTTTTTCTCTATGTATCTCCGATCTGTAGATGAAAAAAAACGTCATTGGCAAAAACATTGCAGTAAGAGCTTTCGATGGCAGTGTCAGAAGATACGATAATGAGGACAGAGGCCATTTCTTGCATACAAGATATAGTGAGAAGAGATACAGTAAGATCCAAGAATTGTCATAGGTTGCTGAGGTGTCATAGCTCAAAAAGACTGTGCTTTGAAGTAAAATCACAATTGCTATGACTCCTGCAAATCTCTTTTTTGCTATTTGAACAGTTGTATAATATAACAAGACAAGCAGTGCAATGCTTACAACAAGTGGAATAACTCTAATGTTGCCAAAAACATTAAGTGAAATTGAAAGAAGAAGATATCTTAGATGCGGTTCAAACCCTTTTGTTATATCACCTATGCTCCATCCCTGAACTCTTTCTTTGACTGCTGGGTAATCATCCCATTTCTCTTCAGAACCAAGCTCTGCTGCAGTAAATCCTACGTAAATTGTAAGCAAGATTGCCACAGTAAGAATGGTCACTTTTTTTGAAATTTCAAAATTAAGAATGAAACTAGTTGCGTTTGTTACAAGTTGTGGTAGCTTGTTTTTAAGATATAATAATCCAATGCCAAGTAGAATCAGGTTTGCTACCAAAAGAGGATAGCCCCATACACCTGGTTCGTATGGATTTATTGTTGGATCTTCAACTGAGCTTGTTGACCTTGTGACAAGTGACGGGAAAAAAATAGTCGTTAGACTGATAAGAACGACGACAAGCGCTGATAAAAAGACAGCCCAGGAAATTTTGTTATTTTGTCTTTTTTGTTCTTCTTTTTTTGGGATCATCTCATTGTTCAAACTTTGGTTTTTTCTAAAATCATGATGCTTAAAACTTGTCTGGTTTAAGACTTGTCGGTCTTACGTATTAGTCATATGCGTTTCAAGCGGAAAAACTTTTTCTATTACAGCACGATTTGAGGTCTTGAAACTTTAGAATCTAATCATTTTTTCATTTCATGCTTGAATTCTTACATAGAGTATACATTTCCAAAACCTTTTGGTACATTGATTCTTGACTGTATGCAGAAATTAACAAGCGGTTTCCTTCCTTTCCCATAAGTAAAGCATCTTGTGGACTTTTTATGATTTTTAGTAAATGTTCTGCCCAGAGATTTTCATTAGAAGGATTTAGCACGTATCCATTTTTCCCATATGATACTATATCTGACATTGGTCTTATATCTGAGACAAGTACAGGCTTGCTTTGGGCAAAAGCTTCTAAGATGACTAGCCCAAAACCCTCGCACAAGCTTGGAAATAATAGAGCGCTGGATGTTGCAATTATTTTTGCTTTTTCATCTGCACTTACATATCCTTTGAACTCTATGTTTGATTCCAATCCTAAACTCTTGGTGAGTTCTTCAAGTGGTTTTTTGTGCGGTCCGCTTCCCATTATTATCAGATTTGTTTTGGGCTCGGTTTTTTTTGCTATACTAATTGCCTTTATTACAACCTCAAGATTTTTGTAAAACACTAGTCTGCCCACGTAAACAAATTGTAATGGATTTGTTTCTGAATGATGATTTGTTGAACTAGTTTCAATGGAATTATGGATCACATGGATTGGTTTTTTTGCTCCAAATTTTACAAGATCCTCTTTGGTAGCCTCACTCACTGTATGAATACAATTGTGTTTTAGTTTGAGCATTAGTTTCTCAAAAAAAGGTGCCAGGAGTACGTTAATCTTTGATACCTCACTCTGAGAACCCCACTGTTTCCAATAATTTCTTCCACAAAGTGAGAATACATCGTGTATTGTTGTGACATGTGGTTTTGAGGTCATAAATGACAATATAGAACCTGCCAATGCAGGCGAGAAATTATTAGAATGGATGATGTCAATTTTTTCCTTTTTTATTATTTTTAAACCGGCAGTGACTGCATTTGTAGAATATCTTATGTTGTCTAAAAATCCTGGTGGGAGCCCTCCCTTGTATTGTAAGGTTGGCTTGACAAAGACTATATCGATGTTCTTGTGAACCTGGTACTCTTCGCCTGATATTTTATTTGTAATTACCCAAACCTTATGATCATTTTCGGCAAGTTTTTTTGCAATTAAGCTAAAGACGTATTCTCCTCCACCTTTTGTGGTAGAGAAAAACTGCGAGAGTAAAAGTATCTTCAATACATTGAATCTAGATTAGAACGATTTGAGGGTGTCGATAATAAATCATTATATTATAAACTCTTGTCTTATTTTTTAAATAATTTCATTATCTGACTTGACGAAATATGATCCAAGTGGGATACATAAAATTTATGATAAATAGCCAGAAATTGCTCTAGAAGCACACGAATCAGATTTACAAGTATCATACTATGGAATTGACCATATTGTAATTGCTGGATTGGCTGTTCTAGCGTGATTGGGGATTTGTTTTTTATGTTGACTTTTTACTTAAAATATGTGTAAATTGGGAAATATTTTTTAATCTAATAAATTCTAAAAAAAAGATTAGTCTTAAGAACGAATTTTATTAGCCGCTTGAAATAAAATCCTTGAAATACGTGTAGGCATAATTATTGAAAATCAGTAAAAACCAAGAGATTAAAAATAGCCTAAGTTCCGGATATGTTTCGAATTATTTTTCATTATGTTTTATCTAATAAACACTGGTTTAATTGACGTATAGGTTCAAGGGAACTTTTTGGCTGTGAGTCTTTGTCATACACATCACCTTGCTGGACAAAATTGTATAATTTGACATCACTTATGGTTACACTTCCATTTAAATTTCTAAAGACAATGTTCAAATTTTTCATATCAGCAATTGGTGTTTGAAAATGATATGTTGAGTCATTTTCTATGTGTTGAATAAATTCAGAACCTTCAAGTTCAATACTTAGGTCAGCTGTTGGAGTTTGAGCACGTGCATGAAATGAAACGATTCCTGTTGGGTTTAAAAAGAAATCTGGAAACCGTGTTTTTGAAATCAGCTGAGTTACACTAGCGCCATTTTCTAAATTAATTCCATTTTGTTCCAAACGTGTTATTCCATTAACTTGCCATCCCGAAGTTCCAAGGGAAAATGTTGGATTATAGATAATATTAAATGCATAGTCCTGATAAGTCCAGACTCCATAACCATTGGTATAATTTTTTAAATATTTACATGCACCTTGCAGGAAAGAAGCAGTTTCATTGTAAAAAATTTTTGTATTGCTTTCAAATCCTTGTGTATTGTCATACCAAATAAATTGATCAACAAATATTTTGTTATCACCGGTGTAGTTTTTAACGTGATAAAGTGTGTAATTCATCAAGGAAAGCGCCTTGTTGGCAGTCTGGAAATCATAATTATTTTTTGCTCCCATTGAAGCACTGTAATAGATGGTTGTATAATTTGAGCCTGTAAAGTTGTATGTAGAAGAATGAGAATACCAACCTATTGTGCCGTTTGGGTAATAGATAGGATCCTTATCTACACGAATCTCCATTGATAAATTTGGATATTGAGTTTGGGCTGGTTTTAAGAATTTCTGGATAATCTGTTGATCATAGAATTCTAAAAAGAGAACAAATGCAGGGCTCTTTCGTAAGGGAGTAGGTATGCTCTCCGAGGAGTTTATTTTATACCCATAAATGTTTGAGAGCGAGTCAAGATCATATTTACTACTCAAATAATCTGAGAATCCAGTTTGTTTCGCTAATTTTATTCGTTCACTTAACTTTTGTAAATTAACCGCTTGGTCAACAGGTAACCAAAAGTCCTCCCATGAAATGAATGCTAATTTAACATTTTCATAATCTTTGACATTTGTATAGATTTTGTGAACGTAATCTAACCATGCATTGTATATGTCTTGATCCCAGTTCAAATCTATAAGCCGCTGGTCAATTGTTAGTTGATCATCCGGATAAAAATCCCAAGGATAACTAATACGTAAAATTACGTTCAGGTTATGCAAACCAGCTTTTTCAATGATATAGTTCAGCCTACCAAATGCAACATCATTATACTTAGGAGGAGAAATTCCAGGCTGAAACTCTCTCCAAGGAATAATTAAAATAATAGTATTGAATCCATCCTTTTTTATTCTCTCCATGTTTTGATCAGTAGAAGAAAAATCCGAATTCCAAAAATTAATCACCCATGCACTTCCATAGTAATTTACGGCGGTAAGATATTGGTCACGATTTTCAGAAATTTGGTATTCTTGGTCTACTGAACGGCTAGTTAATCCCTGAATTAAATAGATTAAAACAATACTAGTAAGAAGAGCCACGCCTATGATCAGAATCAAATAATTTTGTTTTATAATGTCATTACCTTGATCATAACCCAAATCTCATTACAATTTAATATTATTTTCGTTGGCTAGAATCTAATTTATGTTCGTGTTAAAATTTTTTAAACAAATTAAAAGAATTTGGTCTAAAACATTTTGAGCTACTTCTGGAGAATAATGAATTTCTGCATATTTTTTTCCATTAATTGAAATTTTATTCCACAGGATTTCATCATTATAGAGACTGATGACTTTCATTACAAATGCATCAGGTTCATCAGCAATTAATAAAATATTCTTATCTTTTGTCATACCTTCTGCACCAATACTTGTAGTCACAATTGGTATACCACATGCTAAGCCTTGTGTGATCTTACCTTTAACTCCAGCACCATATCTTAAAGGGGCTACAAGAATCCTACATTGATTAAGAGGTGGATCGATGTTTTCCACATAACCAAGAAATTCAATATTGTTTTGTTTCTTGCATTTTTCTACAATTGCCGTGGGGGCATTACTGCCGATAACTACTAGTTTGACGTCGGGTAATTTTTTATTTATTTTGGGCATGATTTCACTAATTAAAAAATTTAAGGAATCCACATTAGGAGGGTGCTGAAATCCACCAATAAATAAAAGATCACGTCTCATTTTGAAAGGAGGTACTTTATCACTTGGAATTTGTAAAGGTGGGATTATGGCTACATTAGTGTTAGGCAAATCATTTAACAAGATTTTCGCATCATGCATACTAACAACTAAAACAATATCAGATCTTTTTATTATTTCAAATTCATCCTCCCTGGTTAGCATCGCTTGCTCTTGTTTTTTCTTATCGCCAAATAATTCTGCTTCACGTAATTCTCTTACATAATGCAAATCGTGTGTTTCATACACAATTTTACAATGTGGTGCATACTGTCTTAATTTATCAATATATTTTTTTGAGATATGAGGTCTAGCCATAAAACAAACATGAAATGCCCATCCGCGTTCTTTAATGAATGATTCAAAATCATTTGGACCATATACTACCTCAATGCCTTTTTGTTGTAGTTCTGTCACATATGGTTCAGTTTTGTTTAGATTATCAGGCCAAAAAGTAACATTATTTCCTTCTAAAGATAATATGGAACATATGTAATAAGTCATTAAAGAACCTGCGTCTTTATCGTATTCTGGCACATAATGATCAATAAACAAAATATTGGCTCCATTTTTTCTATTTCGTTCAACATAGACATTTCTTGGAGAAGAATTACTCCTGTTTTTTAAAATGCTCTCCCATTTTTTTCTGAGTTTTTTTTCATTGTCTATTTGATATTGTTTTATTCCAATCGAAGTATCTTTTCCTTGAGTACTTCCTTCGTGATGAACTACTGTTGCTAGTGGTTGATAGAGTACTCTATAACCCATATCTCTTATTGCTAGACAAAGATCTGTATCTTCACAATACGCAGGATGATATTGGATATCAAATCCATTTAATTTTTCAAATATGTTTTTTTTGACCATCAAACAGCATCCAGAACAATAATCTACATCTCTAACAAAATTAAAGTTAAAATCATTGGGGTCTTGATTTCTTCCATAATTCCAAGATGTGTCTTTCCATACTATACACCCTGCTTCCTGTAATTTTCCATCAGTAAAGATAATTTTTGGTCCTACTGCACCTATTTTGTCATCTAATCCAAGTTTCAACATGGACTCTAACCAAGTTGGAGTAACTATTTCGACATCATCATTTAGAAACAATAAAAATTCTCCATTGGATTTCTTTGCGGCAAAATTATTTAATGCGGTAAATGAATATTCTTTGTCATAAATTAAGACAGTATGTTTAATTGTTTTAAGAAATTTACGCATCTCTGAATTTTCATCTAGATTATTTGTAACGATTATAATCTCATAGTTTTTATACGTAGATTTTTCAATACTTGCAATATTTTGTTTTAGAAACGCAGTTTGATTATAAGTAGATATTATTATTGAAATTTTGGGGATTCTAGGTAAGTCATAGATGTTAGAAGAACCAATCTTGAGACTTTTTCTTAATTGGTTGTTGACATTGACTTTTGTTGACTGTATTATTTTTTGGTTTGATTCAAGCCGGATTAAATCTAAATCCTCGAGTGCAAAAAGTGGAGTAGTACTAGATAGTGATTTGGTTTTTTTACTATTGAATCTAATGCGAATCTTTTCTCTTGCAGCTTGCAAAAATACTTTGAATCCTTGGTTTTGGATGATTGCCATTGAGACCCGTGACAGTCTGAGCATTTCACCCCTTTTAGTGTCAGGAGGAAAAACTTTGTCGACGGTGCGAAGAATTTTAAACATAGTTTTGAAACTAGTTGAGTTTTTGATGCTGTCTAATTCAAACATGGTTCTAGAAAATTTATCTTGAAGATCCTGTATTTGTGCGTCTTTTGTGGCAATAGCTCCCTGAAATTCTTTTTGAAGACTGGTAATTGTCGTTTCTTTTTCATTATTTAACTTGTTGAGCTCAAGTACCAATTGCATATGCTTATCAAGTTCTTTTTGAAGGTTGGAAATTGTCTTGGCTCTTTCGTCATTTGACTTGTTGAGCTCATGTACCCACTTTGTCCACTCGTCAATCTCTTTTTGAAGGTTGGAAATTGTCTTGGCTCTTTCCTCATTTGACTTGTTGAGCTCAAGTACCAATTGCATATGCTTATCAAGTTCTTTTTGAAGGTTGGAAATTGTCTTGGCTCTTTCCTCATTTGACTTGTTGAGCTCATGTGCCCACTTTGTCCGCTCGTCAATCTCTTTTTGA
>Ga0209431_10005355_pt1 | contig 10001 bp, 8 predicted proteins | sample RifCSP13_3_FD_184021 | JGI IMG/M metagenome (GOLD analysis project Ga0209431, IMG submission 184021) | Soil microbial communities from Rifle, Colorado - Rifle CSP2_sed 13_3 (SPAdes) (version 2) | ecosystem: Environmental > Terrestrial > Deep subsurface > Rock core/Sediment | place: Rifle... | reverse complement strand
CCCGGTCAGCCTAAGGAAGTCCCTCCTACTGACCTTCATATCTTTTTCTTTAGAATCCGCCATCTTTTACCTCCACATTAAAAATTCATACGGTTGACAAGAGTCTTATAATTACCCATATTGTTATCCATATCACCGTTGCTGCCGATACGGCCACAACGACTATCAGCAGGAAATCGCTGTTCCGTATATTGCTCATTGTCCGGCCCTTTGCTAAGCATTAATATGCCACCAGCATCTGGAGGAGGAAAAGGTTCCCTATATCATTACCCTTTGCAGTGGTTTCCTGGGCGGTAACGATAATGCTGTCGTCGGCATCTCTCATAAGATAATTAGCCGTGATCCTTGTCTTGTTTTTGATGTAATAGGTTGCGCCTACCGTTGTCGTCTTCAGATGGCTATCGTCGGTATTGGAGTCTTTTTCATAGTCTTCATATCTCGCCATAACCTGAAGGTTTGGCAGAGGAGGCAGTTTATATGCCGCCTGCAAGTACCATCCTTCCGGCTCCTGGTCTACTCCGTTCGCAGCCGCCCCTGTAGCGACATTCCAGTTTTCCCACTTGGCCTTTACATATTCGCCCCTGAGGCCGAGGCCAATATCCTTTAGGATATATTCCGCATGAGCGCCATACGCGGTTTCATCCACATCAATGGCAGCATCCTCATTCTCTCCCTTTCCGCTATATCCGGACACACCCAAGGTAAGGCCGTTAATGGGAGATATGGAGACCCCACCTACAACGTCCTTATCATTGTTATTGTCCCTCGTATTGAGTCCGGCCCCGTTTATCAGGGCAACGCCATATTTAAGACCCAGGACATCCTTGCTTCCTCCTGAGAGCTGAACCCCTACGTCCCTGAGAGAACCTCCCTTTGTGCCGAGAGGAGTAGCGATATCATTGATGGATTCGGCCCTGAGAACGGGTATCCTGTCGGGTGTTCCTTCGAGACCTTCCAGAGTGAAGTTGTATTTGAACTGACCTGCTGTGACTAGGGCGAGTGGATGGAGTTTGTAAGTAATGTATCCGTCCCACAACTGGGCCTTTGTTGATGCGGCGCCGTCGAGGTTTGCCGTGACTCTGTAACCAACCGCATCGGTTACGTTCCCTTTCACATCTATCCTTGCCCGTCTGACCCTGAACTCATTATCTACCTTTCCGTCTGCAAGGTCGCTATCATCATTTTGATACCAGGTCTCTATATAGCCAAATAGTTTTGGCTTTAGATCAGGCTTTGTTTCAGCAGGTTTCTGAGTCTTTTCCAATTCCATAACCCTCTTTTCCAGCTCTTCAACAGTTGCAGCCATTGGAGCCGTGGTAAAGAACAGGGTAATAAACATATAGCAGAACAATGTTTGTGAAATGATCCATACCTTCCTTTTCATCAAGTTACCTCCTAAAGGATTTATATAAAACTGAGGGACATTACTTTTATAGCCTTGCTTTTATGGGCCTCACCACCTGCCTTTCACTGAAGATTTTATACCAAGTTGCTTTCAAACATATAATTATTGCCATTACTGAAAGCTTACTTGGTATTATGCACGGCATTCAAATGTCTTTATTTGAATGCGAATTGGTATTATTTGGGACTGGAGTCCCCTCCAGCCCCACGGAGGAAGAAGAATGAAGAAAGATATCTTCTCCTTTGAATGGGAGAAGCAATCGTTGTGCCATAGTCATAACTCATTGATTTTACGGGATTATTTATCAATCCAAGGATATGGGTAGGTAGTGAATATGGGCAGTTTATGCCCGCATCATATGGAGAGTTGCTTTAAGTTATTGAAAACGGGAATTAAAAACAGGAGGATGGAGTTGGGCGATATTTGCCCAAAAAGATGGTTATTATGGAGGCAGTTCAGACCGAATCATGAGTTCGGTCTTTTCCTATCTCCTCTTTAATGCCGTAAGCGACAATCTTATCATAAAGGGTTCGCCTTCCTATGCCGAGGATTGCGGCTGTCTTCGTTCTGTTTCCTCGTGTAGCGCTCAAAACTTTTTCGATGTAATCTTTTTCCACTTGTTCCAGGCTCTTATGCTGGCTTGTCCCTTCCGTTGGAACTCTATGCCCCCTTTCGTTCCTTAATGAAAGAACTTTGGGGGTAACTACCTTCCCCTTTTCCAGAATGACGGCCCTTTCAGTAGCATTCGCCAGTTCTCTAACGTTCCCCGGCCAGTTGTTATCGAGAAGATTTTGCATGGCGTGAGGGGCGACTCCCTCAATCTCCCTACTATACAGTCGATTGAACTTTCTGATGAAGTGATGGACAAGGAGGGGGATGTCCTCTTTCCGTTCCCGAAGGGGCGGCAGCCTGAGAGAGATGACGCTCAGCCTGTAAAAAAGGTCTTCCCTGAACTTTCCGAAAGATACTTCCCTGGACAGTTCCTTATTCGTGGCGGCAATGATCCTGACATTGATCTTTTTATGTTCTATGGCGCCGACCGGCCGTATCTCTCTCTCCTGAAGCACCCTTAGGAGTTTGACCTGGAGATTTGGGGCCATTTCCGCTATTTCATCAAGAAAGATGGTCCCGTTTGACGCCGCCTCAAAAAGACCCTGCTTTGGTCCCACCGCCCCTGTAAAGGCGCCCCTGACATGACCAAAGAGTTCGGATTCCATGAGGTTTTCAGGCAACGCCCCGCAGTTTATAGGTATAAACGGCCCGCCGGAACGGAGGCTCTTCGAGTGGATCGCCCTTGCCGCCAGTTCCTTGCCGGTGCCGCTTTCCCCCTCAATGAGGATGCTGCTCTCAGTCCCGGCGATCCTCTCTATCATCCCGTAAAGCTCCTGCATGGGAGGGCTGTTACCCACGATCCCGCAAAACTCCTGCGCCTCTTCAATGCACCTTTCGGTTTTCAGGAGACTCTGCCTTGAAATGACCTTTTCCACCACGGAACGAACTTCGGCTGCCGTGAAAGGCTTTGCAAGATAGTCCCTGGCCCCCCTTTTCATGGCGTCAACCGCCGTATCCACGCTTGCATAGGCGGTAATCATCACGGTATCAAGGCCGATGGATGTCGCCGTATCCAGCACCTCCAGGCCGTTTTTACCAGGCATCCTGATGTCTAAGAGAAGGAGGTCATACGGTCCTTTCTCTATCGCCTCAACAGCCTCCAAGCCGTCTTTTACGGTTGAAACATCATACCCTTCCCTTGTCAGAACCTTGTAACAAAGGTCAAGCGTATCCGGCTCGTCATCCGCTACTATTATTTTCTTTGCCATATCCTGTCTCCTTTAATGGAAGTCGTATTTAACCTAAACGATTCCCGGCAGTGTAATTGTAAAGTTTGTTCCTGCCCCCGGCTCACTCCGGCAATCGATGGAGCCGCCATGGTTTCTGATAATTGTGTGGCTTACGGCCAGACCCAGACCGGTTCCTTTCCCTGGGTCTTTGGTGGTAAAGAACGGATCAAAGATCTTGTTCAAATTCTCCTTGGGGATGCCGCAGCCCGTGTCCGAAACATTGATCTTTATCCATGAATCATCTCCGGCAGCCGTTATAGACAGCTCCCCTCCATCGGGCATGGCGTCGCAGGCATTGAGGATCATATTTATAAATACTTCCTCTATCTGTCCCTTATCGGCATTTATCCAGAGGTCTGCGCCTATTTCACAGACGACCTCTATCTTCTGGGAGGAGATATGATGGTGGAGCATGGAGAGGATGTTTTCAGCTATATCCTTTACATTAACAAGCTCTATCTTGCTTGGGGTCTCCCTGGCAAAGTCCAGGAACCTCCTGACCGCATCCCTGCACCTCGCAGCCGCCCTGGCAATTCTGTCCAGTTCCTCTTTGCCCGTCAATCCGTCTGATGTTTCCAGGAGATAAGTGGCATAACCGAGGATGGAGTTTAAGGGGTTATTTATTTCATGGGCAATGCCTGCGGCCATCTGGCCCATAGATGCCATCTTTTCAGACTGTATGAACTTTTCGTGCAACCTCTTCTCCTCGGTAATATCCTTGGCTATGTGGATCGTGCCTGTCAGCTCCCCTTTTTCATTAAAGACAGGGAATGTCGTTGCCAGGAAAATCCCCCCCAGAGCAGGATATTCAACCTCAAAGGTTGCAGCCGTCATTGTCGTCAATGTAGCAGAATGGGGACAGCCGGGACATGCCCCGTCGAAGCCATGGAAGACCTCCCAGCACTTCTTCCCTATCAACTTGTCGGCGGTGGTATGGAGCCTCTGGGCCAGAGCCCGGTTGGCCTTCACAATCGTATAATCCGAAGTATGGATGGAAATGAGGTCTGTGATGGAATCAAAGGTGTTCTCCCACTTGAGATCGGCTTCCTTTAACCTCTGGATCATCGAAGAAAAGCTCCTCTGTAAAACCCCTATTTCATCTTCCCTTTTCGGTTGCTGGTCGCCGTATTCGACATACCTCCCGTACTGAATCCCGTCCATATCGAATGCCAGCTTTCTCAGGGGCCTTGTCATGGTATTGAACCCGAAGACTATCAAAATGATGGAGCCTGAAATGGCAAGGATGGTTATGAAGACGATCCTTTTACCTATGTGGGCAAGCTTCTCGTAAAACTCCTTTTGAGAATACTCTATCCTGAGTGTGGCGATCTTTCTGGCGCCGATCATTAAAGGAGTTACCCCCTCCAGTATTGGCCTTTCCTTCTTGTCCCTGGCCTCCCTGATGACGGTGCCGGAGGCCTCTGTAATATCCTTTGAGTTCGGGAAAGACTTCCCGTAATCAAGGAGATTGGAGTGCGCTATCACTTTTCCGTTATTGTCAAATACCATAATGGTAAGGATATTTTTCTCTTTCTTTAACAAATCGGTTATATACTGATCGAGGACCCATTTCTCTTCAACAAGCCCTACTTCCTGATAGAGAAGGGTATTGGCGAAGTTTATCCCCACTGTCTCTAAAAGCACCCTCGCCTGGTTCTTTTTATCTTCAAGATAAAGGGTCTTTTCCTTGGACAGGATCAGATAGCTGCCGAAGGCCATTAAAGCAACCACAAAAATGGTGGTCGCAATGACGGCCTTGTCTCTAAGAGACAGAGAATTGATAAGGGCTTTAATCTTCATTGGTCCCTAAGTCCACCGACTTCCCCTTCAGATATTTTATCATCCTTACGATCTCGTCATAGTCGGAACCTACGGCCTCTACAAAACCGTATTTTATCTCCTCCCCCCATTCTTTCAACATTCCATGATTGAGTGGATCCTTAGGGTCAAGCGAAAGCAGCGCCTTTTTGACGGAAGCTATGACCTCTTTTGGCACATCCTTCCTTACAACCACCGGAAGGGTCGGTAAAGGGTCGGATACAAATATGAACTTCAGACCCTTATCTTTATAAAAATAGGCCATTGTATCTATCACTGTCCCGGCATCGAAGTTCCCTTTAAGTACCTCCCTGGCAACAGAATCACTATATCTCAGGTAAACATAACTTGAAAAGTCGCTTAAAGCGATCCCGTTATTGCATAAATAATAAAGGGGATCGATTGTTGTAGATGTTGACCACCGGGCTCCAAAGGCGAACGACTTGCCTTTAAGGTCCGAAAGGCTGTTTATGTCCCTGTCTTTTCTTGCAACTATAATACTCCGGTAGAATGGCTTGCCGTCAGAGTTAAGGGGCTTAAGGATGGGTATAATGTCGACCTTGTCCCTGGTTATAACGTAGCTGGCCCCTCCAAGGAGGGCTATTTTTAAAGAGCCGTCCTCTAAAAGATTCACCATCTCGTTATAGTCCCTGGTCAGTCTCATCCTGAATCTGTATGGCGTATTGCTGGAAAGGTAGTCCATCAAAGGCTGGAACCTCTCATACATAATGTGGGGTGTATAGATGGATATGAATCCGAAATAGACGGTGGGTTTCTCTGTCGCGGCCTTTTCTTGAGGATATACAGGGGATGCCGAAAAGAAAGCGAATAGAATAACGACAGAAAGAATAACTTTTTTAAAGGGTTCTTTCATTAGAATTGCCTTTTCCAGAGGAAAGATTCAATCATTATATCACAGACTGGAATCAATTAAAACCACTTCCACAACAGCCTTTCCTCCCGGCCTTTTTTATGGATAGGTGGGTTATGTTGTGATATGATCGACTTATTCCATCTAAAAACGCAAACCACAGAGCCCACAGAGATAGATTTTGAATATAATAACCTTTTAAACCCCTTATTCCTCTGTGTTCTCTTGATTTTGATTTTAGAATTATAGAACTGCTAAAAAGTCACTTTTTGAGTGCACAGAGAAAAGATTTAAAACAAGGGTTTTCCATTGGCATTAAAGGGTTTTCTCTGTGGGCTCTGTGGTTAGATTGCAGAATTTAGGTTCCATACTTATGCCTATGAGATCCGATAATCTTATATCCGAATTAAACTCGGTGAAGGCCTCCGGCTCGAGGCCCGGTCTGCTCCTCCATACCTGCTGCGCACCTTGCTCCACCTATGTGCTTGAGCTGCTAAGAGAGGTATTTGATCTTACCCTCTACTTTTATGATCCAAATATCCATCCCAGGGAGGAATACGAAGCAAGAAGGGACGAGATGAGGCGGTATGCGGAAAGGCTTTTAATCCCCTTTACAGAGGGTCCTTATGACGTGGACAGGTGGTTTGAGGTCACAAAGGGGCATGAATCGGGAAGCGAAGGGAGTGAAAGGTGCTTTATCTGCTACGAGATGAGGCTCAGCAAGGCTGCGAGATTTGCCAGGGACAACGGCTTTGAATATTTCGGCACTGTCCTTTCCATTTCACCCCACAAGAAGGCTGAAAAGATAAACGAGATCGGCCTGCAACTGGCTGGGGAGTACGGGATAAAGTACCTAAAGGCAGACTTCAAAAAGAGGGACGGTTTCAAGAGGAGCATCGCCCTCAGCAAAGAGCATGGGCTTTACAGGCAGGACTACTGCGGATGCGTATACAGTAAAAAGTCAAGAGTCACGAGTTCGGAGTCAGGAGTCAAAGACAATAATTCTTACAACTACAGGCTCCCAACTCCCAACTACTTTTAAAAAATATGCGTAAACTTATCATAGGCCTTAGAACCGAGATCGTCCTTAATATCGCCGTCCTCATGATAGCGGCCACTGCTCTGATAGGTTTTGTGGTCATTAAGGTCTCGGAGCAGGCAGCCCTTGACCAGAAGGTCAGGAGCGCTGCTGTTGTCTTGAATTCAATCCAGAACAGCCTGAAGTATGCGGAGACAGGCCCCCAGCCTACCGACATAGGCAGCATCCAGAGGCTTGTGGATATATTTTTTGAGAGTGGCGGCATAGATGCCATTATCCTTGTTGATAGGGAAATGCGTATTATAGCCCACTCGTCTTATGGAGAGATCGGGAAGTTTCACTCTGACAAGGCCCTTCTCAAAGGGATAATGGAGAGGAGCGTTACAAGAAAGGTAAAGGGCGGCTCAGTGAGTATATCTGCACCTCTGTATATTCGGAATGAAGTGACAGGCGGGGTGAAGATAATACTTTCAACCAGTGATGTAAGAGAGGCTGCGGCAAAGTCTCAGAGGCTCATACTTTTTTATATATCCCTCAACTCAGTCATTCTGGTTGTTTTTAGCTCCATCCTCCTTTCAAGAATCATAGTCAGACCCATTGATGAGCTGGTAAGGATCACGGAGGCGGTGGCTAACGGAGACCTGAACCAGCATATAAAGGTGAGAAAGTTTAATGAGATAGGGATACTCGCCGAATCACTGAACAGGATGACAGAAAGGCTCAGGGAGGGGAGAGATGCCCTGGAAGGCAACATTCGGACATTGAAGGCGACCCGGGACGAGGTGATAAGGTCGGAGAAGATGGCATCTGTGGGCAGGCTTGCGGCCGGGATAGCCCATGAGATAGGGAACCCCCTGAGTGCCATACTCGGGTATACGGATATGCTGAGAAGGGGTATCGGCAGAGAGGATGAGGCTGAATATTTCAGGAGGATAGAGGCCGAGATACAAAGGATAAACAGGATAGTCAGGGGCCTCCTGGATTATGCCAGGCCTGGTGAGTTTAAGCTTGAGGAGGTCAATGTCAATGAGATTGTCAGGGATTCGCTGGACCTTGTATCTGCTCAGAAGGGTTTCGAACGAATTAAAATCAGCCTCCACCTTGACAATCTGCCTATAGTAAAGGCGGACCCCCATCAACTTCAACAAGTACTGATAAACCTCTTTATAAATGCGTCTGATGCCATGCCTGAAGGTGGGACCCTTACAGTTCAGTCGGTAGTCGGCAGTAGGGGCGGGGTGACCCCGCCCCTACAAGAATGGGTGGAGATTTCAGTGGCTGATACCGGGATGGGTATGAACGATGATGAGATAAAGATGGTCTTTGATCCATTTTTTACCACTAAGGAGCCTGGAAAAGGGACAGGCCTTGGGCTTGCGATATGCCGGAGGATTGTTGAATCTTTTAGCGGAAGGATAGAGGTTACAAGCCAAAAGGAAAAGGGGAGTACATTTAAAATCCTCTTGCCATTGGGGAGTGAGGCAAAATGAAATACTACCCTATCTTTTTAGACATCAGAAATAAGCCGTGTGTCGTCATTGGCGGAGGAGATGTTGCCGAGAGGAAGGTTGTCTCACTTCTGAGTGCCGGGGCAAGGATTACTGTGGTGAGCCCGGAGTTTACGATTAGTTTAGAGGGGATGGGTGAAGATGGGAAGATATTATTGATAAAACGTCCATATCAGGAAGGGGACCTGAAAGAGGCCTTTTTAGCATATGCAGCCACAAATGAAGAGGATATAAATAACAGGGTTTATATGGAAGGGGAAAAAGAGGGAATTTTGCTTAATGTGGTGGACGAACCTGATATGTGCGACTTCATCGTCCCTTCTGTGGTAAAAAGAGGGGCCCTCTCAATAGCCATATCTACCGGAGGGGCATCCCCGGCCTTTGCAAAGAGGCTCAGGCTGGAGATGGAAGAGAGGTATGGAGAGGAATATTCGGTCTTCCTTGAAATAATGGCGGCCATCCGCCAAAAATTGTTGACAAAAGGGTCTGTGAGTGATAAAAATAAGAAGATTTTCAATAAGTTGGCCTCTTCTTCCATGCCCGATATGATAAAGATGGAAAGATGGAATGAGGTAGACGAAACAATTGTATCCCTTTTGGGAGAGGATTTTTCTCTGGCCTCTCTCGGGATAAAAAAGGCTTAAGACAGATGGCTTTCAATATCACACTTATCCTGTATCTTGCAGCAACCATCGGCTATATCTCCTACTTGATAACCCTGAAAAAACCGATAGCAACAGCATCAACCCTCACGCTGGTTGTCTCTTTCATCCTTCATGCCGCTGCAATCACAGTGAGATATCCTGAGCTTGGGCATCCTCCTTTTTTAGGTATTGAGACCCTTTCCTTTCTGGCATGGACGATTGTCGGCATCTACCTGCTGGTTGAATGGAGATATAAGGTTTACGTCCTCGGCTCTATCGTCTCTCCCCTTGCATTCATTCTGTTGCTCCTGACAATAATCATTCCTGAAGGTGAAATACATGTCCCCCCATACCTGAGGAGCGTCTGGTTCCCCTTGCATGTGAGTTTTGCCTTTTTGGGGAATGCCATATTTTCGCTCGCATTTGCCGCAGGGGTCATGTATCTGGTACAGGAAAAGCAAGTAAAGGGACATCATCTTGGCGGCATATACAAGAGGCTCCCGTCCCTTGAGATACTTGATGAGATAAACTCGATGTGTCTTGCCATAGGTTTTCCGCTGATGACCATTGGGATTATTACAGGTTTTGCCTGGGCAAAAGCGGCTTGGGGGACATTCTGGGTTCTAAACCCGAGGGCCATTTCTTCCCTTGTAACATGGCTTCTTTATGCCACCCTTCTTTACGGAAGGGTTACTGTTGGTTGGAGAGGGAGGAGGGCTGCGGTCCTTGCAATAACAGGCTTTTTGATTATGATAGCAACATATTTCGCCATAAATTTCATTCTTGGGGGACATGCCGTTAAATAGGGTAGCGGCGGCCCTGCGTGGCCGCCCAGGGCAACCACGTAGGGTTGCCCCTACATTTATACCAAGTTG
>Ga0209431_10005354_pt1 | contig 10001 bp, 4 predicted proteins | sample RifCSP13_3_FD_184021 | JGI IMG/M metagenome (GOLD analysis project Ga0209431, IMG submission 184021) | Soil microbial communities from Rifle, Colorado - Rifle CSP2_sed 13_3 (SPAdes) (version 2) | ecosystem: Environmental > Terrestrial > Deep subsurface > Rock core/Sediment | place: Rifle... | reverse complement strand
ACTACCACCCTGCGCATGGCGCTGCGCCAACCGGGACGCTTCCGCGCTTTGGTTCTGATCGATCCGGTGTTTCTTCCACCTGCCATGATCCGATTGTGGGATTTGATTTTTCGCCTGGGCCTAGCATACCGCGTCCATCCGCTGGCCAAGGCCGCGCTTAGACGTCGAAGTCAATTCGAAAATCACGCGACGATGTATACAAATTATCGGAACAAAACAGTGTTCAAGCGAATGAACGATCTTGCCCTCAGGGATTATGTCGAAGCGTTGGGTTGCCCACGCCCCGATGGCACTGTCGAGCTGTGCTATCCGGCCAGGTGGGAGGCGCGTATCTATGTTACCGGCGTGCGAGCTGATCTGGAGCTATGGCGTAAGCTGCCGGAACTCGAGATACCCTTGCTGATATTGCGTGGCGCTGAGACCGACACCTTCTGGGAAAGCACAGGGCGCCGCATGCAGCGATACTTGCCTGCCACCCAGGTCTGCACGCTGCCTGATGCAACACACCTCGTCGCCTTGGAAAAACCAGATGAAATCTTGGCAATTGCCAAAGATTTTCTCCGAGATTAAAACTCAGAACATTAATCATCATGATACGTGATTTTGGATCGCAAGACTGGGAATAATGCCCGGTCTTTTTCCAAACCTTTACCAACCAATTCTCCCAAAGGCAAACCAACATAATCAAAGAAATCAGTCATAATATGAGCATGAGAAAAGTATTAACCGTTCACAGATCATGGCAAGAGAGTGAAAGGTGTCAGGGATGAACGACGATCGGCATGGAGTACAATATGAAACATACACCGGGCAAAATGCGCCCAGGAGTGACGCCCATTCACGTGTGAAATCGCAAATGGGCAGATTAGCTCATAGCTTAACTCCATCGATCAATCGAAATGAGGAAAAACCATGACCAATTATTCGCCTTCAGAGCTGATGATTGTGAACTCCGCCCGCTTACTCAGGGATGGCGATGTAGTGTTTGTAGGGGTTGGCCAACCCAATCTGGCTTGCAACCTGGCACGGCGAACCCACGCGCCCAACCTGTTGATGATTTATGAGGCCGGAGTAATCGGCGCTCAGCCAGCCCGCCTGCCACTCTCGATTGGCGACCCCACGCTGGTGAGCGGCGCGGCAGCAGTATGCAGCATGTACGACATATTTGCTTTTTACTTGCAGCGTGGTAATGTCGATGTGGGTTTCATGGGCGGGGCACAGATCGATCGCTTTGGAAACATCAACGCCACCGTCATTGGCAGCTACCACAACCCCAAGGTGCGCCTGCCCGGCTCCGGGGGATCGAAAGAGATCGCCGCCTGGGCCAACCGATGTTATATCATGACGCCACACCAGAAACGACGCTTTCCAGAAAAGTGCGACTTCGTAACATCGGCGGGTTTTTTAAGTGGACGGGCCGAGCGTGAGGCATCTCACTTGCGTGGCAATGGCCCGCAAGCAGTTGTCACCGATATTGGCATCCTGGAACCTGACCAAAACGGCGAGCTAGTGCTGGCTGCGCTTCACCCAGGTGAGACAGTTGAAAAAGCCGAAGCGAACACTGGTTGGGATCTGAAAGTCTCACCGGGCCTGCGTATAACGGAACCACCAACAGAGGATGAGTTACGAATATTACGTGAAGATCTTGATCCACAAGGAATTTACCTGGGATCGACCGGATAATCATATTCATTAAGACCGTTGAACGGCAATGGAACAGCTTACGCTTGCGCCTTACACCAAAATGCAGCCGAAAGATCGCCTGGTATATCTGGTCACCACCGATCATCAGTATGGTGTCTTCCTCGCGCAACAAATTGGTCATTTCGGCTATTACGTCCAAATTGTAAAAGATCTAAAAGGACTGGAGAACGCCATTGCCGAACATATTTCCACGGCCATTCTGATAGATATCCCGGCTCTTGAAAAAGAGATGACGGACGCAGATCTTTTCGGTGGGATTAAAGCATTCCGTCATACCTCAATCCCGTTGATGTTCATCTCCGATCATGATAACCAGAACACCCGGTTGAAAGCGATCCGCGCGGGCGGAAAAGCATTCTTCGCTAAGCCGGTCGACATCGTCAACCTAATTGACCGGCTAGACGATCTAACATCAGTTCAATCGTCAGATCCATACCGGGTATTAGTAGTTGAGGACCAGACGCCAATTGCGAATTACTACAAAATGGTGCTTACAATGGCCGGCATGGACGCACAGGTCATTACAGAGCCGGCAAAAGTCATCCATCAGATGATTGAGTTTCATCCCGATCTGGTTCTAATGGACCTGTACATGCCGGATGTCGGCGGCGCCGACCTAGTAAAAGTCATCCGCCAGATGGATGAGTTTGTCAGTATTCCAATTGTATTCCTTTCCAGCGAGGATGATTTTAACAAGCAGATGGAAGCAATGAGCCTTGGCGGTGATGATTTCCTGACCAAGCCTATCAAAGCCTCGCACCTGGTTGCTGTGGTTAAGAGCCGTCTGGAGCGTCTGAAGACGCTTCGCTCATATATGGTTCGTGATAGCCTGACCGGTCTACTGAATCACACCAGCTCGCGGAGCGCCCTGATCCAGGAGGTCAACCGGTGCAAACGACAAAAGGCGCGGCTGGCTGTCGCCATGTTGGATATCGATCTTTTCAAACAGGTCAATGATACTTATGGCCATGCCGCCGGTGATAATGTGCTCAAGAGCCTATCCCGACTGCTAAAACAGCGGCTGCGCAAATCCGATATCATTGGCCGATATGGGGGAGAGGAGTTCATGGTACTGCTGTTAGATGTCGATGCAGAACAGGCCTATCGAATTATGGATGAAATCCGGATCCATTTTTCCGAAGTAAAGCATTTTGCAACCCCGAACGGCAGCCTGCAGGTGACATTTAGTTGCGGCATAGCGACTTATCCAGAGATCATCGATCCAAAAATGCTCACCGAAGCCGCCGACCAGGCTTTGTATGCCGCCAAGGCTGCCGGCCGCAATAAGATTGTCTTTTATAGTCATTAAGGGTGGGACGAAGCCAATGGTTGGTAATTGCTTAACTATCTTGCTAATCGAGGATGTTGTTACCTACAGCAGCCTGCTGAAAAGGATCCTTTCCCACGCGGATATGATCGTAGATTTGGCAGAAAGCCTTGAACTTGGATTGCAAATGGCTGCGAAAAACTCATACCAGGCCATTTTACTGGATTTGGGGCTGCCCGATTCCCAGGGCTTAAACACTTTTATAAAATTCAAGGCCCATTTCCCGGATATTCCAATAATTATTTTCACAGGCAGTGATGATGAGCAACTGGCAGCCAGAGCGGTTCAAGAAGGCGCTCAGGACTACCTGATCAAAGGCACTTACCTGTCTCGTGGCGATGCCGGTAAGAATTTACTCGTCCGTTCAATTCACTATGCCATTGAACGCCACCAAATTCAGTCTGCCCTGCAGCGAGAGCATGATTCACTCGAAAGACGTATTATTGAGCGCACGATCGAGCTGAGTAATGCCAATGAGAATCTAAAGAAAGAGCTTGCTGAACGGCGCCGGTACGAGTTCATCGCCAATACGTCCAAAGACCCTACCAGCTTTATCGACCGGAACTACACATATCAGGCTGTGAATGATGGATTTTGTCAAGCGCAGAACAAGAAGCGCGAAGACCTCATCGGAAAAAAAATCCCTGATATTTGGGGGCGGGAATCGTTTGACACGAAAATAAAACCGTTTATCGATCAGGCGCTGGCCGGCCAAGAGACTAAATATGAAGGCTGGTTCAACTTCAAGACGCTCGGGTATCGTTACTTCGAAGTTTTTTATAACCCCTTTTTTGATTCAGACCACCGAGTAACCCATGTTGTCGTTATTTCGCATGACGAAACCATCCGCGAGAATGCAAAAGATAGCCTGCGCCATCACAATCAACGTCTGAACATCTTGCGCGAAATTGATCATGCCACGTTGATTGCCAAGTCGCCCGAGGACATCGTTCGGGTTGCCTTACGTCATTTTGTTCGGCTCGTTCCATACGATCGGGCTGATGTATTACTTTTTTCAACTGACAGTAGATCCTTGAACATGATGATCACCGGCGGCGTCGAAGGGGAAGTAAAAATTAACCCGACTCAATTAGCCATCGATGACCTCTTGCAGAATGATGAATTACTACAGGGCAAGCCTCAAATCGTTCATCACTGGCAAGACACAGGCGAATTAACGCCTTTTGGGGGTTACTTAAGACAACGAGGTGTTCGTTCTTATTTCATTGTGCCTCTTGTAACTGAAGGTCGGATGATTGGCGTTCTGTGCGTCAGCTCTTTCGACGTCGATACCTTTTTACCTCCCCACATTGAAGATACTCTTGCCATTAGCATACCGCTTACTCTCTTAATCAAAAATGCTCAGCTACTTGAGCAGCTTAGAAACGCGAATGCACGATTATTAAACCTGACTTCTCATCTGGTTTCGGCTCAGGAGGATGAGCAACGTAGAATCTCATTAGAGTTACATGACGAAGCTGGACAGGCGTTGATTGCATTAAAACTCAATCTGGGGATGCTTCAGGCAGAGTTGCCTGACGAGCTTTATCATGCAAAGGCACAAATTGGTGAAGCGATTTCGCTCACACAACAGACGATGGAGGATCTACGAGCCCTGGCGCATAACTTGCGACCACCTGCCATTGATGCGGTTGGGCTTAGCCAGACGTTGCATGACTATTGCCAGCGCATACAACGCCAAACTGGCATTCACATTTCTTTCCAGGACGGCTATTTACCGGATCTTCCAAGTCAAATACAGATCTCCATTTATCGCGTTGTGCAGGAGGCATTGACCAATATCGTAAAACATTCCGGCGCATCGTTAGTCGAGGTAAAGGTTAAGAAAGACTCCGAAAAAATCCGGATATTCGTGACCGATAATGGGCGAGGCTTTTCAAACCAGCATTCCATTGATCCGGACATCTCGAAAGGATTGGGGCTAATCGGTATTCAAGAGCGCATGGAGGCCCTCGGAGGGAGTGTTGAGATCAATTCCCAGGCCGGCCTTGGAACTCAACTGATTGGTAGTATCCCCCTGCAGGAGGGCTCGTGATCCGCGTCATTATTGCTGAAGATCATCATCTGGTGCGCCAAGGGATTCGCGCGTTGTTGGAAAAACAAAGCCACATCTCGGTGATCGGCGAAGCCCAAGATGGACAAGAAGCTCTGGATCTCACACGCAAAATGAGACCTGATGTGCTGCTCCTGGATATCAATATGCCGCGGATCAATGGAATTGATGTAATAAAGAAATTGCGAAGCGTAGGCACACCGACCGAAGTGCTCATCCTGTCGATGCATGAAGACGAATCCCTGGTAAAAAGGGCTCTTTACAACGGTGCAAGAGGCTATATCCTTAAGAAATCAATCACCGAGGAGCTTTTTACTGCCATTCGTGATACCAGCAGCCGGAGGACTTATCTGAGCCCACAGCTCTACAATTTCGTTGACTCCGACATATTGGAAGATAATGAGCGTGTAAATCGGGTCAGCCAAATAAAAAGTTTAACCAGCCGGGAGCTGGAAGTATGCCAGTTGATCGTCAATGGCAACAAAAATAATGAAATTGCCAGGCAGCTCGGAATAAGCGTAAAGACTGTAGAAAAACATCGAGCCAATTTAATGGAAAAACTTAGCGTTCAGGATGTCGCCGGCCTGGTCCGTGAGGCCATCAAACAAGGTCTCATTTTCCTAGAAGGATAAGGGTTGATGAACAAGTGTCCATTTTGTGGTTTCCATAATCCCGAGGATATCCACATCTGCCTGCAATGTGCGTCAGCGATTAATCAAACCTGCCCTCAATGCGGAGGTGTTGTACCCAAGGGGAACCGATTTTGTGGGCTGTGTGGGTCCCGCCTGGAGGAACCCATCACCCCAAAACCAGCCGAACCATCGATACTACCCCATGATAATTATATCGATCGCATGAGCGATGAAATTCATGCCAGGATGCCTGCAAATATGGCAACCAAAATCATCCAGGCTTCGATGAAGTTGCCAGGGCAACGCAGGGAGGTATCTGTACTGTATGCCCACATCGCCAACTATACCCAGGTTTCAAAAAACCTTGATAGCGAGAACCTCTACCTGGCGCTGGGTGAAATCATGCACCTGCTTGCAGGTGTGGTCTATAAGTACGAAGGCGTCGTCGATAAATTTACTGGCAACGGTCTGATGGCGCTATTCGGTATCCCACTGAACCATGAGAATGATCCTGAACGCGCCGTCCGAGCCGCCCTGGAAATTCAACAATTGCTGTTGGATGAGAAAATTTCCCTTGAAAGCCGCTATCATTTCGATTTTAAAATCCGAATCGGGATCAATACAGGCTCTGTAATTGCCGGTCCTCTCGGCGATAAACAACACCTTGAATACACTGTAATAGGCGACACAGTCGATTTAGCCGGTCAACTGGAGACAGCGGCTGAGCCCGGTACAGCGATGGTCAGTTTCAACACATACCAGCGTACACGACCGATTTTCGATTACCTGAGTCACCCGCTAGTATATCTCGAGGACATACCAACCCCAGTACAGGCATATCGACCAATATCTGTACGCTTCATGCCCGAACAAGTAAGGGGCTTACCTGGACTACAGGTGCCAATGATTGGGCGAAGCAGGGATCTTTTCCAGCTCAGCCAGGCATTACGGCAGGTGGTTAACGAAAGAAAAAGCAAGATCGTTCTAATCAGCGGTGAGGCAGGAATTGGGAAATCCCGATTGATCGCCGAATTTCGCAACCAAACCTCCGGTCAACATGTGAATGTATATAAGGGCACTTGTGCAGCCTACATGCGTATTACACCTTACCGTGTGGTAGCAGACATTCTCCGCAGTATCATTAACGTATCGGAATTGGACGCAGAAAAAGTACAACGGGATGCCTTGCAAGAACATCTAGATCAACTCGGCCTGAGCCATCGCGAAATTCTCCCCTATCTGTTACAGATCTTGGGATTGCTCCAATCAGATCCTGTGATGGAAGTCCGGATCAAGCTTTTAGAGCCGCCCATGCTTCAGCGCCAGACACATCTTGCTCTACGCATGTTATTCGTTGCTCAGGCAACCCACACACCCACCGTTTTTATCTTTGACGATCTTCATTGGGTTGATCCAGCTTCACGACAATTTTTAGAAAACCTTTGCCAATCGCTTGAAAATGTCCCAATTCTGTTAATCCTGGTAGCCCGCGAGTTCGATCAATTAGAAGGTACTCGGCTTATTTCCACCGCTGTGAGTAAACACCCACGAGCTGCTGTGCGATTAAATCTCATCCCATTATCGGTCGTTGATGCGCGCCTGCTCATTGACCAATTAGTCAAGGAAAATACGGTCAAAGCCAATGTTGTCAAAACTTCGATCGTTGAGCGAGCCAGCGGTAATCCTTATTACGTTGAAGAGCTAGTACGTATTCTCATGGATAACGGTGGATTGATTCAGGTAGATGGGAAATGGAGAATAACGAACAAGGCCGACGAGTTGATCAAGGAAGTACCTGGCACCTTACAAGATCTAATTTTGGCCCGTTTCGACCGGTTGCCAGACCACCTGCGTCGAACATTACAAAAAGCCTCAACCCTTGGACAATCATTTGCAATCAGCCTACTGCAAGTCCTTTGCCAGGATTATCCTGAAAGCCTGATATCAAACCTTAAAGAGCTAGAAAAACGAGACTTTTTACTTCACATGCAGTTTGGGATTAAAGATGGTTATGTGTTCAAGCACCCATTGCTTCAGGAGACAATCTACAACACATTATTAAAACGTGATTTGCGCACATTCCATTTCCAAATCGCACAAGCCATTGTGATCGGAGAGCATTGGTTACCCGGCGAGCGTAACGAAATCCTGGCGCATCATTATGCTGAAAGCACTGCACCCTTGCAGGCCATCCCTTACCTGCTTGCTTCAGCAGAGAAGGCTTCTCAAAATTTTGCCAACGAGACTGTCGTCCAGCTTTATCGGCGTGCGCTTTCATTGATGGAGACATCACCTGATATAACTACACTCCAGGTGGATGAGGCTCGTATCGGACTAAGCAGAGCATTAAAGTACACCGGTCCGATCGATGAAGCCGCAATTATGCTTGAAGAGGTGGTTAACAGGAATTCTATGGAGATTGTACTGCAGGCCTCGATGGATACGAACCAACTTCGAATCCTGGTGGAAGGTTTACGCGAATTATCTGACGTCCGCGCCCGGGAAAACAACCTGGATAACGCAGTTCAACTTCTCCGCAAAGGTTTGGATTACCTGGGGGAAAACGGTAGGGAACAACACCCGACATATTGGCGGCGGTTGGTCGAGCGCTTAGCTTGGGTCTATTTCCGCCAGGGCAAGCTCGAGGAATCCTATAATTTAGCCGATCTGGCCTTATTGAATGTCAAAACAAGCGAGATGGAAGATCCTATCACCGTTGCGTCGCTTTGGAACACGATCGGTGGTGTGTATTACACTCGATCACGCCTGTTTGAAGCCATTGAAAGCGTTGAGCGGAGCCTGCAAATCTACAAGGATCTAAACTATCACTGGGGGATGGCTATTGCTCTGAACAACCTGGGCATCCTCAACTTCGCGTTCGGAAAATGGGAAGAAGCTGTAAACCATCTGGAGCAAGCCGACCGGCTACGCAGCGAATATGGCAGTGACCCGGATAGGCCGATCAATCTCAAGAACCTAGGTGAAGTCCTGATGGCGTTGGGTGACTATGAGCGCGCTCGAGCAAAGATGGAAACCAGCTTGAGTATCAGCGAACGCATCGGAATGGATCTAGCAAAGACCTATGCCGAGTTGGGTCTTTGCCAACTATCTATTAAGGAGGAGAAGTTTTCTGAGGCCCAGATCCATTTACAACACGCCAGGCGGTTGATCGATGAAAATGACGAGGAGAGTGACCGGGCTTGCATTTACTACAACCTACAATTGCTGGTCGAAGGCCGGCGAGGCAATCTCCTCCAGGCATTGGATTCGGGTAAAAAAGCACAGACGATAGCTGAGAAAAGCGGCTTTGCAGGAGAATTGGCAGACGCGCTGCGTGGGTTGGGAATGGTCAACCAGATGCTTTCCGAATTTGAAAAAGCTGAAACCTGCCTCCAGGAAGCGATACGGATAGCTCAGGCTCGCAATGACCGTTATTCTGAGGCCGAATCTCTTCTCGAGCTCGGGCTTTTGTATGACGACCAGGGTATGGCAGACCAATCACCCGAGGCGACCTGGCAAAAACAAGCTGAAGCATGCCTGGATAAGGCAATCAACACTTTTGAAACTTTGGGCGCGAAGCAAGAATTGCGCCGAGCCAGAGAGATGCGTTCCGGTCTATTTTCTGCGCAGCCAGTCGGTCTTCGTGTAGAGGATGACCTTGAAGTGTCTCAGCAAGTGGCTCAATTGCGCTCCCGCCTTGGGATCCCAGAAGGTGAATGGTACCAGGCTGTTATCCTCTCCATCCTGCTCACCCCCAACCAGGATGAGGATGAGGAGTTAATCTTTGAGACGATCGCCTTCCTGATCCCATCCTTGATTGAGATGATTCAGGAGAACAATGGGAATTATGTACGTTCACCAGATGGCATCATCGTAATCTTCGGAGCACCCACAGCACAAGAGGATGATTTCGAGCGAGCCGTCGATACAGCCATGCAGCTGATTAACTTCTACAATGAAGTTTACCTGCGAACGCAACTCCCGATAACGCTGCGCCTGGGGATCACGATGGGCAAGATCGTTGCCGGAAAGATCGGTGGTGAGTTAGAAAGTGAATTCCTGGCAGCCGGTGAACCACTCCGAACGGCTCGCCAGATTTCAGAAATTTCTACTCCGGCACGCGTATGGGTGACCCAGGGAGTCCGGAACGCCACGGCTTATCGATTTGAATACACGCCAGTTACTGTTGACCAGCACCATCCATTGGCCGTGCATACCCTGTTCCAGCTCGAAGGCCTGCGCGAGCAAATTATGCCTGTGCGTG
>Ga0209431_10005351_pt1 | contig 10006 bp, 16 predicted proteins | sample RifCSP13_3_FD_184021 | JGI IMG/M metagenome (GOLD analysis project Ga0209431, IMG submission 184021) | Soil microbial communities from Rifle, Colorado - Rifle CSP2_sed 13_3 (SPAdes) (version 2) | ecosystem: Environmental > Terrestrial > Deep subsurface > Rock core/Sediment | place: Rifle... | reverse complement strand
TTTACAATCCCCCGTTTGCCAGGTAGACGGCCAGAATGAGCGCGGCCAGGCCAATAAGCTTGAAGATGGTGGCAATATACTCACGCGTCGGCTTTGGCAGCGCCCGGTCAGTGTCAGGCACCATTACCGATCCTTTGCCATTGCGGACTTGCTGGTATGAGCCAATCTTGGTAACGGTGGTGGGACAGTCGTCTTCGTGCTCCTGCGCCCATTCCAGGTAATCACGGCCCGAGCCGCAGCTTTTAATGTCTTTTAGGATCTTACTCATCTTTGGCTCCTTCCAGCAAGGATAAATCGATTTCGACAATTACAATTTGTCCTTCGGCGGGGGTCAGCTTGACATATTGGAGCATCTCCATAATGTCGGTAAATACCCCCATGGGCGCGTCTATCAAATCAACTGTGATGCGCTTGCTAACTGTGTCCATGTTCATGATGCTGTCCTTTCTGTCGATCCAATCCGGTGAACCGATACTTGCTTACAAGCCACTTTTCGACATCATTGTCGATTGGCATCCAATCCACGTAAGGCATGTTGTAATGCCAGTTGTGCCATTCCCGCCATTTCTTGCTATCGATATCTGGCTCATGTTCGCAGGTGGTATGTGGGCTTTCGGCGGTCCAGGTGCCGTCATCTTCCTGCTGCCAGGCGTCGATTTCCACAGTCAATTTACCGCCGCACTTCGGGCACACCGCCACACTCGGCGGCACATCTAAATTTGTTTGTCTCCAGGGGATAAATTGCATGTCCATTCATTGTGCCTTTGGCCCGGGATTGCGGGACAACCCCGGGCCTGAAAAGGAGAAACGCCCCGGCCCGGCGTCTAGTCGCGGTCTGCAACGGTACACGATAGTCCGGTCTCGTTCGGGCCAGAGGTAACAACTATTCTATCGCGGCCACCTGCGCAGGCTCGCTCTTAATCGCTGAGCCACGCGGGGCGGATGTAATCATCTGGCGAGCATATTCCTCGCGCACGATAAAATCAATCTGCGATAGCACCGTTCGCCCGTTCAGCCGCGCCAGGAACATGAGCTGCTCCCACGCCTTTTTATTGATTCGGAGTGTTTTGTATTCTTTCATGTTTCTATTCTACCACAATTGTACGCACCTTGTCAAGCACGAGTTTCCCCCGTTACCGAATTTTGACATGTCGTCTGTGTCCCACCTGTGGCGAATAATGCCCCGCAACGCCCCATGCACCCATATATGGGGGTAAAAACGTGCCACCAGGAAGGCCCAGGACGCACGCTACGGCGAAATAGGTATCAGATTACCTGTATATCCCCAGGAGCAGCCCCGTTTTACCCCCAACCTGTAGCCGTAGGCCCCCAATATAGGCAGGATGACATACTGGTGGGGGTCAAAAAGTCTCCAAAAGGCTGTTTTTTGGACGCGACCGGGGTTTGTTGCCGTTGCTGTAAACCTTCCTGGGGGCATAAAAATACCTAAGATTATCTTAGGGGGAAACAGGATATTGCCTATTGACACATGTATACAAATGTGCTATACTATACATAGTCAGATAGTCGAAAGGAGAAACGAAAATTATTAAAATCCAAACGTCCCTGATTGACCTGGAAGGCGAGCACATCCAGGAAATTGGCGAAGCCGCCAATATTAAGGAAGCCAAAGAGAAAGTTGAAGACTATTTCCGTTACGTCCAGTACGAAGGCGCGGACAGCGTAGACCACGAACTCATAAAGAACGTACGTTACATCGAAGTTCTGGACGCAAAGAAAGTCCGCACCAACCAGAGCGCTCAGGAATGCGCAGTATGCGAACACATGGTCAAGCCTCGCCAGGGCCATCTCTACCAGGGATGGGATAATTACGACGATGAGATGGTCTGGAAGGTCAACCACTTGGATGGCAATATTTGCGAGGCCAATCGGAAGGCCGATAAGAAAGCCGAACAGGAGCGCCAGGCGCGCGCAAATGCGAAGCAGGCTGAGCGGAATGCGCTGGTTATCGAGATGAAAAATCAGACCGGCCAGGACGAATGCATCGATTGGTCCTGGGATGACTTCAGCCAATCAATTGGCGACCGTCTCAAAGAGACGGAGCATTTCCAAGCCAACCTCTACCTGGTGGGGAATGGCGTAATCGGGTTCGTAATCAAGGACAAAAAGAATTGATATTATCATCCCTGGCGGGCAGTAAGCCGCATCGCAGGCTGCGAGCAGCCGCAGAGCGCAGTAAGTGGCTGAGAGTACTCAGCTTACCCGCCGAAAAGGACGAATGAAATGACACCCGAACAGACGCGGCAATTGGCCTTCTACATCTCCCGCATCTACGCCCAGGTGGATATGGCGCAGCTTACGAAGCGCCCCGCTGATTACGACCAGTTGCGGCTAATGCTCAACGTGCTGAAGCGGAATATCGAACAACCCGCCACCATAATCGTTGCCCGGCGGCGGGTGCGGATTGCGAAGGAGCCGCAACCATGAAAGTCCTTTGCCCCGCCTGCCAGCGCATCAATATCGTTGGGTCCGCCACGCACGTCAACGATGGCAAGACCCGCCGCGCGCTCAGATGGTATTGCCACGGTTGCGCGATAGACCTGATAGGTCTGCCTGAATATACTGAGCCGGAGATGATGCTGGAAGAGCGCGAAAATATCGAGCAGGTCCTTCGGAAGTTGGGCGCTGCCGCAAATTATTATGTGGAAGACGAAGGAAGGCGGGATGGACATTGATTTGGCTCTGATTACCCTTCGTGATTACGTATGTTCCCGCTGCTGGGGCCACCTCGACCGCCTGCCGCTGCCGAATAGCTCCTGGGCTGTTGTGTGCCTGAAATGCGATCCGGATGGTAGCCTGGAGATTGTCTATGTCACTAAGGCATACGCGGAGCGCCGCCGCGCTGAAAGCCTGGCGGAGAAACAGGAAGTTACCGCATTACTTGAGAATATCGGTGTGATGGAAAAACCAAAACGCCGGAGCGCCAATGAGATACTGAAAGAATTAGGATTTTGAAAGGAGAAAACGATGAGCATCAAAGGACTTACCGACCGCAATATGGGATTTCCGGAGATAGGCCAGATCCGCAAAGGCGCGCCGAAAGGCGAGAAGTCACCTGGCAAGGATCTGACCTATTTCCGCGTAACGTTCGACGAGCGCGAAACTGAAGCCGCTAAATTGTTCATCCAGGTATATGGTGCGCAGCCCACTGAGATCCGTGTCATCCTGCCATTCAACGAAACCGAGCGTATGTGGGATGCGTGGCTGGAGGCCTACACCGCCGGGCGCATGGTGGCCCGCTCGGATGGGGAAAAATTTATCTATCTGGTGGATACTAAGACGGGGGAAGTCAAAGTAAAAAACGGCCTGCCGTTCACGCCTTACAAGGACGGGATGATCGTGGGAAGTGATTTCAAGAATAAGCCGGTCAAGTGCCGCCCGGTTGGGCGCCTGAAGGTCATCATTCCCGAATTGGCTCGCGCGGTATACCTGACCGTGCTTACTACCAGCGTGCACGACATCGGCAACATATCAGCGCAACTTGAAGCGTTCAAACAATTGAACAGCGGCCAGATTGCCGGTATCCCGTTCATCCTGCGCCGACGGCCTAAAAAGATTTCTGTTCCTGGCAGCGACAGCCAGCGGGCGCGCATGACGAAATGGATGTTGTCCATCGAAAGTGATCCGGAATGGGTACGGCGCAAGCTGATCCAAATCAAGATGCTGGCTTTACCTGATAATGGCCTGAACCTAATTCCTGAGCATACCAGCCCGCCAGAAGAGATTCTTGAAGGCCATGCCGAAGATGTGGAAGATGAAGGTGATAATGACATTCCGCCCGGCCAGCCCGAAGAAGCGCCGATAGAGAAGTTGGTCGAACAGCCGCCCATGACCCTGGAAGAAGCTCAGGCCGTCACCAACAGCGAAGGCAAACCTTACGGCGAAATCGATACTGATACTCTGGCGCACATGGCGAACGGCATGTCCAGGTTGGCCGGGACTGGCAAGGAAAAGCCGGAACACGCGCACAAGATGCTGGCGGCTACCATCATCTTGAAAGCCCGCTCCGAAGCTGTGAAGCCTGACGCTGAACAGCAGCCCGCCGCATAGGAGGCGCAAGGAAAATACAATGAGTACAAATGCCAATGATTTGATTGAACGTCTAGAGAAGGAAACCGGCCAGCGTATCGATAGCAAAGATGGCGATAACTTGGCAATGGCAGGACTAATCGGCGCAATATCTCGCTTGATGGGAAAATCCCCACCATCATATCGGGAAATGGATGACGTAGTGGCGGGATTGTATTTGCGTCATCAGATGAGTGAAGCAGGCAATCGGGAACGCGCGCAAAATGAAATGCTTGCAGATCTCTTGCGCGCCGGAATGAACCCTGATGATATCGCCGCCCTGATGAAGTAGGGGATAACAAACCAGCACACGCCCCGCCGCTTTTCATGTGGCGGCGGGGCAGGAAGGAGAATAACGATGGGAACAAAAGTCAAGGTAGCATTCAAACTTAATAGAAACCAAGCAAGGAAACTGAAGCCATTAATCACCAAATTTGACGGCATAACTCGCGGTGCCATCTTAGCTCAAATCGTTTGCACTGGGCCAGAAAGCGCGGTGGTTCGTGCCGCTTTTTTATCTGAGGAGGAATTATTACAATTTCAAGAAATTAATGGCATCGTACCCGGCACCACTTGGGATGGTGCCAATATAGCCGATGTTGAAAGGATTGATCTCCATGATTGACACCGATACCGACCCCATCCACTACCCAGAAACAGGCGAGCACTTGATCAGGCCCGATCGGGATGAGCGACGCTCCCTGCGCTTCCAGATAGAGGCGCTTCAGACCGCGCTCAACCTGGCCCAGGCCCACGAGCGTGAGCTGACCGCGCAACTGGGCAAGGCGAGGGCGGTTAGAAGCGCTCTGTGGAATCGCAACAATGAGCTGTTCAACACGCTTTATCATATCCATGAAATGGCAGAAGAAGACCTGCGTATCGGCGGGGGCGATCCTGGCACATCCCTATTCCAGATCGAAGCAGATGCCCGCGCCGTCCTGAACGAACCGGAGAATAGCTGACATGGACATCGATAAGTTGGAGGCCGGGACCGAACTGGATATACTCATAGCTGAGCGCGTGATGGGCTGGAAATGGTATCACCTGAGAGCGATGGGCGGGAACTGGATTAATGCGCTGAAAAGCGGGGCAGTTCCTGTCGATTACCTGCCAGGAAAGACGCATGCGGAATATCAAGCGCCGTATGATGGCCCGCGGTTCTCCACCGAAATCGCCGCGGTTTGCCTGGTCTTTGACAGGCTCTTGGCGCTTGGCTTCGAGATCGATGTCTACAACCATGATGGGTGGGGGATGAACTGGAATGTGCTGATTGACCGCGAGATATTTAGGGCGGCCAAAACTATTCCACTGGCTGGCTGCCGCGCGGCGCTGGCTGCCACCATGGAAGAATCCTGACATGAACACCGTCCACGTCCACACCTGGACAGAAATAGAACCGGAATGCACCGGCTGTACCACGGTATACGAAAAGTGTGCCGATTGTCATGTAATAAGACGTTTACAGCCTGCCGAATCCGCAATGGGTACTGACTACTGGTTATACTACAAATCCACGGAAGACACATCCTGACATGGTGGGCCTTGCAGCGCTGCTCATCTGCCTTGTGCTGCTCATCACCATCTTCATCGCTGACCAGGTGGCGAAGATGATGGGGTGGTGGTAAGAATCTGAAAGGAGAACTATGAACGCGGAAGAACTCAAATCGGTTTTGGACAGTCATAAAAAATGGCTGTACGATGAGCCAGGCAGCGAGCGAGCCAACCTGATGGGAGCCGACCTGATGGGAGCCGACCTGCGGGGCGCCAACCTGACGGGAGCCAACCTGACGGGAGCCAACCTGGCGGGATCCTACCTGATGGGAGCCTACCTGACGGAAGCCAACTTGTGGGAAGCCAACCTGATGGGAGCCAACCTGACGGGAGCCAACTTGTGGAAAGCCAACCTGATGGGAGCCGACCTGCGGGGCGCCGACCTGCGGGGAGCCGACCTGCGGGGAGCCGACCTGACGGGAGCCGACCTGGCGAGGGCCGACCTGCGGGGAGCCGACCTGCGGGGCGCCGACCTGACGGGAGCCAAACTCAACTGGAACTCGCATCAACTATCATCCGAAATTCTCCTGCGCTCGGCAGGCAAAGATCCCGAAAAACGCAAAGTGGCCGGGCTGATCCGCATCTCACCTGACTGGTGCTGGCCACAATTCCTGGCGCTAGACGACCCGCTCACGGACTGGGCGCTAGATGAGTTAGCTAAATGGGTACAAGACGGCGATAGCGCACCGGCTGTGCTGGTTTCCCGCCGAAAAGTGTCATCTTCCAATTGTCCACAAGTGGTGGCGGTGAGATGAGTACACTCATCAGATCGCTTCGAGCGGCGTACCTGTCCCGCTGCCAGCCATCGACCCCGAAGCGCCGCTTATCCCGCGGCGCTTTTTCTTCTTGCGCCTTTTTTTCTTCCGGCCCCGTATCGGATCCACGTGCGGCGGCAACAACCCAGGGGGAGTGTACGCATTAGCCTGCCCAATGCCCACCGCCAGCTCATCCAACGGCCCGGTCATAATCGAGCACGTCTCCGTTTCGGCGTCATAGTCCGTTGCGGAGACGTGCAACGTTAGACCTGTCCCACTCAGATCATCCAGATAATCTAATATCCGTATTCTCTTCCCCGCCTGGACGCGACAGGCAGGGACAGGCTGATTGTTGCTGTCCAGAATGTAACTTTGCACCTGGATCGGCCCGTCCAGAACGTAAACGGGGTCTTTCCATTTGGCTAAATGTCTGCGCCCGAGTTGCGCCGCGGTGGTGGGATTAGCTGTCCCGAAATTGAGTACCGGGGAATTAAGCTGCCCATACGCCGCAACGCTGGTCGCATCCGTCAGAGTGGCATCATCTGCAGGGGTGATATATTCCGTGCGCCCATCTGCGGTTTGATATTCGACAATAATCCAGTTTTGGATCTGGCTGTAATCCCGCGTGATAGATACCGGCGCAACCACGTTTGCAGCGCTCAGATGCACGCCATAATCATAACTCGTGAGTGCCAATGCCTGTTTGACTGCCAGCACAGGCAATCCGTTGGGCGTGGCGGCTTTTTCACTGTCTAATAAATAGCATCCCCACAGGTTTGGTGGCGTGGCGCCATCCCCGAAACTGGCGGCGTTGGTCAGGATGTCGGCCAACGTGTCCCAGTCAGGCGTAAATACTGTTAGGGCGTAGGGCGTCCCTGGCGTATCGATATTGGTTACGTCACTATTAAATAATGTGGAGAATTCCACCACCAGGTCTTTGGCAATCTCATCGATGTTATTCGCATAGTTGCCGGTGTTGTTCGTTTCGGCAAACACTCGCAAATTTACCACTTTTGCGCGGGATGTCTTGTTATCTGCCCCATCCACTGCCGGGGTCTGGGCGGCATCGCTCTCCCACTGGATCTGGATTTTGCTTGACGTGGGGGAGAGCGTCAATGTCTGACTCGTCTGGCTGCTCGCCCCGGTGGTGGTCCTGGATAATGCCGCCAATTCGGTGGCGTTGGTCACGTCGTAAATCCTTATTGTCCAGTCTTCGTTGTTGACCGAGGCTAGAGACCAATCGTACTCGATCCGCTTGATGGTCTCCCCCGTTGGGCAGGTATAGGTCAGATCGTAATGTTGGTTAGCTGCCCACGCATCCCGGCGCGGTTGGAAAGTCAGGCAATCTGCTCCATTGTCATCCTGGCGACGCACGTCGCATATCTCGTCTACCCCGGCCGCGGTCAAGACCCGCCACACGTCCGCGCCCGTGCGGGTATCGACATACCAACGTCGAAGAGAAACGCGCATGAGCCGATCTCCGCTAAAGCCGGTGATGCCGACAAGCTTCCCTTCCCCGCTTTCGTCCACCAGGTCCGACAATTTATCAATCTTGCCCTCGTAAACTATTTCCTGCCCATTGCGAAACACGATCCGCTGTGCGCCGTTGATTGCCCACCAACGCAGGATGTCGCGTGGAATGTACAGGCTGGCCGACCCGTATAAGCCCATCGGCCAGAACGTTTGGTGGTTGACTGCCTGGGCCAATTCGAAGGCATCCGGATCAGTAATGCGCATCGTGCCGGTTGAGTAGGCTTCGATCTGGATATCGTTGTTTACGCCGCTCATACCAACGCCCAACGCGGGGTAACATACACGGTGCTAAACGTGGCAGTATCGGCAATATCATGCGCCGCCCCGTCCGCGCCATGGATGAACCAGATGAGATTGAGCTTATTGGCATCCAGATTTATTTCTTCCCCGGATACTGTGCAAAAGTTATTAAGCAAGTTGGCAACCGTATACAGGATTGCCTTTTTCCCTTCAACAACAATATAATCAGTGGCGATCCCACTGGGGGAAACGATTTTCAATAATGGCCCATTGATTACCATGCTAAAATCTACTAATACGTCATTCGTGCCGGTCGTGCGCTTGCCTTCCACTTCGTAGCCAAATAACGCCTCTACCCGGCTGATTACCGATGGACGACGGAAATACAACTTGCCCAGGTAATACAGTCGTCTGGTCGCGTCCGTTACCAATGTCTTATAAGTACCACGCACGCTGCCTGTATCATAGGCTGGGCAAGCGGTCAACGTAGATACCGCCGAACTCAAGCGGATGAAATAATGTAAATCGCCATCGATGAGCCAGGGCTTAGAGGCCCCGTTAGGTTGTAATGAGATAGGCGCTTCTACAGTAGTGACAGATGTTGTATCCACGTTGCTGTCACTGTCCGTTCCGGCAGTGGCTGTACCCTGGCCTTCCAGATAGCATTGATTGACAGGCTTTACGAATTCATCCACCGGCAGCGAATTCTTACCCAACCACCATGTTAGCGTACTGGCAACATCGGGCACGATCCGCCATTCAGTCAATGCTTCTTCGTCCCCCGGGATACCTCCCATCACGCAGTAATTGGCGTGGGTGGCATCATCGCAGTTATCGACCACATTGTCACCATCCAGGGTCCACCGCCAGGGGATAGGCATAATCGTCTTGCCATCTGCCAACACCTGGGACTGATTGGCATAATCTGCGGCAATCTCGGTAGCTGAGAGCATATTGGCCCAGGTTGTCAGGCCGTTATAGGTTCCGTAGGTATGTTCAGCCGGGGAAACGGATGAACCCAGGTAGAGGTATGTCCCAAACTGCGCCATGAGCGACGGCGCCTCGGACGCAATCTGTACCCCATCCAAATAGATCTTGATAGTCGCAGGCCCCCAGACGTAGTGTAATATATGCCAGCTCTCCGCCGCAAACGTGACCGCCGTTGATATTGCCGACTGCGCGCCGATGATGAAATTGATCGTGTCATCCGCGGCAATGAAGCGGGAATAAAAGCCGGTCCCGCCCGCGGAAGCGTCGAAAAACCGGATATTGCTGGTATAGATCGTGTTTTGTACCGGCGCTTTCCAGGCAAAACGGATCGTGCCCATGCCGCGGTTGAGATTGGTATCGTCGATGGGGAAACGCCAAAATGCTGCCGTCCGTGACGATGCGCTGTCCTGAGCCGTGCCCGCCCAGGCGCAGCCTAACAGATCGCCGTGACAGACCAGGGGGATGATATTCTCCTCGAAGCCAATGTACTGGACGTAGAGAGTGGTCGCCGCGGCGATACCCAGGCCGGTAAACGTTGCTCCGTTGATACCCGATGCGGTGGCGTTCAGTCTGTACCAGCCATTGGCGAGGGCGGTATAAGCCGTGGTCAGGTAGGCATTGTAATAAAGCTGGCATTGGGTAGCCGAGACCGCCTCGCCGTTGGGCCGTTTGACGTAGGCAACCATAGCGTGGATACTGGTATCCGCGGTATTGATGCTCATCCACAATGCACGCGCCTGGTTATCGGTGTTGACCAACCGGCAGCTTTGCTTGCCGAACAATACATAATTGGGGTTAGTTACGACGCTTTTGATCAGGGCCGCGTCCGATACCGACCAGTCGTTATC
>Ga0209431_10005348_pt1 | contig 10011 bp, 9 predicted proteins | sample RifCSP13_3_FD_184021 | JGI IMG/M metagenome (GOLD analysis project Ga0209431, IMG submission 184021) | Soil microbial communities from Rifle, Colorado - Rifle CSP2_sed 13_3 (SPAdes) (version 2) | ecosystem: Environmental > Terrestrial > Deep subsurface > Rock core/Sediment | place: Rifle... | reverse complement strand
GTCGATCCGCAACTTCGGCGAGAAGAGCCTAGACGAGCTCAAGGAGCGCCTGCGTGAGAAGGGCTACCTCGAGACGCCCGAAGAGGTCGCCGCCCCTGAGGCGGAGTAACGTCCAATGAGACATCGAATTGCCGGTTACCGACTCGGGCGCTCGTCTGCTCATCGCACGGCGTTGCGCCGGAACCTGATCACCGATCTCTTCCGTCATGAACGCATCCGCACGACCCGTACCAAAGCTGATGCGATCCGTGGCGCGGCCGAGCGTTTGATCACGTTGGCCAAGAACGGAAACGCCGCCGGCGAGGCGAAGGCAGTTCACGCCCGTCGCTTGGCGAACGCCAGGTTGAACGATCCCGTGGTCGTGAGGAAACTCTTCGAAGACATCGCCCCGCGGTATGCCGAGCGGCCGGGCGGCTACACCCGCATGCTCAAACTCGGACCACGTTTGGGGGACGCGGCGGCGATGGTGATCCTGGAGTTGGTCGAGGAATAGCAGTCTCCGACCCGCGGCCGGGATGCTGCCGGCCGCTGCGTGATCCCGCTAACGGACCGGGTCGGCTGGCGTCCGGCCGGCGGGTAAGCGCAAATGGCAGATTACAAATCGATTGTTGCGTACGACGGGACCGGGTTCGAGGGGTTCCAGCGGCAGCCGGATGGTCGCCGGACTGTGCAGTCCGAGCTGGAAAGTGCCCTGCGCGGCCTCGGATGGGCCGAGAGATCCCTGCGAGCCGCCGGTAGGACTGATGCCGGCGTGCACGCTCGAGGTCAGGTCGTTGCCTTCCGGCTGGCGTGGGAGCACGGGCCGGCGCGACTGACGAGTGCGCTCAACAGCGCCTTGCCGCCGGATGTGGCGATCCGGCAGACGGAACGGGTTTCGGATGGGTTCCATCCGAGGTACGCCGCTCGCAGCCGTCGCTACAGCTACACGCTCGTCGCGGATCCGGTTCGAGATCCTTTGCGTGAGCGCCGGGTGTGGCGTGTGTGGCCCGAACCCGACCCGCAAAAGATCAGGCTGTCGGCGAATGCGTTGGTGGGCCGCCGCGATTTCCGGGCCTTCGGACCAGCGTTGCGGCGAAACGGCAGCACCGTCCGCCGAGTGATCCTGGCGGAGTGGACGACCGTCGAAGACCGGATTGTGTTCACGATCGAGGCTGACGCTTTCCTTTACCGGATGGTGCGTCGCCTGGTCAGCGCAATGGTTGCCGTCGGTCAGGGGAAGACGTCGCTCGAAGCTTTTCAGGCACTATTGGATGATCCGCAACAGCGATGGCAGCGGGGAATTGCACCGCCGCAGGGGCTGTGCCTGGAGAGTGTGAGCTTCGAAGAATGACGATGACGATTGGAAGGGAAATACTGGGCCGGTTGGCTCAGGGGAGATCGAGCGTGCAGAAGTCGTATTATCCCAAGCCAGGGGAAGTCGAAAGCCAGTGGTTGCTGGTTGATGCGCAGGATGAGAATCTGGGCCGCCTGGCCACTCGGATTGCCAGGGCGCTGTTGGGCAAGGACAAACCCCAGTTCACCCCGGGCGTCGATGTCGGCGACTTTGTCGTTGTGGTCAACGCCGGGAAGATCACAGTGACCGGCAACCGGTTGGACGACAAGTTCTACTATCGGCACTCGGGCTATCCGGGAGGTCTCAAGCGCATCAGTTTGCGCGACCAGCTCAACCGGTTCCCTGACCGCGTGATCCGAGCGGCTGTCCGCGGGATGCTCCCGCACAATCGATACGGTCGCAAACTGATGAAGAAGCTCAAAGTCTACGCCGGACCCGACCACCCGCATGAGGCGCAGCAGCCAAGGCCGCTTGCCTGATGGGCCGGAGCGCAGTCGGGATCGAAGAGTCGAGTAGAAGAAGGGAAGACGGGGAAGATGGCTGTCCGCTATCATGAAGGTGTAGGAAGGCGCAAGACGAGCTCGGCCCGTGTTCGCGTGATGACGGGAACTGGCGGGTTCACCGTGAACGACAAGCCCGCTGCCGATTACTTCACCCGGCTCGGCGACATGCATGCGATTATGGCACCCGTTCGGGCTGCCGGTCTCGAGAACAAGCTGGACATCACCGTGAAAGTCATCGGCGGTGGTGTCACGGGTCAGGCGGGCGCCGTCGTCCAGGGATTGGCGCGGGCGCTTGTCGTACTGGACGAGAACCTGAGGCCGGCGATGCGTGCCCAAGGGCTTCTCACGCGTGATTCGAGGATGAAGGAGCGCAAGAAGCCTGGGCTAAAGCGGGCGCGCAAGGCCCCCACGTACACCAAGCGATAGGCGGCCCCTCGGCCCTCGCCGGCGGGTGAGCAGAACGTGTCCCGGACCAATTCGCCGGTCTGGCCTGTAGGCGAGGCGGGCCGTGATCTCACACCTCTGCCCCCGTCTGGGCTGGGATGCGCTTTCCCCCGCATGTCGATGGGGAGCCCTTCCAACAGGAGAAGGCGGCAGCTCGGCTGCCCCCTTCTCCTGTTAGACTCATACGCCCGTCGGGAGGCGATTCCAGTTGCAGCTCCATCGGGATATGTAAGTAACGCGCCGGGCGGGCGAGTATGTTGAAGCTACCCAGCATCACGGAGGCGGGACTATGCCATTGGGTATCACTGTCTTCGGCCTCGGCCCCGGAGATCCCGGACTACTGACGCGTGAGGTCTGGGAATTGCTCTGCGTGTCGCGCGTGGTTTTCCTGCGCACGCTCGATCACCCGGTTGTTACCAGCCTACCCTCCCATCTTGATCTGCGCTCATTCGACGATCTCTACACACGCTCCGAATCATTCGAAGCGGTTTATCGATCGATCATCGAGCATGTGCTTGCCGCGGCGAGAGGGGAGGAGGGTGCGGTGTACGGCGTACCCGGTGATCCGACGATCGGGGAGGCGACGGTCGCCGGCCTGCGGGCCAAAGCCGGGCAACTCGGATTGAGCTTCGGCGTGCTGCATGGCGTCAGCTTCGTCGAGCCCTGTCTGGCCGCCCTCGAACTGGACGCGCTCGATGGTTTGTCGGTCACGGACGCCCTGGACATGGCGACCCGCCATCATCCACCGTTCAGCCCCGATACTCCGGCGTTGGTCGGACAACTCTATTCACAAATGGTCGCTTCCGACGTCAAGCTCTGCTTACTCAATCAGTACCCGCCCGACCATCCAATACGGCTCGTTCATGCCGCCGGCACTTCCCTGGAGAGGGTGGAGGTCCTTCCGCTGCATGACCTTGATCGCAATCGAAACATCGGGAGCCTAACGGCGCTTTATGTCCCTCCGCTGTCGCAACCTTCGGGCTTCGAGTCATTCCAGGAAATCGTGGCCCACTTGCGAGCACCGGAAGGCTGTCCTTGGGATCGGGAACAAACCCACCAGAGCTTGCGAACGCATCTGATGGAAGAAGCCTATGAAGCTCTGCAGGCGCTTGACCATGATGACTCCCATGACTTGAGAGAGGAGCTTGGAGACTTGATGCTTCAGATTGTCCTCCAGGCACAGATTGCGACCGAGTACGGCGAGTTCAACATGGCCGACGTGCTTTCGTCGATCCGGGCAAAGCTCATCCGCCGCCACCCGCACGTGTTCGGCGGACTCGAGGTCGCCGGTGTGGATGAGGTCCTCCACAACTGGGAGGCTCTCAAAGCCGCCGAGCGGGAAGCCGACGGGGGTGAGCGGGGAGCACTCGACGGAATTCCGGCCGGTCTCCCGGCCCTGGCGCAGGCGGCGGAAATGCAGAGCCGGGTGGCGCGCCTGGGCTTCGACTGGCCCGAGATCGAGGGCGTGACGGCGAAAGTCTTCGAGGAGTTGGACGAGACCCTGAACGCCTCCGACGAAGAGGCGCGCAGCGCCGAGACGGGAGATCTGCTCTTTTCGGTGGTCAACTATGCCCGCTGGAGAAACATCGATCCGGAGGCAGCCCTGCGACAGGCCAACGAGCGTTTTCGAAGGCGCTTCTCACACCTTGAGGCCGTGGCCCGTATCTCGGGCAAGTCGGTGAATGAAATGAAGTTGGATGAGATGGACTCCTTATGGGAGGCGGCTAAAGACGCCGAGGCATGATTCGGCTACCCTTGCGGGTTCTAGTGGCGAGGGCCGGATGACGAATTCGCCGCGGGGTATCGCCGAGGAACTCATCTGGGCCAAGCCAACGGGTTTTGCACGGCCGCCCGGCCCAGTGGATGCCTCCAGACATAGGGTAGACTCGGCCCATTGTGACCCGGGGGTAGCGGGCCCTGCGGCGGCAACCTCGACGGTGCGGTCGGCGCAGATTGAGGTGAGCCCGCAACAGCAGCCCGTCGTGCAGGTCGGGGTGGAGATTGGCGACCGGAAACCGAATGTCGCATCATCCTCTCAACCGCGGGCCTGACGAGTGTAGGTGCGAGGAGGTCAAATGGAAGAGGCTGTTCGTCCCATGGGGAGCGCGATCGGCAATCCCAGCAAGTTCTCGCTCGAGCAGCACGGGCTGACAAACCTGAACATCGTGCACTGGACTCTGCCTTCGCCGGGGCTTGTGGAGCGGATCATCCAGCGCCGCGAGGGAATGCTGGCCCACCTGGGCCCGGTCGTCGTGCGGACAGGCCATCACACAGGACGTTCGCCCAATGACAAGTTCGTTGTGAAGAGCGGCGAGCATGATGACAAGATCTGGTGGGGGAAGATCAATCAACCCCTGGCGCGCGACAGGTTCGAGCGACTCCTGGCGCGCATGACGGCCTACTTCCAAGGGCGGGACGTTTTTGTCCAGGACACCATCGCCGGCTCCCACCCCACCTTCAAGATGCCGATCCGGATCGTGAGCGAGTACGCCTGGCACAGCCTCTTTGCCCGGAATCTCTTCATACGCCTGCCTCCGTCGGAGCTGGCGGACCACATCCCCGAATTCACGGTCCTTGATGCTCCCAGGTTCCATGCCATCCCCGAGGAAGACGGGACAAAGTCAGAAGCATTCATCATCGTTGATTTCGAGCGCCGGCTGGCCTTGATCGGGGGGACAAGCTACGCGGGCGAGATCAAGAAGACGATCTTTACGGTGATGAACTACTACTTGCCCCAAAGGCACGTTCTTTCGATGCACTGCTCGGCTAACCTCGGAGAGAGAGGCGACGTGGCGCTGTTCTTCGGCCTGTCGGGCACGGGGAAGACGACGCTATCCTCCGATCCGTCGCGCCGGTTGATCGGCGATGATGAGCACGGGTGGGCCGATGACGGCGTGTTCAACATCGAGGGTGGCTGCTATGCCAAGACCATCCGCCTCAGCGAGGAACAAGAGCCGATCATCTGGGACGCGACCCGCCGTTTCGGGACCGTCCTGGAGAACGTCTCGGTGGACTCGATCACACGGCGGGTGGACTTCAATGATGACAGCCTGACCGAAAACACGCGGGCCGCCTACCCGATCGGCGCCCTTCCCGATAGCGTCCCGGATGGCCGGGCGGGGCATCCACGCGTGATCTTCTTTCTGACAGCCGACGCGTTCGGAGTCCTGCCGCCACTCTCTCGTCTGACTTCGGATCAGGCGATGTACTACTTCCTGTCCGGCTACACCTCGAAAGTGGCAGGGACTGAGAAAGGGCTGGGGCCGGAGCCGCAGGTCACGTTCTCGGCTTGCTTCGGCGCACCCTTCCTGCCTCTCGCTCCGTCGGTATATGCCCGTTTGCTCGGAGAGAAGATAAGTGACCACGACGTCCAGGTCTGGCTCTTGAATACCGGCTGGACCGGCGGACCTTTCGGGGTCGGGAAGCGCTTCAGCCTGCCATACACACGCGCCATGGTGCAGGCTGTCCTCGACGGTGGCTTGGAGGGCGTCCCTATGCGCCTCGATCCGGTGTTCCAGGTGACCGTACCGACCCATTGTCCTGGTGTGCCCGATGAGCTTCTCGATCCCCGCCGGACGTGGAGCAACGGCGCGGCTTACGATGAGCAGGCGGCACGACTAGTCGATCGTTTCGCGGCCAACTTCGCCACCTATGCCGAGGAAGCTTCAGACGCCGTCCGAGCGGCTGGCCCCAAGGTCGCCGCATCCACAGCATGACAGAGTAGCCTGGCTTCTGCCTGAGGCAAAACGTGGGTCGTCCTATAGAATTGCCTTCGCCAAGCGAAGGTCGATGGCCATCCGACGCACGAATAGCCGGCCGCACCCCCGCCTGATCCGCCTGCAGACTCCTGCGCATGATTCGCCTCGAGAATGTCTCCAAGACCTATGATGAAGCAGGCCGCCCGCGCACGGTCCTGAAGGATGTCACCGCATCCTTCACCGACGGCGAGGTCGCGGCCGTCCGCGGCCGCAGCGGGAGCGGAAAGACGACACTTCTGAATCTAATCGCCGGGATCGACAGCCCCTCGGGAGGGGAGATATTCGTCGATGATCTGCGCCTGACCGGGCTTAGTCCACGCCGGAGGACACTCTTCCGCCGCGACAACATCGGCATCGTGTTCCAGTTCTTCAACCTGATCCCCACCCTGACGGTGCACGAGAATGTCATCCTACCCGCTGAACTAGCCGGCGAAGACAGGCCAGAGGCGGTCCGGCGTACGGAGACTCTGCTAGAGCGCGTCGGGTTGCTGGATAGAAAGAACGAGTTCCCCGATCGCCTCTCCGGGGGAGAGCAGCAAAGAGTAGCGATTGCACGAGCGATGGTCCGCAACCCCCGACTGCTGCTCGCCGACGAACCCACCGGGAGTTTGGATGGTACTTCAGGAGAGGCAATCCTCAGACTGCTCAGCAGCCTGGCTCATGAGTCACACAAGATCTTGATCCTGGTCACTCACAGCCATCGGGTCGCAGAGATGGCCGATCGAACCCTGGTCGTGGAGGACGGCCGGCTGTTGCTCGCTGGTGACGATTGAGTGACACCGAATCTCCCAGACTGTACTGTCGGTCAGGGAGAGGGCCAGCGTCGTATCCTGCTGATTTCCGCTCTTACCTTGGGCCCGCTCCAATTCGCGGAAGGGATGGGGTGGGAAAGATCGACAATGGCCGACAAGCCCTCTTGGATCCAGGAAGGCCCCCCATCCGATCGGTCCGAAGGCTCACACAGATGGGACGGAAGCATGACCGATCAGCCGCCCCCAGGATAGTCGCCGAGCCACGTCCGTGGTAAGCAAGGCTCTGACATTTCGCAAGAAGGGATTGCAGCATTGAGTGTCCCCTGGCTCAGCTACACGCTGCTCAAGATGGGGCTGCGCGCCCATTGGCGCCGTCCGGCGCAAAGCGCGCTGATGGTCATCGGGGTGGCTCTGGGCGTCTCGGTTGTGATCGCCATCGACTTGGCGAACACAAGCGCCCGGCGGGCCTTCACCCTGAGCACCGAGTCGGTCGTGGGCCGCGCGACCCACCAGATCCGTGGCGGGCCGGCCGGTGTGCCTGATGCGCTATATGCTGAGCTGCGTACGCGCTGGGGGTTCAGGGAAAGCGCACCCGTCGTCGAAGGCCACGCCCTCGCCCTGGATCAGGATAAAGAACCGGTGACCGTGCTAGGCCTGGATCCGCTGGCCGAGGCGCCCTTCAGGGGTTTCCTCACAAGGACCATGGCCCGCTCGCCTGGTTTTGAGGCGTTCTACACCATGCCGGGATCCGCCATCATGGGCCGGTCGTTTGCAGATCGCTTCGGGCTCTCCCCTGGCGACGAGATCCGGCTACAAGTTGGGGATCGGATCCTCTCGTTGAGGATCCTGGGTGTGCTCACCTCAGCCAGCGCGACGGACGCCGCCGGGCTCGACGACCTGATTCTGATGGACGTCGCCGGCGCCCAGGAGGCACTCGGGATGCAAGGTCGCCTGTCGCGAATTGACCTGGTCGCCGGCCCGGAAGAAATCGAACATCTGCGGGGCCTGCTTCCTGGGGGGATCGAGGTCCTCCCGTCAAGCGAACAGGCAGCGACCGCGGCTCAGCTGGCCTCAGCCTTCCAGCTTAACCTGACCGCGCTGAGCATGCTGGCGCTCGTCGTCGGGATGTTTCTGATTTACAACACAATGACGTTCGCCGTCGTTGAGAGGAGGGAGGTCCTCGGCACGCTGCGGGCACTAGGGGGAACGGCGGAACAAATCGTTATCGTGCTCCTGGTCGAGACGGCAGTCATATCCGCCCTCGGCGCGGCTCTGGGGGTCGGTCTGGGATGGATCCTGGGGCAGGGCGCGGTCCGACTGGTCTCGCGCACGATCACCGACCTGTACTTCGTGCTCTCGGTCGGGGAGGCTCCCTTGACTGCGACCGCGGCCGCAAAGGGCCTCGGTCTGGGGATCGCAGCCGGTGTCTTGGCCGCCGCTCCGCCCGCGCTCGAGGCAGGCCGCGCCTCGCCGATGACCGTCATGCGTCGGAGTAGCCTGGAAGACAAGGTGCGGGCCTGGGCACCCCGCCTCGCAGGTGCCGGGGCGGTTCTCTCCGCCGCAGGTGCGGCCGTGATCCTCCTGAGCGGGCGCTCGATCCTGGCAAGCTTCGGCGGGCTCTTTGCCATCTTGATCGGGCTGGCGATGACGGTCCCGGCCGTGATCCGGGGGGTGATGCCCTCCGCCGCCACGGGCTTGTTCCGCGCTTCCGGACCGCTCGGCCGGCTCGCCGCCCGCACGGTTGAGGCCGCCCTGAGCCGGACGGGTGTCGCCGTCGCGGCCCTGATGGTGGCCATCTCGGTAACCATCGGTGTGAGCGTGATGATTGCCAGCTTCCGCGCCACGGTTGTCAATTGGCTCGATCTGACCCTCAGAGCTGATGTGTATGTCTCCTCGCCGACCGAGACCGGGACACGGCCCTCGGGAAGGCTCTCCCCCGGACTGGCCATGACGCTGGGTAGGGTTCCGGGTGTGGCCACTGTCGAGACGTATCGCGGCGTCGAGGTCGAGAGCGAGTTCGGACGGGTCTTGCTCTCGGTTGTCGATGCCCGGCGCGAACGCGACGGGCGGCTGTACCGATTCGCAAGCGGAGGCCCCCAGTCGGTGTGGAAGCGAGTGCTTAACGGGGGCGTGATCGTCAGTGAGCCATTTGCTTACCGGCATTCGATCCCGGCGCGGGGCGGCTCGGTCACACTTCTTACCGATCACGGTCCGGAGGACTTTCCGGTCGAGGCGATCTATTACGACTACGCGACGGATCGAGGTTCGGTCTTGATGAGCGAAAATGTGTTCCTCTCGAAGTGGGACGACCCGGGGGTGTCGTCATTCGGCATATTCCTCGAGTCTGGTGAGGACATCAACCAGGAGGAGCGATGGATCCGGCAGGCGCTGAGCGGGACCGGTCTCGATGTCCAGGCGAACCGGAGCGTTCGATCACGCGCGTTGGCGATCTTCGACCGGACATTTGCGATTACAAGCGCCCTGAGGCTCCTGACCATCCTTGTGGCCTTCGTCGGCGTGATGAGTGCCATGATGGCGATGCTGCTGGAGAGAACGCGAGAACTGGGGACGCTTCAAGCTCTGGGCCTGACATCCGGCGGTCTGTGGAGGTTGACCATGCTCGAGACGGGCTTAATGGGTACATGTGCGGGGGTGCTCTCGTGGCCCGTTGGGATCATCATGGCCGCCGTTCTGATTTACGTCATCAATCTGCGCTCCTTCGGATGGACGATCCAACTTCTCCTCGAGCCGTCGATCTTCCTCGAAGCCCTGGTTGTCGGTCTTCTGGCGGCGGTCGTAGCCGGGATCTATCCGGGTTGGCGGTTGCAGAAGATGTCTGTGGCCGAGGCCTTGAGGGCGGAGTGAAGGGCGTTTGGTGGGTCGATCCATGCCGGCGCACGGAATGCGGGTGGCCCGGGTGAGACGGCTGAGAATGGCGGTGCTCGTCGGGCTGGCGGGCATCGGTCTCGCCTTTCTCGCCGTCCAAAGGCGGCCGCCGGCGACCGACACAGCGGCATCCACTCTACAGCTGGTCGAACCTGAGCAGGCGCTAGCGTTTACGCGTGCGCTCGAACCAATGGAATTCTCCTTCCCATTGGATCACGGCCCTCACCTCGGCTACCAGACCGAATGGTGGTACTACACGGGGAATCTAGACACGGAGGCCGGTGAGCACTACGGGTTCCAGCTGACGTTCTTCCGCAGGGGGCTTTCTCCCGGAA
>Ga0209431_10005345_pt1 | contig 10012 bp, 15 predicted proteins | sample RifCSP13_3_FD_184021 | JGI IMG/M metagenome (GOLD analysis project Ga0209431, IMG submission 184021) | Soil microbial communities from Rifle, Colorado - Rifle CSP2_sed 13_3 (SPAdes) (version 2) | ecosystem: Environmental > Terrestrial > Deep subsurface > Rock core/Sediment | place: Rifle... | reverse complement strand
AAAAAATAAAAGAAATTCTTAATAGTAAGCGTAGTAATTTTGCTATACTTTTATGTAATTTAGAATATAATTCAAATATAGGTGGAATTATAAGGACAAATAATGCGTTTTTAGGAAAAGAAGTTTTCATTTTAGGCAAAAGAAAGTTTAATAGAAAACCGTGTATAGGTACATACATTTATGAAAATCTTAGATTCTGTTCAGATCTGGAAAATCTACGGGTGGCAGCAAGTGATTATACTTGGATTGGAGTTGATAATATTCCTGATGCTGTATCTACTGTAAATTACAAGTGGCCCAATAAACCGTTATTGTGTTTTGGACACGAAAAGTTTGGTTTAAATGTTATGCCAGAGCTAGTAAATTTGTGTAAAGATATTATCTATATACCACAATTGGGCTCGACTCGTAGTTTAAATGTAAGTGTAGCTGCGGGGATAGTTATGCACGAATACTGCCGCAGTCAAAATTATTTAAGTTGACAAGATTTATTTTTTTGTTAGGATTATGAATCATGAGTGATGCAGAAAAGAAAATACAAGAAGCTAAACAAGATCCTGAAAAGAGAAAGAAAAAAAGAAAATTTCTAGATCCTTTGATTCTTGAAATGATCAAAGAATATAAATCTAATATCGTAGCATCGAAAAAGATTTATCGTAGAAATAATAGAAATTGGATAGAAGTTGCTGATCAAGATTCTTGGGATGAAGATGAAACAGTTTAAATAAACGAGAGGAAATTTTATGAAGTATACGGTTTTTAGTAAACTTAATTGTTTTGATCATGAAATTAAACAAAAAGAAGAGATGCTAAAACTTGGAAAATTAGACTTTATGGTAGAAAAGAAGCCTCTTCATATTCATTATGATTCTCCTTTAAATCATCCTGATCTAGGCGATAGATTAAATATCGTAGGAACTAGAGAAGTCGCAGTTGTAAGAACAGATAAACGAGATTGGTTAGGAACAGTTGGTGCTAATTTTGGAATTGTTCAAAATGATGAAGTAGCAGATATTTGTGATGTTTGGATTCAAAATGGAGAAGCAAGTTATGTTGCAGCAGGTGCTCCTAATTTAGGAGAAAGAATTTATATTATTTTAAAGACTAATGGAGTATTAAATCTTGGATCAACTGATCAGGACAATATTGAAAATTATTTCTTTTTATCTTCTGCATTTGACGGTAGCGAAGCAATAGTAGGTTATCCTTCTCCAATACATCTTAGATCTAATAGCATTTTAGTATTTCCTGATCATAAGCATGGAGCTATCAAGATTAAACATAGTCGGTACGCGGTTAGAAGGGTATCCGCCGCTAAAAAGATCTTAACTCATGTTATGACTTTCTGGCAACGATTTGTAAATACATTTGAAATGATTAAAGATATCTCTATGACTGATGAGATGGTTAAAGGTTATTTTGAAGCTGTAGTTGAAGATAATCCTACTGCTGAAAGTAATACAAGAGCAGAGAATATTAGAGCAGAAATTTTGGATTTGTACAAAAAGGGCCCATCATCTCAAATGCCCTATGCACAAAATACTTTATTTGGAGCTTATCTAGCGTGTACAACGTATGCGGATCATCATAAAACTGTTAGAAAAAGCAATAAACGAGATGAAGTAGGTGCGCAAATTCATGCTAAGTTAATCGGAGATGGGGCTAGGATGAAAGCTGAAGCTCTCGGGTTTGCTGTAAAGATGGCAGAGCAATTCGCAAAAGTAAATCCTAATGTCTAATTCTTCACTATTTATTTTAAGTAATAAATGGGAAGAATTTAAATGGATCCGATTAAGTACAAATCAAGTTTTTCAAAGTTTATTTAGATCTTATTTACACAAAGCTTACACTAAAATCAATAGGTTTCCTCATACGGAACAGTGGAATTCATTTACAATTTATTGTATGGATTCAAGTAAAAACGAATTTAAAATTCATAAAGATACAAGACATTATAATAATAGTACATTTTTTGATGAACGATGGTTTGTAAAAGCAATGAATTCAAAATATAAAAGAAGCAGAATATATCATATATGCGATATAGATAAGAGCCGAAAATTCATACGATATAATATTTGTAAAAAAGGTAAATGCATAGATTGTGAAGCTAAAGTTCCTGATGCTATAAAAATACTTACAGAATTAAATTTCCTTAAAAATAAGAATTCTTTATGAATTGTTTAATAGAAAGCAAGAGGGAAGAAAGAGTATTTAAATTAGCGTATAATATGGCTTTAAAAAGCACAAGTAAATTTAGATTAGGAGCCGTCCTTATCAAAGGAAATAAGATTGTATCTTGTGGATTTAATTTAATGCAAAAAACGCACCCACTACAACAAAAATACTCTATTAAAAAAGATATAACTTTAGGTATTCATGCTGAGCTACACTGCATCATTGGTGTTTCTGCTAAAGATTTGTTAAATTCAAATATGTATATCTGCCGAATTTACAAGAACGGGTTGACAGCGATGGCTAAACCGTGCTATGCTTGTCAGCGGCTTCTTTATGAGTTTGGAATTTATAATATTTATTATACAACTGGAAACGGTTTTGACACTTTAACTTTATGAAAAAACTCCGTTTTCCTGGTTGGGAAATAACAACTAAACAACTTGTGAATATTAAAATGGGAGCAACGAAAAATCATCTATCTATAGAGGAAATGGAATACTTTTTAGTTTGTTTAAAGTGCGATAGAATTAATAGATTTATACCTAAATTAGAAATTGAGGATTTTGAGTGTAGATGTGGAAATACAATAGCTAAGGAATGGAAAATTCTTTTTTTATTAGGAGATATGTAGCATGAAATTTAAACACTTTAGGGTCTTTAATACTTTTGGTGAATTATTGCCTTTTGGAGGGGTAACTGTTGCATATGAAAATATCAATGATAATTTAGCATTAATATGTGCAGCAAGATGTTCTCTTAGAGATAATTTCTCTAAAAAAATTGGAAGACGTATTGCTGCGGGTAGATTAACTTTAAGCAGTGATACAGATAATATAAGATATGGTGATGTAGCTACATATGAAATAGAACTAAATAATGCAAATTTCTATGATGAGTTACGAGATATAGCACATGAAGTTTGGAATTCCTCGGATGTTAATAACAATTTACCTTTTTTTCTTGAGGGATAATAATGACTGGTAAAAAGGATGAAGGTTTTTGGTCTTCCGTTGTCGGAAATGTTGAATTGAGTATTGGTGAAATAATTGAGGTACTTCCTTTAATTCCAACGGAACAAGCGGTCATGATTTGGGGGGGTCCTGGATTAGGAAAAACTCGCGCCCCTGAAGTTGTAGCTAAGAATATTGACGCAAATTTTCGAGTTATTGTAACGTCTACTTATGAGCCTACAGACATAGGTGGAGTTCCTATTCCTATTACTAATGAAGATGGAGCAATTAAATTTGTTAGATATCTTGTAGCTAAATGGGCTTACGATGCGACAGTTCAATCTAGCGACGATAAGCCTATGATTTTACTTTTTGATGACATAACTACTTCACATGAGCAAGTTCAAGCTGCATGTTATAGACTGTTTTTAGATAGAGAAATCGGAGACTTAAAGCTTAGGGATAATGTTAGATTAATTGCTGCCGGTAATCGACCCGAGGATAACGCTGCAACTCATGAAATGCCCACACCGTTAGGAAATAGACTTTTGCATCTTTATGCAAAAGCTGAAGTTAAAAGTTGGATTAATTGGGCTTTAGAAGAAGGAAATATTCATCCTTGGCTGATTGGATTTATTAGGACAAGAAATGATTTACTTAATACTTTTAAGCCTGATTCGGCTGAAAAGGCATTTGCCACTCCCAGGTCAATTGAAATGTTAAGTAAACTTTTATATTCTCTAGAAAAACATAATAAAATTAATCAGTCAGTTATAAGATATAAATTAGCTTCTGGTCTTGTAGGAAACGGTTGGGCGCTAGAATTTTTTCAATTTGTTAAGATTGCGGATAAAGCTATCCCACCCGAAGAAATTGCGAAAGATCCTGAAAATGTAACAATTCCATCCGAGAATGAAATTGACCTTTTACACGCAACAATTGCTTCATGCGAGAGTTATTTAAAAGAAAATGTTGATAAATGGGAGGCTTTTGCAATTTATACTTTTCGCCTTCAGTTGGAATTTGGGATACTTCTTTCACAATCGATTGCGAGTGTAATTATAAAAGAACTAAAGAATAATTCAGAATTAACTAAAACACTTGCTAGTAATAAAAATGCCCAAAAAATGTTTGATACTTATTCTAAGTATTTTACCTTTAAACTTTCTTAGGAAATAAAATGAAGGAAATTAATTTAGCAAAAGAAATTCTTATCAGGGGTAGAGTTGGATTGTTATGTCATTATCCTTTTTTTGGAGAATTATCTTTACGTTTAAGACTTATACCCTCTAAAATGATCCCTTCAACTGCTGTTGATTATAAAGATCATTTATTTTACAATGAAGATTGGGTTTCAAACAATTTTAATGAAACAAAAAAACCCATGACAGTTGTTGATTCAATATTTGAAATTGCTCATGAGCTTGGACATTTAATTTTTAGACATAATGTACGTATCCCATCAGGCGCTATTCCTTCAATTTGGAATCTTGCGTGTGATCAAATTATTGATACTACTTTAGTTCAATCTGGGCTAAAACAATCAAGTGTTTCTGCTAAGATGGTAACTGAGGAGATTCAGAAACAATGTAAATTTTCTGATGGCAAGATTAAAAATAGCGAGCTTCGTTACGTAGAGCTTCTTAAAGAAATGAAAAAATGTCCTGAATGTGCTAAGCTCATAGAAGCTGTCAAGAATGCTATGGCAGGTAATTCCTCTAGTAGTGATAAAGGAAACCATTCTGAAAATTGTAATCATGACAAAGAGGATGAATCCCCTGATAAATCTGATAATGTAGAACCTAGTGAACAATCCGGGATTCATATTTGCAAAAATATAAGATTGTGTTGTTCTGGTTCTATAGGACAGGATGCAAGTGAAGAAGATAATCAAAAGTGGAAAGAATATATTGTTGCAGCAGCTAAAAATGCAAAAGAGAAAGGAAACCTACCTAGTTTTGCTAAAGATTTTCTGGCGGAATTAAGTCAACCGTCAAGAAACTGGAAAGATATTATTCGTTCTCAAGCTTCTATGGTTTATAGAGGTCGGTATACTTATAAAAAGAATAATCGTAGGTCGTGGTCAATGAATGTTCAATTGCCAGGGAAATATCCTAAACCAGAGCCGGCAATAGTTGCTCTTGATTGTTCTGGCTCCATAGGAGAAAAGCTATTAAATAGGTTTGTTTCTGAAGTTTTCGGAATTCTAAAAGTTTCAGGAGCTAGTGAAATTATTGTAATACTTCATGATGTTAATGTTTATTATGTTGGTGAACATAGTAAAAGTAATATAAGACAATTAAAAGCAAGCTGGGGCGGAACGTCCCATATAGATGTTTTTAATAAGATTAAAGAAATGAAGAAAAAACCTGGAATGTTGATTTGTTTTACAGATCTTGAGTCTGATCAAATGAAATTACATAGTCCAAAATTTCCTGTTATTTGGTGTTATCCTAGTTCCGCGAAAAATACTCTTATTCCATTTGGAAGAAAGGTTGAAGTACCCGATGTTTAATATTGAGCATTTTCAAAGACGAGCAGATGATCATATTGTACGCAAAATAAAAAGTAGAGATAAAAGAATTAATCCGAGAGTTAGTTCAAAAATAAATATTAGTAACTCTTTTATATCTTTAGAGATGCAAGTAACGGCAAAATACGGTTCATTAAAGCCATCTATAATAAATGACTTATTTGTGGGATATCCTTATGTAGTAGATAGCTATTTTAAAGAAAATCCTTATTTAAAGATAGAAGAATTTATTTATGATTTTATATTATTAAATGATTATGTTATATATATAAATGAGTATAAATTATATGATTATTCCGCTCTTGATAAGTATTTTAATCTAAGAGCAATTTCTAAAGATAAAAATTATTGGGTAACAATAAAAGAACTTCCTGGGAATTTTAGGTCCGATTTATATACCAAATTATTAGAGGTAGATGATTGGATATTAGCTGAAAGATCTGAGAGAAAAGAATTAGGGCATAAATGTAATAAAGACTATTATCCTAGAACTTTTGATGCATTGAAACGAATTCAATGTTATTGTTGTAATTCTATTATTTTATCTTGTACATCATGTTATACCCCATGCCCCAAAGAGCTAGGGGTACTTTATCTCTTAAGTTAAAGTACGATGAAACTAATAATTAATAGAGAAATGTTTCCGTCTATAATTATAGATGAAAATATCTTTAAACCTAAAAAGTATAAATTTTGTTCTAGATATCTATATACAGATAAAAAGACTTTTTTTGTTAAATTAGAGGTAGGTGCTGTAGGAGCAGAAAGAAAAGAATTTCAGTGCTACAATGAATATGAATTGTGGACTAAAATAGAAAAGAAAGATAAGAAGTTCTTTAGTCGATTAATTAAATTCTGCGAAAAAACTATAGGTGAAGATTGCATAAGATATACGATACACAAATACATTCATATTTATCATCCGAAAAGATTTAGTTATGCACATCAAAAAATTATAAATACATTGATACAAAAATATGATCTAGGAGACATAGATGCATCATATGTGTGGAATTGTGGAATGAATAAAACTAATGGGCTTCCCATTATATACGATTATGGGTGGAGAGAATGAGGAAAGCGTTAACATTCGATGATATCGGCTTAACTCCTGTATATAATGATGTAGAATCTAGAAGTATTCCTTCATTAAAAACAAAGTTAACCAAAAATTTAGAAATAGATATTCCAATTGTAGCTTCTAATATGGATTCTGTTATTGGAATTGAATTGGCTCATATTTTAGAGTCTTATAAAACTGTTCCTATTTATCATAGATTTAGTAAAAACAATGAAAGAGATACATTTTTGTTACAATTTCCTAATGCTTTTTTTTCGTTTGGAGTAAAAAAAGCACAAGTGGATGATTTATATTTGTTTTGTTCGGAACATAAAGTTAGAGGTATTTGTTTAGATATAGCACAAGGTCATGATGTTAGAATGATTAAACTTATAGAACAATTTAAAAAAGATTTTTCTAATATAGATGTAATTGCTGGAAGTATTTGTACTCCTCAAGGTTATATAGATTTGGTTAATGCTGGAGCCGATGCGGTTCGTGTCGGAATAGGAAACGGAGCAGCTTGTTCTACCAGAGTTGTGACCGGATTTGGAGTCTCTCAGCTTCAATCTTTATTAGATATTAGATCTTATTCTTTAAAATATAAGATTCCTGTAATATCCGATGGTGGAATAAGAAATTCTGGAGATATTGTTAAAGCTCTTGCAGCGGGCGCTAATTGTGTTATGATAGGTAAACTTTTTGCGACTTGTGCCGAAAGTGCAGCAAGTAAAAAATGGGAGCATGGCGTTAGATACGCCAATTATAGAGGTCAGGCTAGCTTTGAATATCAAAAAAGTGGATATACGCCTGAAGGTGTAGAAATGTGGACTGAAGTTACAGGTTCTATAGTAGATCTTTTAAATAATTTATTAGGGGGTGTTCGTAGTGGTCTTACTTATGGAGGTTCATTAAATATTTCTGAATTTCAGAGAAAAGTAATCGAGCTTGATTTAATGTTCGAAGTAAATTCGAGTTATTTAAATGAAAGCTACCCCAGAAATTAAAAAAGATTACAAAAAGCTAACAGAAGCATGGGAGCAGCGTAAAAAGCTTTATGCCGAAGGTAAAAAGCTTTATGTCGAAGGTGATAAGCTTTGTGCCGTAGGTTATAAGCTTATTGCCAAAGGTGATAAGCTTTGTGCCGAAGGTCATAAGCTTATTGCCGAAGGTGATAAGCTATGCGCCGAAGGCGATGATCTTGTTACCAGAGGTAATAAGTTTGTTGATGAAGATGATAAGCTTTGTGCCGAAGGTCATAAGCTTTATGACGAAGGTGATAAGCTTTGTGCCGAAGGTGATAAGCTTTGTGCCGAAGATGATAAGCTTTATGCCAAAGGTGATAAGCTTTGTGCCGAAGGTCATAAGCTTTATGACGAAGGTCATAAGCTTTGTGCCGAAGGTGATAAGCTTTGGGATGACGCAGTAACTGCCGTTTACGGCAGGGATTGCAAGATTGAGTGGCAAAATAATATGTGCGTTTTAACTATTAATTCTTAGAGATAAAAGAATATTTATGGACGAAAAATTTTTAGTTATATGTAAAGATTTCGATGTTGCAATTGATTCTTTTGGATTCCCTGTGCTTTTTGGTGCTTTTCATAATTCGAATGGTACTTATCAAGAACTAGAATATCAGATAGATATAGCATTTTTAATGCGATTTATGGATGTTTTTAATGCACAAAAATTACAAGATGTTAATGGAAGATATTGTTTAGTAGTTTTAAATAAACAAGAATTAATTTCTAAAATTATGCCTTTACCAAATCACGAAGGAAAAATTTTTAATATTGAAGAATGGAAAAGATGGGTTGCAAAAACTAAATATATTAAATCTGCTAAAGAACTTAGAAATGGTAGTTAAAAGGAGACTCAGATGGGGACAGCCGGATTAGTTAGTTTTTATGATGGGAATGTACATTTAGTAAGTATTTGTTCTAGGTTTGATTCCTATCCGTCATCGTTAGGATTAAAATTAAAAACTATCTTAAATAACGGGAATGTTATTATTAGAAATGGTTATTTCTTTGACGATAAAATTCCCGTTCATTTTAATGGTATAGGCTGCCTTGCTGCTTATGTTGTTGGGAAATTAAAAGGGGACAATATTGGAAATTATTACATTGTGCCTCCAACTTTAAATGATTACGAATATTTTTATTCATTTTCGAATAAAAAAGCTAAATTATATTTAAGTGTTACAGCTTTTAATCAACTTGTATTTGACGACTTGTTCGAAAAGTTTGACCCTTCTAAATCTGTATTTGATAGTGAAAATAAATTCATAAAGAATTCTTATTTTTAAGAAAATTTAATTCTGTAAGTATTTTTATAGAATTAGGAACTTTAAAAAGGATCGTTGATGAACAAAGAGTTAACAGAAGCATGGGAACAACGTAAAAAGCTATATGCCGAAGGTCGAAAACTTTGGCGTAAGGGTAATAAGATTTGTGCTGAAGGTTATAAGATTTGTGCTGAAGGTTATAAGCTTTGTGATAAAGGCGATAAATTTTTTAATAAAGGGAATGAACTTTGGGAAGATGCAATAACTGCCGTTTACGGCAAAAATTACAAAATCGAATGGGAAGATAATAGATGCATTTTACCTGACATTGAAAATAAGACTCAAAATATTATCTTTGAATAAAAAAGAGAATTAAATGAAAACAGCTTTGCTTTTATGGATGAGAGATGTCGGAAAACAAAAATCTTATCAAGAAGATGAAGAAGAATTAATTTTAAAACTAGAAGATTATCGTCGGCGATTACGAGAAGTAATGGCTGATAAATCATTTGTTTTAACCGTTTTTAAAGATGAAATTAATAAAGCTAAAGAAGCGAATAAAATTGCTGGTTTAGCAAAATTGGCTGAAGATTATAATTCTAAAATAAAAGGTCTTAATAAAGAAATTACACAAAGGATTATTTCATCAGTAGAAAATAATAATCTATTATTAGCTGGATTTAAAATAGAAATTTATGAATCTTTTGCTAAAAAATTAAACGATGTTAATATTAATGAAATTCTTTTTAATATTCAGGACATAGAACATAAGCTTATAGGATCTATGTATAAAATGGTAACAGATATTGCTTTAAATCTTAAGAAAAAGGTAATTTCTATTGATATAGAAGATTTAATTCAAGCAGGTAACGAAGAACTTATTAAAGCTGTAAAAAGGTATAAATCATCTTTTGAAACAAAGTTAGGAACTTATCTTTATAATTGTATAGAAACTAAAATTTTAACTTACATTGCAAATACTTCAAGAGAAATAATCCTTTGTG
>Ga0209431_10005343_pt1 | contig 10013 bp, 10 predicted proteins | sample RifCSP13_3_FD_184021 | JGI IMG/M metagenome (GOLD analysis project Ga0209431, IMG submission 184021) | Soil microbial communities from Rifle, Colorado - Rifle CSP2_sed 13_3 (SPAdes) (version 2) | ecosystem: Environmental > Terrestrial > Deep subsurface > Rock core/Sediment | place: Rifle... | reverse complement strand
TTAAGCCGCATGTATACCGAGTTACTTTCCGTCCTGCTAGTTTCACTGCTCGCATTGTCTCCGATTGCCGTAGCAGATGCGCATGGGTTAAGTTTTCAGATTGTAAAGTCACATGATGACGTTTCTCTTGAGACGCTTTCGAAGAGGGATCATAAGGATAGCAGTGTTAAGTCGAATGATCGTGACGATGATGACGATAACGATGATGAAGATGACGATAACCGCTCGCCTCCTCCGGGAAGTATCTACAGTGTGAATGCAACAGGTGAGGCTACGACAAAGCCCAAGGGCCATGGCAACGCGGATAAGAAGGATAAGGATAACGAAGGCAAGGGTAAAGACAAGGGTAAGGGGAAAAATTCCGAGGTTGAGGACGCAAGTTTGAACTTAAGGGCCGAAGTTGAGAAGAGCTCCAAAGGTAGGATAAAACTCAAGATTTTGTCTGGTACCGTAGAAATCGGGGATACCAGATATGATATCGAGAAGGGAAAAGGTAAGATCAACAAGAAAAATGATCATATAGATTTCAAGGCTAAGGCATCCTCGCAGGGAAAAGATCTTGAATTGATTCTCAAAGGAGAGCGCGATGGGACCATTCCATTAAATCTAGGGAATGCTCCAGCCACTGTTGAATTTACGAGTCCCCAAAGCAAACTTGCCAGCAAGTGGTTCTTGGACTTATCAGGGAGAATATCGATTGGGAGCGTAGCTCCACCTCCACCGCCTCATCCGGGGCCCAATAGAACGGTATTAACAATCACAAAATCTGTAAACGCGAGCACAGTTCTTGGAGGAGGAACGCTGCGCTATATAATAACGTTCACGAACACTGGGAATTCGCCCGCTAGAAACATCAATGTGACGGATTCATTGCCAGCGTCCGTGGCATTGGTTTCCACTAACGGGAGCATAGTTTCGCTATCTGGTTCGATGATAAAATTCGCAGCAGGAAATCTGAGCAAGGGCGTAAGCAAAAGCATAATCCTAATCGTTAACGTAACTGGGACAACGCCAGACAAGACATTATTGAAGAACAATGCCAGCGTCGCGTGGAAGAATGTTGACGGATCTATTGGAGGACCGGTAAATACAATGGCAGTAACAACGGTTCAAGCACCTTCTCTGCAGATAGTAAAGAGAGTCAACGCGAGCTCAGCAATCCCAGGAAACGCTCTGCTCTATACACTCAGGGTCAATAATACAGGCAGTACTATTGCAACAATAAACCTCAACGATACGCTACCTGCCAATGTGACTTTGCTTTCAACATCGCTAGCGCCTAATTCGACAATAGGCAATACGCTGATGTGGTCATTTGTGCTTGCACCAAATGGTACCATAACGATAACCGTATTGGTCAGAGTCAATTCCAGCATAGGTCCTCAAACACTTACCAACACGGCAAGAGCTCTATATCAAAACAACAAAGGAGTAGTCTTCCTAGCTATTTCATCGCAGACATCAACCAGCATCTTATCAATAGCAATGATGAACCTCCAGAAGAGCGTCAATGCGACATCGGCACTAGGAGGAAGCGGGCTTAGGTACATACTATCGTTTGCAAACACAGGCAACGGAACCGCGACCAAAGTGAATATTACCGATACGCTACCAAGCTATACAACGTTCGTTTCAACAAATGGGACGGGAGTTTCAATATCAGGTCATACGATAACCTTCATGCTTGGCAATATCAGCACCTCTTCGGGAGGAAAGATTGCAATAATAGTTAAGGTCAACGGCACGACTCCCGATCAGACCATATTGAGAAACAATGTGACTCTGCGGTGGAAGAATCCCAGTGGTTCAGTTGCCATGGTCAATGCTACAGCGTCAACAACCATCAACGCGCCTGTGCTAGTGATAATGAAGAGTGTTAATGCCACGACGGCAAACGCTGGGCACCATCTTTTCTACAACATAACGATAATCAATAATGGACACGCAGATGCCATCATAACACTCAACGACACGCTTCCCGCCGGAGTTACAGTGAATTCCACATCAATGGCGCCGAATATAATTTCGGGCACATCGTACATCTGGAACACGTTGACCTTGGCGCCCGGAGGAAAGGTCACGATAACTATCTTGGTAAAGGTAAGCACAGTAACGTCGGGAACCATAACCAATACGGCAATCGCGACCTACAGGAATGTTAACGACATAGAATTCCCACAGGAATCGGACCAAAAGTCAACCCTGATAACAGCCCCATAAGCTGCTGGGGAAGGAGTTCGAGAAAATTCGAACTCCCGTTCCAATTTGTTAGAAGAGGGTTCCTAATCTATGGCACAATGCTATATTGTGTCGATATTTGCGTTGGGTCGCGATACTTGGAAAAACAGAAGCCGAATAGAAATCATGGGAGACCTGCTTTCTAAATGCACGGGAGGCCTGAAAAGAACTCACATAATGTACAAAGTAAACCTTTCCTACAAGCAGCTTTGCGAGTATCTGGAAATGCTAGAACAGGCCGCCTTAATCGAACTCGACTATGATGATGAGGGACAGAAGATTTTCAGGACTACACAAAAAGGTTTTGAATTCGTGGATTATTATCAGCGCCTCAACAGGCTTGCAAGCATTGCTCCAGAATACGAGTCAGATGTTAGGGCAGGTATAGGTACATATTCCTATACAGACAATTTACGTTAGCAATCAGTCCGTTACGGGCATGTGTTAATCAAAGACTGACAGGTTCATACAAAAAGTAAATAACTAACATAATTATTTTTGCAGACCGTGTTATAAATGGGGGAAAGCGAAAAGCAACCTCCAGCTAAGAAGTCAAGAAGGAACTTTATCGTAGCAGGTATACTGGCACTTGGTGCAGCAGTTGCAGGCCTCGTACTAGGAAGGGATTACATTTCACCTCCACAACAGCAGGCTCAGCAGGCTCCTCCGCCTCCTCAGCAAGAGGCTCCTCAACCACAACCGGCCCCTGCACCAGCCCCACAACAACCAGCTCCACCTCCAAAGCCTGAAGTGCCAAAGAAGTTCGCTCTTGATCAAATTGTTGGAGAGGCAATAAAGTATCCCGGCGAAGCCGGCGACATTCTAGCATACGAGGCAAGGCCGCAATTTGATGCACAGTTCCCTGCCATGATAATAGTGCATGAAAACACCGGTCTGCTTGAACACTTCAAAGATGTTGCAAGAAGGTACGCAATGGAGGGCTTCGTTGCCGTGGCAGTGGACTTTGTTTCCCGCGAAGGTGGCTCTCTGGGGGAGGACATGGCCAGAGAGAATCAGATGAAACAGGCGAGAATGACAGACGCGATGGTTCAGAGCGACATAGACTCAACAATAAAGCACCTGAAGAGCAGATCGTATGTCAAAGGCAACAAGATAGGTATTACAGGATTCTGCTGGGGAGGAAGGCAGTCAATGATAGCTGCGTTAAGAAGCAAAGAATTAGCCGCCGGAATCCCATACTATGGGAATCCAGTACTTGCCAGACAAAGTGAAACTCAAACGATAAATCCAATCAGTCTTGTTACCGATTCTACAACTCCACTACTATCACACTTTGGAGTAACCGACAGGTCAATACCCACAGACACTGTAGTAGCGCAATTCAGGCAAGCACTACAGGACAACAACAAGACCTTTGAGATTCACATTTACGAGGGTGCAGGACATGCATTCTTCAATGACACAAGACCATCATACAACGGGGTAGCTGCAAAGCTCTCATGGGAAAGAAACCTGGCATTCCTAGAAAAATACCTAAAGTCTTAAAGCTCTAGCTGGATGATAGAATGGTGGCCAAGTTTAGTGTATATGCTCTAAAAGTTGGTGAGAGCTCTACAGACTATTATCGAAAAAAAGGCATCCAACCATTGCATATGAGCGACGAAGAAAGGGATAAACCCCTATTCTACCATTTCTGGTGCATTAAGGGAGATAAAGAATCCATCATAGTCGATACTGGCATAGATCCAGAACATAGTGACGGCATAATTGATTACGAATCTCCCGTAACGCTTCTGGAGCAGATTGGGGTAAATGCGAAGAAGATCGAGAAGGTTATCATAACGCATCTACATCAAAACCACTTCTCGGGCATCTATCTGTATCAAAATGCGGATTTCTATATTCAGGAGGAGGATTTTCGCTCTCAAGCGAAGCGGATTGCCGAGAGGAGGTTCATGCGGGAAAGAGCTCTATTGCCTCCTATGTTGCAGGAAGACCTAAAGGACATTTCGTGCATGCAGAGGGTTCGCTATGTCGCTGGTGAGGAGAAGATCATTAATGGGGTGACGTGCCATCTGGTTGGAGGGCATACTCCGGGAATGCAGGTAGTTTCTGTAGAGACTGAAAATGGCATAGCTGTAATCTGTAGCGATTTAGCATATTTATTCAGAAACATAACTGAGGAAACTCCCGTCGGCTCATTCTGGGACCTGCATCAGGCATGCGAAGGCCTGCATAAAGTTAAACAGATAGCCAGCGACGAAAAACTGTTGTTCCCAAGCCACGATCCTCTTGTATGGGACGGAAGGTTCCCTCTAGTCAATCAAAGAATTGCAAAACTTGCCTAGCTATTTTGAAAGCTCTTTCCTGCTAAGATACAGCAGTGCAATGCCCGTAACCAGAAGCGGCACATGATACGAAATTATTCTCCATGCTACTATCGAAGCCCAGAGCTGCCCTCCATAGAGGCTTGAGGTAAACAACCCTAATCCGCCCTCGCTCAGCCCAGAGCCCCCGGGAGTCAAAGGGATGGCCCCAAAAGTATACGAGACATAAACTCCGAGTATGGAAGCAAACAAATCAATTTGGAGCCCGCTCCCAAGAGCGATTATCCAGAAGATCATCCCTGCAAGGACTACCATAATAATAGTCAGAAGTAGAACCTTCGCGATTACGCCCTTTGAGCTTTTGAAAAATGTTCCTGCAGCATGCGAGCTCTGAACTGCGACTTCGTTAAGTTTGCTGGCAAACGATTCCGCCCTCTTAACTCCAACGATCAAGGAGATTATTCTGACAATTGGTTTGGGCATAGCACCTTTGCCTCTTGAAACTAGCCAAGGCACAATGGCAAAGAAGCCTATCCACAGAAACGAGAGCATCAGTAGGATCGATGCTGGAACGTAAGCCCCTCTTGTAAGAAGGTATAGAGCCGCTATTATGGAAATTAATCCTCCGATGATAACATCGAAAAGAACCTCAAGATAAGCTATCAAAATTGCCTGCCCGAGGTTGAAGCCTTTTTTGACTAGCCAAGGGATTTTCACGAGTTCTCCGCCAGCATAGGAAGGCACTACCAGATCGGTGAATTCTGAAGCCATTCTGGCAACTGTAGTATTGCTTACTTTGATGCTAGCATTGCTATTGATCCCTTTTGACAATTCGTAAAACCTTACTCCCTGAACCAATAGCCTTGCAATACTGACAATCGAAGCAAGAAGGAATGCTGCAGGGCCGACAGCGATTATGTCGGAAAAAGAAACTCCGAAGAAGAGCGTGTATGCGATTATTGAAACTATGCTGGCAAAAATTCCAACATACACTGCGGTCCGTAGCTTCAAGGTTCGCTCGTAGCTTCGGAGGGAGGCTTATACATAAGGTGTTAAACGAGTAGGTGGCTTTGCAGATAAGCGTAGGAATTCCGTCTTACAACGAAGGAACATCCCTAGTGAATCTAATAGAAAAGATACTCTCCGAAAAATTACCATCTGACATGGAATTGCTCGAAGTGATAGTTTCCGATGACAGCGACGACGGAACGCCGAAGATGTTGGCTAGGTTTGCTGGCAATAAAATTCTAAAGCTTTTCCACCATGAGGGGAGGAGAGGAGTTTCAGCAGCGTGGAACGAAATTCTTGCAGAATCAAAAGGCGATCTTATAGTTCTAATCGATGCAGACACGATACCTTCAGATGAATTCCTTGCCGAAATTTCTTCCAAAACAATCGGATCTGGTGCTGGGCTTGTAGCGGCAAATTCATCTCCACTGGCTCCAAAGAGTTTCTTTGCAAGAGCGTCGTTCTTTGTAGGGCTATGGCTCCAAGAGGTTAGAAGGTCATTTGGAGCGAATCCTTTCACTGTTATAGGAAGAGGTTTGGCAATAAAAAGAGAAGTTGCAAAGAAGATAGTCCTGCCTACGAATCTGCTTTCACCTGATCTGTACGTGTCATGCAGAGTAAAAGAGCTAGGTTACGAAATTCAATATGCGGAAGACGCAGTAGTTTACTTCAAGCCAACTACATCAGCAAGAGATTTTGCGTCGCAAGTTATCAGAGCATTTCTAGGTCACAGACAGCTTAACGATTATTCCAAAAGAACTCTGCAGAAGGTTCCGTTTATGGATTTGATAATCAAGGCTATTCACATTGCAAGACGTTACCCCGTTCACGCGCTAGCAACAGTTCTAGCGTATATGCTATTCCCGTTTTCGCTTCTAAGAGTCATCAGAGGAGCGTCAAACTATCTTTGGGATGTTCCAAAGTCTTCAAAGTTCCAATAAGCTAATCAATTTACAATTTATTGCGATCTTGATGGCCGAAGAGCAAAAAGCTGTGGAAGAGTGGAGGAAGGAGAAGGACAAGTACTTTATGTACGATTTTGATTCGCCAATTCCCCACGAAACAAGGCATGAATTCAAAGGTCTATTGTATTATCCTTATGATCCTAAGTTCAGAGTAAAAGCAACAATTAAGATGGTGAAGAGTGATGAAATAATTCAGATGGTCACGAGCAAAGACACTAACCAGCCATATAGAAAGTTCGGCTACCTTGAATTTACTCTTGATGGAAAGCAGTACAAATTAGCAGCTTACAAGAGAGCATGGGTTCACGAAAATGATCCTCACTTGTTCATACCTTTCAGAGATGCGACTTCCGGCAAGGAAACCTACGGTGCAGGAAGGTACATAGACATTGAGGAAAGCAAACAGTATGTCATCGATTTCAACATGGCCTACAACCCGTTCTGCGTCTACAATGAAAATTATTCCTGTCCTATCCCACCAAGAGAAAACTGGCTAAGCGTTGAAATAAAGACAGGAGAGAAGAACTTCAAGTGATTACTGATGGTGATCGGCTTCTTTACACATTCTCCGACTCAAGTACTCACCATCGTGATAGATGATCGGGCTCTTGCATCGAATGATGCTGCAATAGCCTCACCTATAATCAGACTATCACCAAAATCTTTCTGAGATATCATTTTGCATTCAGCATTTATCGTGGAACCTTCTGTACGTCCAAAGATCTATCACCCCTAAAGTTTTGTAATAGATGACAGCCACGCTCTGCCTTCTATTTCGTCAAGACGAGCTTCGAACTTGGCCTCTCGAATATAATTTACCTTCCAGTCTCTGCTGAATGTTTCCCTGATTTCTTTTTGAGATACACGCCTTGGTCCACCCCATTCTTTAGGCTCTTTTTCGCTAAAGCAGAGCATATGATATGTTCCTCCGTTCTTTAGTGCTGAAGCTAAACTCTTTGCAAATACTGGCCTATCTTCGTCAGAAAATGTATGAAATAAACCACAATCAGTTATTGAATCGAACTTTTTGCCAAGGCTAGAAAGATCGAGGGCATCACAGACAAGAAAATCTACTTTGACATTCCTCTCTTCAACCTTTCTCTTAGCTTTCACTATCGCTCTTGAAGAAACGTCAATCCCCCACGCCTCATGACCATTTTCTGCAAAATAGATGACGAGTTCCCCTGTCCCGCAGCCAATATCGAGAACCTTACCTCTAATCTCTCCTCTTTCTGCTACGTTAACTAATTCCTTCTGAGGTCTCCCTATGTCCCAAGGAGGAATACCATTATACATGCTGTCCCATGACATTATAGATCATAAAAATTCCTGAAATAAAAAGAGAGGAACCGTTAAGGTTCCAGTTTACGATGCAGTGACTTCATGCTGAACCTTTTCGAACTTGCCTACGCTCTTTCTGACGACTCCGAAGCCTATGTTAACCTTCTCTCCTGCAGCTTCCGTAATAGCCTTCGTTGTCAGCTCTATGCCATCGTCAAGGGAGAGTTTCTCCGAATAGCTCTTGGCTATGATTTCAAGGGCGGTCTCCGAGTTCTGCCCTATCGTTGCAGCCATGCCGTTGAAGTACGAACCCCCTGGCTCAATTTGGTACAATTGCACGCCTTGCTGGTCTGCCCCTGCAAGTATTACCGATGCTCCTGGCGGCCTTACAGCATACAGAGTGAAACTGTGGAAGTAGTTGCCGAGATGCTTGGCAAGGGAGATTATGTCTATCGGAGTATCATAGACTAGCCTGTAGCGCTGTGCCTGCACCCTAGCTTCATCAATCAGATGTAGAAGGTCTCCCACGTACCCTGATCCAGAAGCTCCGACATGTTCGTCGATTGCGAACACCTTCTCGGGAGCCTGCATCAATGCCCTTGCAGGTCTTACTTGGCTGGCAAGCAATACGTAATCATTGGTCTTTATGCCCACTGTTGTTGATCCTCTTCTGACAGCTTCCAGTGCTGCGTCTACCTGTATCAATCTTCCTTCTGGGCCGTAAAAGAAAGGCGTCCTGTAGGGATTGTCTGTCGCCATTTTTAGTTCACCCGCTTTGAAACTTTGGAGGCGCTACCGTTGAGGGGTATCGCAAGTATGTCAACACCATTTCCCGATCCCGGGTCGCGCTCCATAGCTGCCCTCACAGCCCTCTCCGCTAGCTGCTTGGCAGTGTCCATACTGAGATCCTTCATGTACCCTCCCTCTAATACACCATAAGCTATTGGTGAGCCAGAGCCCGAAGATGCAAATTCCTCCTCGATCAATGAACCGCTTACGTCTGTAGAGTAGATATGTGCCCCTTGGCCATCGATGCCAGCAACCAGAAGTTCAGCATAGAACGGTTGGTACGCCTTCAGACCTCTATATGCTATGTTCGCGATCAGCTTCGCGCTCTCCCTCACGTTCATGGGGAACCCTCTGCTTATCGACACCAGTCTCCGCTCTGCCTTTGCAAGGTTGACTAGATATTCCGCATCAGACAGCAATCCAGCTATTGCAGCTGCGAGCGAATCATCGAGTTGATAGATTTTCTGCACGTCTTTTGAACCTACGAAGAAGCCCTTGCTGGCCCTTTTGTCCGAAGCAAGAACCACTCCGTCATTGCTTTTGATGGCTACTATTGTAGTCATAATGCTATTGTATTATGGCAGGTTAATGTTGACTAGCAATCAGATAATCCAGTCACACTAGGACACTTGAGCGCCTATTAGTATTCCGCTCTTTTTCAGCTGCTTTGTGTATGTTTCGGAAATATGTGCATAGAGTTCATGCGCTGCGATTACCGCTTCTCTGGCATCCGCAGATTCCTTTACGCGTGCCTGCACAGCTATTGATGCATTGGTAATCTTTAGCTCTACTTGAATGAAACCATCATCGGTTATCCATGTCAGAATGTTCTCCGAAACGTTGCTCGAATGCCCTAGCCAGCGGAGCTTCCCAAACCACATGCCTCTTAATTCGTTAATGAAATTTTGCAGGTCAATTGAAAATGGCAAATATGAGCGAATTACCGGTATTGCCACGCTTGGCTGAGCATCTGTACGCATTAATCCAGCCTTCCTGCTAACTCTATATCCTTCGGCACTTTTTTCGATAAAGCCGTCTCTCTGCAGCCTTGCTAAACTTCTTGCAAGAGTTTCCTGATGCATGCCAAGCTTTCTCTTTAAACCCTGAAATGCAACAACCAATTCTCCCTCTTCGTTGATGCTCCGCAGAATCTCTACATCCCTACTGCTAAGATACCCTTCAAAAGATGTGTCAGTATGATCTAGGTTCGTCCCTTTTTACCTCCTGCAGCGAAGTTCAATATTCACGGCTATATGCTTGATAGTTTTGCAGAGGCTATCAGGTAAAGGAAACTTTACCGCTCCTTTTCTTTACTTTTCGAGCGAACTCTGAAGAGCGCAATCATTGTAATAATTACGATGACAGCAATTATTGCAATGACCGAAATTGTTTGGCCACTGTCATCTTCAACGGTAAGATCGATGTTATCTTCAACGGTAAGATC
>Ga0209431_10005342_pt1 | contig 10014 bp, 1 predicted proteins | sample RifCSP13_3_FD_184021 | JGI IMG/M metagenome (GOLD analysis project Ga0209431, IMG submission 184021) | Soil microbial communities from Rifle, Colorado - Rifle CSP2_sed 13_3 (SPAdes) (version 2) | ecosystem: Environmental > Terrestrial > Deep subsurface > Rock core/Sediment | place: Rifle... | reverse complement strand
CCGTTAAACTTGACCACCGAGGAGTTGACGAAATTGCTGCCGCTTAGGGACAGGACAAAGGCCGCATCGCCGCGTGTGGCTGAAGCCTGCGAAAGGCTGCTCAGCGTGGGCACAGGATTCTCGATAGCAAGGCTAACTGCCGAGGAAGTACCGCCACCCGGAGCAGGAGTAAAGACCGTTACTGGCAGCGTACCGACAGTTTGGATATCGGCTGCGGTTAATTCCGCTGTCAGTTGCGTGCTACTCACAAATGAGGTTGGCCGATCGGAGCCATTGACTTTGACGACCGACTCACTAACCAAATTGCTGCCGTTAACCGCTAACGTAAACGCTGGGCCACCTACGCTAACGGTTGAGGGTGAAAGGCTACTGACTGTTGGAGCTGGATGATTAATCGTGAATGCGCCCGGAGTGAAAGTTGCGCCCAGGGGAGACGCAGCAACATCGACAATCTCACGTCCAATGGGCGTATCGCTGAAAGCGACTGAAGTTGATCCACTTGACGCTAACGGTATGTTAAATGTCACCACTACGACTTGCCGCGTACCGGCAGCAAAGGTCTGGCCGGCAGGAAGAGCGAGAGCGATGCCTATGCGACCGCTGGCTGCAATGGAGTTGACGTTTAGCGTCGCCGGGGCCGCGTCATTGCCTTTCACTGCAGAAACAAAGCTCATTTTCCCAGTATCGAAACTGAAGCTGAACCCAAGGGCGTTTTCATCACCCTGAGCGTCTAGTTCCACGATGATGGAGTTGTTTTGTCCTGCCTGAAGTGTTGCTCCGACTACGCGCACAATACGGAACGCCGGATTTGTATTGATGGCAAAGTTGAGCGCGTTGGAGGCACCACCGCCGGGCGCCGGGTTGAAGGCCGTTATGCTCGCACTTCCAGCCATGCCGATGTCGGCGGCCGTCAACTGCGCAGTTACCTGGGAACTATTAACAAAGGACGTGGGGCGATCGCTCGCATTGAATCGCACGACTGTAGCCGAGGTAAACCCGCTTCCATTAAGCGTCAAGGTGAAGGCCGGATCACCTGCCAAGGCGTTTGCAGGAGACAGGGAGCCAAGGGTTGGTACCGGATTGTTTACTGCCAGATTAATCGCGCTTGAAACTCCGCCACCAGGACTCGGATTGGAAACTGTAACAGGGAAGCTACCGGCGAGCGTCAGATCTGCCGCAGTGATTTGAGCCGTCAATTGCGAACCGCTGAGGACGTTTGTTATGCGATCACTGCCATTGAACTGGACCACAGAACTGCTGATGAAGTTGCTGCCGTTGACGGTGAGCGTAAAGGCCGCGTCGCCGACAAAAGCGCTGGTTGAGGAAAGGCTACTGATTGTGGGAGCCGGATTGTTAACCGAGAAGTTAAAGGCAGTTGAAGTGCCACCGCCAGGCGCCGGGTTGACAACAACTACAGGGATCACGCCTGCAGTGCTAATGTCTGCGGCCGTAATCTCGGCCGTCAATTGCGTACTGCTACCGAAGTGGGTATCACGGTCGTTGTTATTGAAGCGCACCACAGAACCACTGACAAAGCCGGAACCGTTTACGGTAAGGATGAAGGCAGAGCTGCCAAAGATAGTATTTGCCGGAGCAAGACTGCTGATTGTGGGAAGAGGATTGTCCACTGCCACGTTCAGTGCGCTGGAAGTCCCGCCGCCAGGTGCCGGCGAGAAAACAGAGATTGCCAGGGAGCCAGCTGCCTGGATATCCGCCGCCGAAATCTGAGCCGATAATTGGGAGCTACTGACAAAAGTAGTTACCCTGTCGCTGCCATTGCACCTGACTATGGAGCTGTTGACAAAGTTGCTGCCATTCACGGTTAGTGTGAAAGCAGGTCCGCCTGAGAACGCCATAGTGGGCGCAGTGCTGGACAGCGTTGGTTGAGGATTGTTAATCGTCAAACTTACGGGACCGGCAGCGCCGCCGCCAGGCGCAGCCGTAAACACCGTGATATTCGCGATTCCAGCGTCGCTGATGTCGTCAGCGGTTAACTGTGCGGTCAACTGCGAGCTATTAACAAAAGTCGTCGCCCGATCGGTGCCGTTGAAGCGCACGATGCTGGTCGGAATGAATCCCCCGCCGTTGACGGTCAGGGTAAAGGCTGGCCCACCGGTCAGGATGTTATCCGGAGCGATAGAACCAAGCGTAGGGGCAGGGTTATTTACACTCAGAGCGATCGCATTCGAAATTCCTCCGCCTGGTGCAGGATTGACGACGGTAATCGGAAAACTGCCGGCCGTAGCGATGTCCGCTGCGGAAATGTCAGCGGTTAATTGCGACCCGCTGACAAAAGTTGTGTTGCGCTCAGCGCCGTTGAATGCCACCACGGAGCCTTCGACGAAGTTTGAGCCGTTCACTGTTAAGGTAAAGTTTGGCCCTCCTGTGATAACGCTGAGTGGCGCCAAGCTACTGATCGAGGGCATGGGAACCAATGTGACCGTGAAATTGACTGCGCTCGATGTCCCACCTCCGGGGGCCGGCGTGAATACCGTAACGGGAAGTGTACCGACTGTCTGAAGATCACTCGCATCCAGTTCCGCTTTTAACTGCGTGCTGTTCACAAAGGTAGTTGGACGGTCGGCGCCATTGATTCTTACAACCGAACTACTGACAAAGTTCGAGCCATTCACGGTCAGAACTAATCCCGAGCCGCCAACGACGGCACTGATCGGTGAGATGCCGGTAAGCGAAGGCGCCGGGTTATTGATGCTAATCGAACCACCCAGGAACGTAGCTCCGAGCAGTTGTGCGTCACCACTTACAACCTCTCTACCAATCGGTTGGTCGCCAAAGCTAATCACCGTCGAGCCGTTTGAACCTATCGGCACATTGAACGTCAGTACGAGAAGCTGTCGCGTACCGGGTGTAAATACCTGACCTGTGGACAGCGCAAAAGCAATACCTACGTGGCCGCTTGCAGCAAGGCTGGGATTGACATTGAGGGTCGCGGCGCTGGAGTCGCCAGCCTTGACAGCAGACACAAAACTCATTTTGGCTGGATCAAAATCGATACTTAAGCCGAGAGCGTTTTCGTCTCCCTGTGCGTCCAACTCCACGCCGACAGAATTATTTTGGTTAGCCTGGAAGGTTGTGCTGGCCACACGGATGATGCGGAATGCGGGGTTCGTATTGATCGTGAAGATCACCGCATTGGAAGAACCTCCGCCGGGCGCGGGATTGAATACGGTGATGCTTGCGGTCCCCGCAGTGTTTATGTCAGCATCTGTCACCTGGGCCGTCAACTGAGAGCTGCTCACAAAGGTGGTAGGACGGTCACTCCCTTTGAAACGCACGACGGACGTTGGCAGGAATGCTGCTCCGTTCAGTGTCAACGTAAAGCTGGGTCCGCCTGCCAGCGCACTTGCCGGCGAAAGCGAGGTCAGCGAGGGCACAGGATTATTGACTGCCAGGTTGAGAGCATTGGAAGTGCCGCCCCCCGGAGCTGGTGTGAAGACAGTAATCGGAAAACTACCCGCACTTGAGATATCGGCGGCGAGAATTGTGGCAGTTAATTGAGTGCCACTAACGAAAGTTGTTGCCCGGTTTACCCCATTGAACCTGACGATTGAGCTGTTAATGAAGTTTGTGCCATTAACCGTCAGGACGAGGTCTGGCCCGCCGGCGATCAGAGCAGCCGGTGACAGGCTATTGATTGCCGGTAACGGAGCTGGCGACACCGTCAGGTTAATTGCGCTCGATGTTCCGCCGCCAGGTGCGGGGTTGAACACGGTCACGGGGAATACACCCGAGGCTTGAATGTTGCTTGCGCTAACCTGTGCAGTCAACTGAGTGCTGCTAACGAAAGTTGTAGGAAGATCACTACCGTTGAATCTGACGACAGATTGGCTCACGAAGTTGGTGCCGTTCACCGTCAGCGTGAAGCCTGCGTTGCCGGCGATAGCACTCGTGGGCGAGATGCTGGTGGCGGCCGGGATAGGATTACTGAAGGAAATCGAACCAGAGGTGAATGTCGCTCCCAGCGTATTGGCGCTAATGTTCACCACCTCACGACCAATGGGCAAGTCGCCGAAGGAGATAACGGTAGAACCACTAGCGTTGACGGGGGCGCTAAACGTCACCACCACCAGGTGGCGGGTACCCGGAGTAAAAGTGGCTCCTGTCGGCAAGCTCTGGGCGATTCCGAGATGGCCGCTTGCGAGTCCACTCGTATTGATATTAAGACTCGCTGTACCTGCGTCACTGCCATTGACGGCAGAGACATAAGTCATCTTTGTCGTGTCAAAATTCAAGCTGAATCCAAGCGCATTTTCGTCACCTTGCGCATCCAGGTCTATGACTACGGCATTGTTTTGACCGGCCTGAAAGGTCGTTCCCGGTATCCGAATTACACGAAAGGCAGGATTGCTGGCTACATTAAAGACGACTGCATTTGAGGTGCTGGATTGAATACTGTGATATTGGGATTAGAAACGGTGCTGATGTCGCCTGCTGTGATTTGTGCGCTGAGTTGGGTGCTATTAACAAATGTGGTGACTCTGTCGGTTCCATTGAAACGAACTACCGAGTTAGCGCTGAAGCCACTGCCGTCCACAGTTAAGGTAAAGGCAGGGCCACCAGCCAGCGTGCTCGCAGGTGACAATGACGTGAGAGTGGGAACAGGATTGTTTATCGCTAAACTCAGCGACCCGGAAGTTCCACCTCCGGGCGCTGGATTGAACACCGTGACTGGAGTCGAGCCTGCCGACTGAATGTCAGTGGCAGTGATTTGCGCGCTGAGCTGCGTGCTACTTATGAAGGTTGTGAGACGATCGCTACCCCCGAGGCGTACCACCGAACCTGCTACGAAGCCAGTGCCATTGACCGTAATTGTAAACGCAGAGCCGCCGGCAATTGCCGACGACGGGGTGATGCTCGTAAGCGTTGGGACGGGGCTAGGGGCCGGTGTGATATTGATAGTTCCTGGCGTATAGGTTGCGGATAGGGTATTAGCGTCAGCGTCCGCGACCTCGGGAAAGATTGGCGAATTTCCGTATTCGATTACAGTGGAGCCGCTCGCGCTCGGAGATACTGCGAACGTGATTACAGCAATTTGTCGAGTCCCAGCGGCAAAGGTTTGCGGCGCAGGCAAGCCAATGGCAATGCCGAGCCGGCCGCTTGACGCGCCACTGGCGTTTACATTCATCGTGGCGCCAGCGTTTAAAGAATCTGTGCCCCTGGTGGCCGACACATAGATCAACTTTGTCTGATCGAAATTAAGGCTGAAGCCAAGCGCGTTTTCATTTCCCTGCGAGTCGAGCTCAATATTGACCGTCCCATTCTGACCGGCCTGTAAAGTCGTCCCCACGACCCGAATGACACTTGGATTCACCAGGTTGGGCGTCAAAAATGGTGAACCCGAGAGTTGCGGCAAGAACAGGGAACCGAGCAGCGAAGCTTTGAGGTTGGCGTTTTGGTCAGGGGAATTCTGGACTAGGACGAGTGGCCCGACAAGCGCCGGCGATTGGCTGGCAGACGAGGCCCTTTGGGCCAAAGTCTTGACTGCCTGTCGCTCTTTGGCCTCAGAAGCCCTAAGAGGGAGGGCAATTAAGCCGAGAGCGGTAACCACCGCTAAAAGTAAGAAGAAAGAAAGACCTCTCTTGCTCAAAGACATCGTAAGCCGTCCTTTTCTCAGCACGGCACGGAGGCAGATATTTGGGGGATACTTCCAGGTACTCTCGTAAGTGGTAGTCCTAGTTTCTGACTCTTTCGTGCTGGCCCGCATAAAGGTGAAGTGTCCTGTAATCATGCGAATTGGCGGTAAAATGGATCTCGTTCGATCCACCCGCTGTCCAGTGATTCGCGTCCAGTTCGGGATGCTATAGAAGAAGCCAAGCAGGTGTCTTTCGTGTATTTCACTGACTTCGCTACCTTCGTAAACTTCATAAAAATCTGGCCTTTTTTGCCGGCCAGCGAGGCAAAAAAAGGCACAAGCAGGCAGCAAGAAGAACTCTTGCTCCTGCTTGTGTCCGGCGGAAAAGGTCCGAAGATTTGCCCAGGTCGGCTTAGAGGGAGATGGCCTTTCTCCTATTTGCTAAGCAACGATAAACGTCCTCCCGCGGTTTATACCTGCAGCTCTCTTCGACACTTCCCGAAGGTGGGCTACTTTCGGGTGATCGGAGTAGCCCCCCACTGTTTGGTCTCCCGGTGAGTACTCAGGGACCACATTCGGCATTGCTGTGAGAAACTCCCGAACCGAATCGCTCCTGGTATTCTCGCGACGTAATGAAGGCGCAAACCATACCTTGATAGTTGTTCGGCTCGCGGTTATTCAGAACGTTTAGCCAGAATATGTAACCGTTTTGGTCCGGATCCCTTCGCAAATAGCCGAAGTATTCGGAGAGCACAAAGGCGGCGTTGTATTCAGCCTTATATAGCTCCCGGTTCTCAACGATTTGACGAACCGCTTGAGTGCGACCCTGGTTGGCCATCGCATCCATCAGGTTCTGACGCTCGGACGAGAGGTCCAGTCCCGACTCGCGTATGGTTGCCAGGAGAGCATCCACAAACTGGGAGTGACTCAAGCTTTGCGGATATCGTGCCAGGAAATCAGCGCGTTCAAGCAACGACTTCACCAGCGCTTGCTTACTGACTTCAAGATTGGATGGATCCAGCTGGCTCCGTTCTGCCATGAATTCCTGGTAGGTTGGCTGCCGCCCAAGAATTCCCTTGTACAGGCGGTAAATGAAGTAGCCGGTTTGTTGGAATTCCTGCTCGACGAAGAATGCTGCACTGACTCGAATCCGGCGGTTTCGGAGGCAGGCCTCATCCGTACCACATTGAGTAATCTGATCAGTCCAGTAGTCGAGCCCATTGGCGTCCGGCTTGCGGTTAAGGAAGTCGAGGTATTGCTGCTGCACAAAATACTGCGCGTCGTCTATCGGATTTCTATCAGTTCTGTCCTTGACGAAGGCAGCCTTAATCGGTTTTGCGCGCAGGTCCACGACCTCACGATCGATGGGCAGGTCTGAGAAGTCGAAAGCTGAGGAGCTGTCAACGTCAGTTAGTGCCTCGAATGTCAGAGTCACTACCTGATTATTGCCCGGAGCGAAGGCCCTTTCGGTCGGCAAAGCCAGTACCACTCCGACCCGGCCTTTGCTCTGATTAGCTTTATTGACCACCAGAATTCCTTCGATTGCGTCGCTGCCCTTCTCGGCGGCTACGAAGCGAAGTGAACCGTTGTTGAACATCACGCTGAACCCGAGCGCATTTTCGTTACCTTGGGCTTCTAGTTCAACAGTGATGGAGGTCTTTTCACCCGCGCGGAACTGCGTTGGCGCGAGTCGAACGATGCTCGCTGCCGCTTTCACATCCACCACGTTCGCCGCGGCCGCGGTGAGTTGACTGGAGGGACCGGTTGGTCCACCAGCGAATTGCACGGGGTCGAGGTGGGCGGCATACCGACCAGCCTGTGTCCAATCAGCAACAGAGAGTCGCGCGTCACCATAGCTAGTGGCGGGCGCACAATCAATGCGCTGGTATTCCGTGCTATCCGCGATGTCGAGCAGGGCCACAAAACGTCCTACCTGGTTCCAGTCCTGAATCGTGACTGTGCCATCATTGTTGCCTGCGGGCCGAGGAGAGACGTCAGCCTCATAACCCTGGGCTATGGTTACAACACCTGACGAGAAGGCCGTCGGTAAAGGTGTGGCGCCAATATTTACCACTTCACGCAGAATCGGGAAATCATCGAATCCGACTTCAGTGGAGGGCAGATTCCCGCTGGGCGGCACGGTAAAGGTGGCGATAAGCACCTGCTGTGGACCAACTGCGAATGTAGCGCCTGCCGACAGCGATTGGACAACACCGACACGACCGGGAGCGGCCGTGCTGTTGATCAACAGGGATGCCTGCGATGAAGCTGCGCCGCCTGTGGCCGATACGAAGTTCAACTGAGAAGGATCAAACATCAGGCTGAAGCCGACAGCATTCTCGTCGCCCTGGGCCATTAGTTCCACTGACACAATGACCGTGCTGCCGGGCGTTGTTGTGACAGGAGTTACACGCACGCCTCGAGCGTCAGGTTGAGCCGGATCAACGGTCAGATTCTGAGGATCCGAGTTGCCGCCGCCTGGGAGAGGATTGAAAACAGTTATGACCATTACTCCTGATGTCAGAGTATCGGTGGCAGTCAGGTGAGCTGTAAGATGGGTGGCGTCAACGAACGTGGTCGCTCGCGGACTACCATTCACTCGCGCTATTGATCCGTTCTCAAAGCCAGAACCAGTTAATGTTACGGTTATACCACCACTGCCCGCCGCAATGTTGGTTGGTGAGATCGCGGTGAGTACCGGAAGTGGGTTGTTCACCACGAAGTCAATTGTGCTTGTGCTGCCCCCACCCGGTGCTGGAGTGAACACCGTGATGCTCAGAATTCCCGCACTGGCGATATCACTGGCAGGCATTTGCGCATTTAGCTGGGAAGAACTGACAAGGCTTGTAGTGCGGTTGCTACCGTTGCACTTGACTACAGATCCATCCACGAAATTGCTGCCATTCACGGTCAAAGTGAAGGAAGCCCCACCGACCAAAGCGCTTGTCGGCGTCACACTGGCGATTGTGGGAGCCGGGTTGTTGACCGTGAAGTCCAGTGCACTCGAGTTACCACCACCTGGACCAGGGTTGGCCACCAGAACCGAAAATACGCCAGCTGCAGACATGTCTGCGGCTGTGAGTTGGGCTGACACGTGGTTAGCATCGATAAAAGTGGTGGAGCGATCACTGTTGTTAAACTTCACCACTGAAGCGTTTATGAAGTTGTTGCCAGTGACTGTCAGAACAAATTCAGCGTCGCCTCGCGTGGCAGAGTTTTGAGAAATACTGCTGATGGTCGGCGCTGGATTGTTCACGGTAAAGTCCACAGCGCTTGAGGCACCGCCACCTGGTGCTGGATTAACGACGACTACCGGGAAGGTGCCGGCAGCCGCAACATCAGCCGCGGTTATTTGGACGGTCAACTGGGAGCCGCTTACAAAGCTTGTATTGCGGTCGCCGCCATTAAATTTGACCACAGCTCCGTTAATGAAGTTGCCGCCGTTGACCGTCAAACTGAAAGCTTCGCCTGCGACCAACACGCTCGCTGGTGACAAACTTGCGATGGAGGGCGTGGGATTGTTGATGTTGAGGTCGACTGAATTGGACGTGCCGCCACCAGGCGCAGGGCTAAATACCGTTATTGCGGCTGTTCCTGCGTTAGCGATGTCGGCAGCCGTGAGCTGGGCTGTCAATTGCGATGTGCTGACGAAACTAGTATTCCGAGCACTACCATTTAAGTGAACGACTGAGCCGTCTACGAAGTTGCTACCGTTGACAGTGAGTGCAAACGCTGCTCCACCAGCGGTAACGGTTGCCGGCGCGAGTCCACTAACGGCGGGCATTGGATTAAGCCCAATTACCATGAAGTCAAGAACATTCGAGGAACCTCCACCCGGAGCTGAGTTGAAAACAGTAATGTGGAAGGTGCCGGCGTTCTGGAGATCTGCCGCGCTGATCTGGGCAGACAACTCGGTGCTACTGACAAAGCCAGTGGGTCGGTCACTGCCTTCGAAGCGTACAACTGAAGTGCCAATGAAGTTGTTGCCAGTGACCGTTAGAGTAAAGGAAGGGTCGCCGGCCACAGCGCTCGTTGCGGAGAGGCTGCTGATTGCCGGGGCCGGATTGTTAACAATGAAGTTGAGACTATTTGAGCTGCCTCCACCGGGCAAAGGATTAAACACCGTGACAGGATAGACTCCGGCAACAGACAGGTCTGCCGCCGTAATATCAGCCGTCAGCTGAGTTGAGCTTTCAAAGTGAGTGGTGCGATCGAGGCCGTTGAAACGCACGACAGCTCCATTTACCAGATTGCTTCCGGTTATGGTTACGGTGAGCGCTGAACTGCCCACAGGCGAGTTGTCCGGCGTCAATGAAGCTATGGCTGGAACCGGATTGCTTACCGGGAGGTCCACGGCTGCTGAGAGCCCGCCGCCGGGTGTGGGATTGAAGACTGTGATTGCCAGGCTGCCGGCCGTGGCA
>Ga0209431_10005338_pt1 | contig 10019 bp, 9 predicted proteins | sample RifCSP13_3_FD_184021 | JGI IMG/M metagenome (GOLD analysis project Ga0209431, IMG submission 184021) | Soil microbial communities from Rifle, Colorado - Rifle CSP2_sed 13_3 (SPAdes) (version 2) | ecosystem: Environmental > Terrestrial > Deep subsurface > Rock core/Sediment | place: Rifle... | reverse complement strand
GTGGTGGTGCGGAAGCGCCCGCCCGGAACCTGGGCCTCCCTGAGGAGAGACCTGGCTCCCGACGACGATTTGGGGGCGTTGTTCGTGGAAGTCGAGACCGTGGTCCGTGATGCCGGGGCCAGGGCAACGAGACCACCTGTCGCCATCGACCACGGCAGCACCGGCGAAGCCCGGCGATCCGTCGAAATCCTGATACCGATCACAAGGCGAATCCGGTCGATCGGAGCCGTCGAGACGGTGACTACACCACCTGCCCTGGTGGCGACCACCATCCAGCGTGGTGACTACCCGAGTGTCTCCAGGGCCGGGTCCTGGGCGGAGAAGTGGGCTGCCATGAACGGTCATGTGATCACCGGCCCGGCGTGGGTGGTGTACCTGAGGTTTGCGGCCGAACCCGAGTTGAACGTGCCGGAGAGCTTCCTCACAGACCGGCCCTCGGAATTCGTCACCGAGATCCAGGTCCCGATCGAACCCATGCCAGGATGATGCTCGATGCCCATGCCAATCATCGAGGATCCGCTCTTCGAGAGCCTGATCGACCCCGCGACCTCGGTTGAGTGTCTCGGTGGGGGGTGTGTCTGGTCAGAAGGCCCGGCCTGGCTCCCGCAACGCCAGGCGGTGATCTGGAGCGACATCCCAAACAATCGGGTCATGCGTTGGACCGAGAAAGTAGGTGTCGAGGTCGACCGCATCGACGTCGAGTTCACCAATGGCATGACCCTGGATCTGGAGGGGCGGCTCGTGGTGTGCTCCCACGGGCATCGGCGCATCGAGAGGGTGGAGCACGACGGCACCATCACCGCCCTCGCCACCCATTACCAAGGGGCCCGGCTCAACTCCCCCAACGATGTGGTGGTCAAGTCGGACGGGAGCATTTGGTTCACCGACCCCCCCTACGGGATCCTCTCCGACCGCGAAGGCCACGCCGCCGAGGCCGAGCTTCCCGGGTGCTACGTGTTCCGGCTCGAACCCGAGTCGGGAGCCCTGACGATCGCCACTGATTTGCTCGTGTATCCCAATGGATTGGCGTTCTCGGTGGACGAGTCGATCCTGTATGTGTCCGACACCTCGGGGGGGAGAGATCCGTCGGGGAATCATCACATCCTGGCCTTTGATGTCGAGAACGGGCGCACCCTGGGCAACCCCCGGGTCTTCGCCGAGATCTCCCCCGGGTTGGCGGACGGGTTCCGGGTCGATCGGACCGGTCACGTCTTCACCAGCGCCGGCGACGGAATCCACGTGTTGACTCCCGAGGGTCGTCGCATCGGGAAGATCCCGATCCCCGAGGTGACCAGCAACTGTGTCTTTGGCGGGCCGGAGGGGACCGATCTCTTCATGACCGCGACGACCTCCCTCTACCGGGTTCGGACCAGAACCACCGGGGCCACTCTCCCGTAATTGGGAGCCACGGGTCCGCATATGACCCCTCCCGGTCCCAATTACGGAGAAGGGTCGCGGCGGGACGGATAACCTTGGGGCGATGGAGCACACCAAGGCCGAGAGTATGGAATGGAGGCCCCAGCCGGAGGAGCACTTCACCGGCCGGGCATGGATGGGGGTGCTGTCACAAGGCGAGGACCGGATACTCAACGCGATCACGGTCATGTTCGAGCCCGGAGCGCGAACCCACTGGCACTCCCATCCCGAAGGCCAAGTTCTCTACGTCATGTCGGGAATTGGTCAGGTGGGAACCGAAAACGGCGAAATCGTCAGGATCTCGCCCGGTGATGTGGTTTACGCCAGTCCAGGCGAGCTTCATTGGCATGGCGCTACCCCCGACTCCCCGATGAGCCACCTCTCACTTACAACAGGTGGGGCAACAGTGTGGGAGCCGAGGCCGGTCAGCGATGAGGAATATCGTGGTTGAAGCATCTAGGCGGGTGCCAACATGGAGACGATGAAAGACCACGAGTTCGGGTTCACCACCAGAGCCGTCCACGCCGGTCAGCGCCCCGACCCCGAAACCGGGGCTCGGGCGATGCCGATCTACGCCACGACCTCGTTCGTCTTCGACGACGTCCAACACGCCGCCGACCTCTTCGCCCTCCAGACCTACGGGAACATCTACACCCGGATCGGCAACCCCACTACTGCCGCATTCGAGGAGCGGATGGCATCTCTGGAAGGGGGTCTGGGTGCCGTAGCGACCGCCTCCGGGCAAGCGGCGCAACTCATCGCCATCCTCGCCCTGTGCCAGCAGGGAGATGAGGTGGTCTCCTCCCGGTCTCTCTACGGGGGGACCTACACCCAGTTCGACGTGACCCTCCGCCGCATGGGGATCGATGTGAGTTTTGTCGACTTTGGGGACACCGATGCGGTGCGGGACGCCATCACCGACCGCACCAAGCTGCTCTATGGGGAGACCGTGGGCAACCCTGGCGCCGACATCCTCGACATCGAGACCATCGCCAACCTGGCCCACGAGAACGACATCCCTCTGGTGGTGGACAACACCTTTGCCACCCCATACCTCTGCCGGCCCATCGAACACGGGGCGGACATCGTGGTCCATTCGGCAACCAAGTTCCTTGGTGGACACGGGGCGGTGATCGCCGGGGTGATCGTGGAAAGCGGGTTGTTCCGGTTCGACAACGGCAAGTTCCCCACCCTGGTCGAGCCGTCCCCGGCCTATCACGACCTTCGGTTCTGGGAGAACTTCCGTGAGTACGCCTACCTGACCCGGGCCCGGGTCGAGTTGCTCCGCGACATCGGCGCTCCGTTATCCCCCTTCAACGCCTTCATCCTGCTCCTCGGTGTCGAGACCCTCTCCCTGCGCATGCAGCGCCATGTCGAGAACGCTCGCGTCGTCGCCGAGTTCCTGCGGAGCCGTGAGGAAGTGGCCTGGGTCAACTTCCCGATCTTCGACGACAACCCCTGGACCACTCTCGCCAAGCACTACCTCCCCAAGGGCCCGGGAGCGGTGTTCACCTTCGGGCTCCGCGGCGGGCTCGCTGCCGGTGTCCGCTTCATCGAGACGGTGGAACTGGCGTCGCATCTCGCCAACGTGGGCGACGCCAAGACCCTGGTGATCCACCCGGCGTCGACCACCCATCAGCAGGTGCCGGTCGCCGAGCGGGAACGGGCAGGAGTCGGCGACGACATGATCCGGATCTCGGTGGGCATCGAAGACATCGAGGACATCCTCTGGGACCTGGACCGGGCGTTGGTGGCAGCCGCATCATGACCGTTGCCGACCTCGACGCCAGAGACCGACTACGGATCATTCTTGGAGCGCGCACGGTTGCCCTGGTCGGGGTGTCGGCCAATCCCATTCGCTCGTCGAACTTTGTCGCCAGCTACCTGGTGCGCACCGATTTCGTCACCTACCCGGTCAACCCGATGTACGACGAGGTGCTGGGCCTCAAGTCATACCCTTCGCTGCGCGACCTGCCCGAGCCGCCCGACATCGTCGATGTCTTCCGCAAGCACTCCGAGATCCCTGCGGTCGTGGACGAGGCGATCGAGGTCGGGGCCAAGGTGGTCTGGCTCCAACTCGGCTTGCGTCACGAGGAGGCGGCGCGCAAGGCGGTCGACGCCGGTTTGAAAGTGGTCCAGGACCGCTGTCTGAAGATCGAGCATGCCCGGTTCGCCGGTGGCCTCCATCTCGGAGGCTTCGACACCGGGGTCATCACCTCGAGACGGCGACGCCCGATCGGCTGAACTCCGCTTCGTGATAGGCTCGCCAACCTTCCATCGAGTGCGTGAGGTTCGCCGTGGGCAATGACTTTTTCACCGAGATACCGGGGCCGATCCCGTTTGGCGGGCTCGGATCCGCCGATCCGCTTGCCTTCAAGGTCTACGAGCCGGATCGGATGGTTCTCGACAAGCGAATGGAGGACCATCTCCGGATCGCGGTGTGTCTTTGGCACTCGTTCAACTGGCCCGGCTCTGACGTCTTCGGCATGGGGACCTTCGACCGGCCCTGGCTCGGTCCTGACGTCGACCCGATGCTGGGCGCCGCCAACAAGCTTGAAGCCGTCTTCGAGTTCCTGGAAAAGCTCGGGGTCCCCTACTTCTGCTTTCACGACCGCGACGTTGCCCCGGAGGGCGGGTCCTTCAAGAAGACCAAGGCGAACCTGGAGGCGGTGATCGACCAGATCGAAGGTCACATGTCCCGAACCGGGCTCAAGCTTCTCTGGGGGACCGCCAATCTCTTCAGCCATCCCCGTTACGCGGCGGGAGCATCGACCAACCCCGACCCTGAGGTGTTCGCCTATGCCGCGGCACAGGTGAAGCTGATGCTGGAGGCCACCCACCGGCTGGGTGGGGCCAACTACGTGCTCTGGGGCGGCCGCGAGGGATACGAGACCCTGCTCAACACCGACCTCCGCAGGGAGGAGGCCCAGTTCGCCAAGTTCCTCGGAATGGTGGCGGAGCACAAGCAACGGATCGGGTTCGAGGGGACCCTCCTCATCGAGCCCAAGCCCCAGGAGCCCACCAAGCACCAGTACGACTACGACTGCGCCACCGTCCATGGCTTCCTGGCCCGACACGGTCTCGACGGCGAGTACAAGGTCAACATCGAGGCCAACCACGCCACCCTTGCCGGCCACAGCTTCCACCATGAGGTCGCCTACGCCACTGCCAACGGGATCTTCGGCAGCATCGACGCCAACCGCGGCGACTACCAGAACGGCTGGGACACCGACCAGTTCCCCAACTCGGTCGACGAGCTCGCTCTTGCCCTCTACGAGATCATCCGCAGCGGGGGCTTCTCGACCGGGGGGTTCAATTTCGACGCCAAACTGCGTCGCCAAAGCATGGACCGCACCGACCTCTTCCACGGCCACATCGGGGGCATCGACACCCTGGCCCGGGCTCTGCTGGTGGCCGCCGACATGATCGAGAACGGCACATTGGAGCGCCCCCGCGAGGAGCGTTACGCCGGTTGGGACAAGGGCATCGGAGCTTCGATCCTCTCCGGCGAGGTCGACTTGGAGGCTTTGGAGGAAAAGGTTGCTTCTGGTGAGATCGACCCCAAGCCCAGGTCCGGGCGGCAGGAACTGCTCGAGAACCAGGTCAATCAGCGAATCTGGGCGACGCCAGGCCCCTGAGCCCGGCTTCTAGCCCCAGGAGGTCTCGGTCACCGGGCGCAGCGCCACCTCGAGTATCCGATGGTTGCGAGGGCGGGTGAGCACGAAGAGCACCACCTCGGCGACATCCTCAGAAGTCATCATCCCGCCCAGTTCCGGCATCCCCGGGGTCCGTCCCCGTCCCATGGCGAAGTCGGTGGCCACCCCGCCCGGGCAGACATTGGTGCAACGCACCCCCTGTTCCCGCAGCTCGTGGTCGAGGGCGCGGGTGAAGCCGACCTGGGCGAACTTCGAAGCGCAATAGACCGCCTCATAAGGAAGACCGCGGCGTCCCGCCTCGCTGGCCAGGGTGACGATGTCCGCCGCATCGCTTCGCAGCAAATGGGGAAGCGCGGCCCGAACCGCATAGAGGGTGCCCTTGACGTTGACGTCGATCATCTCCTCCATTTGCTCCGGAGGAAGATCGAGGAACGACCCATATGCGCCGACCCCGGCGTTGGCGACCAGGATGTCGAGCCCATCGAAACGGTCCACGGTCGCCGCGACCAGAGATTCCAAAGCGGCCGGGTCACGCACATCGCATGGCTGAGCCACCGCCCCTTCTATGCCGACGTTGTCGCCACTCCGTGAGGCCAACCCAAGCTTCGCACCCTCCGCGGCCAGTCCCCTGGCGACCGCGGCTCCTATGCCCCGGCTGGCCCCGGTGACCAGCGCGACTCTTCCTTCGAGATTGCCCATGTGATTGCCTCCGACAGAGATTCAGCCGTGAAGCTGTTCGAGTTCGGTCTTGGTGACTTCCTCGGGCAGCTTGCCGATGATGATCATGGCCAGCACCTCGTCCATGGTCACGTCATCCTTGTTCACCGTGCCCACCAGCTTGCCTTGAAGCATGACGCTGATCCGACCGGCCAGATCGAACACGTCGTGTATGTCGTGACTGATCAGGAAGATCCCGATCCCTTCCTGCTGAAGTCGACGCATCAGCCCTCTGACCTGTTCGGTCTCGGCGGGGCCAAGCGCCGCCGTCGGCTCGTCCATGATCAGGATCCGGGCATTGAAGTGGACCGCTCGGGCGATCGCCACTCCCTGGCGCTGACCACCGGACAATGAGGCCACCGGCACCTTGAAGTTCTGGAATTTCGGATTCAACCGGGTCATCACCTTGCGGGCAGCGTCTTCCATTCCGCTGTCATCGAGTGTGCGCCAGCGTGTGAGCAGCTCCCGACCCAGGAACATGTTGCTCGGGGAATCGAGGTTGTCGGCCAGGGCAAGAGTCTGATAGATGGTCTCGACGCCGAGCGCCTTGGCGTCTCTAGGGGTGTTGATGGAGACCGGCTCACCATCGATGAAGATCTGGCCAGAATCGGCCCTTTGCGCACCGGACAGGGTCTTGATGAGTGTCGATTTCCCGGCACCATTACCGCCAACTATCCCCACGATCTCACCCGGGTACAGATCGACGGTCACGTCGTTGACGGCGTGAACGCCACCGAAGGAGACGCTCATGTTCCTCAGTTCGACCAGGGGCGCCCGTGCGGTCATCTCACTGGTCATCGAGCCGTCCTCCGTCTGAAGGTGGCGTCGATCGCGACTGCGGTCACCAGGACGACCCCGAGCACGACGTCCTGCATGGGAGCACCGACCCCGAGAAGCACCATGCCGGACTGGAGCGATTGCATGACCAGGGCTCCCAAGATGGCTCCGGGAATGGTCCCGATCCCACCCGACAGAGATGTACCACCGATGACTGCCGCAGCAATCACATAGAGCTCACTCAGTGTGCCCAGACCGCTGACCGCGGCATTGAGACGGGCGATGGAAACCGCGGCTGAGACCCCGACCAGGATGCCCATCGTCATGAACGTCTTGACAATGGTCCGCCGGGTGTTGATACCGCCAAGCTCGGCGGCTTCGGGGTTGCCCCCGATTGCGTAGATGTTACGACCAAACCGACGCCGGTTGGCGATGAAGCCCATCACCAATGTGACTCCAATGAGGATGAGCACCGGATAGGGAATCCCGAGAGGGATCTGGAGCCCGCCTTGGGGCCAGGGGATGCCCCTTTCTTCTGCGACCTCCCGAGCAATGCTCTCGGGCAGGTAATAGCTGTTGGTGACCCACACCGCGCCGAGCACCACGGCGCAACCGAACACGCCGAGGGTGACGTCCAGCCACATCGGACGGAGCCGGAAGCCGAACTTCCGACGACGACGGCGGCCCAAGACGAGGAGGGCGACGATCCCGATACAGGCGACCCCGCCGACGACCCAGCTTCCGGTCTCCCCGAGCGACCCCCGGGAGCCACCTCCGAGAAGTTGGAAGGTGGCGTCCATGGGGGCAAGGGTCCGGCCGCTGGCGGTCAGCCAGGCAAACCCGCGCCAGACCAGCAATCCGCCAAGGGTGACGATGAAGGAGGGGACCCCGGCATAGGCGATGATCGAACCCTGGAAGGCGCCGATCAGCGCCCCGAGCGCCAATCCGATGACGATAGTGATGATCCAGATCCACTGGTTGCCGAGGCCCATCAAGGGCGGTAGCCATTCGAATTGGAGGATCGCCATGACCATGCCGACGACGCCCACCATCGAACCGACCGAGAGATCGATGTTGCGAGAGACGATGACCAGCACCATCCCGGTGGCCATGATCCCAACCGTGGAGGTCTGCACCGAGAGGTTCCACAGGTTGCGCGGAGTGAGGAATGTTCCGCCCGACAGGAAGTGAAAGCCGACCCAGATCACCAGGAGGAGGGCGATCATCCCGGCCATGCGAGTGTCGATTTCATTGTCCCGCAGGAAGGATCCAAATGACCTGCGGGTGCTCTGTTCGGGGGTGTCCGACTGGGTCGGGGGCGCCTCTACCACGCTCATGGGTTCACCACACTAGGGATGACAATGCGCCCCCGGTGGAACCGGGGGCGCATTGCATCATCGATTTCGCTTCAGTCGTCGACCATCACGGGCAGGCAGCAACACTGCCGGCGGTGACACCAGCGCAGAGCTCGTCGACCGTGATCCAGTTGGCATCGACCACCAGGTTGAGGTTGTCCTGGGTGATCGGGATCGGGACCAGCAGGATGCTGACCAGAGTTGTTGCTACGCCGCTCTCCTTGTTCGTGTAGACAAACTCAGCCGTACCCTCGACATCGGCCAGCGTGGCGCCACCAGCCAAAGCGACGGCAGCCGTTCCGGCAGCCTTGCCCAGCTCACGGGCGTCCTTCCACACCGACACCGACTGCGTTCCGAGCGCCACCCGGTTGAGGGCGGCGACGTCAGCGTCCTGACCCGACAACGGAATGCTAAGACCCTGTGCGGCGAGGGCGGCGGCGGCCCCAGTGGCCATTCCGTCATTCTCAGACACCACGGCCTGCACGTCGTTGTCGGCCTGGGTCAGCCACTGCTCCACGTGGGTCTGGGCCAGGTCGGGAGCCCAGTTGTCGGTGTAGTCCTCACCCACGATGGTGATGTCGCCTGCCGCGACCGCATCCCCGATCACCGACTCGATCCCTTCCCGTAGGAAGTCGGAGTTGGCGTCGGCGCCGTTGCCCTTGACGATTATGTAGTTTCCGGACGGCACCAGGTCGAAGATGACCTCCGCCATCAGCTTTCCAACCAGGACGTTGTCGAAGCTGACGTAGAAGGTGTTCGCATCCTCGATGAGGCGGTCATAAGCGATGACCGGGATTCCCTCGGCGGTGGCGGCCTCAACCGCAGGGAGGATCGCTTGCGTGTTCTGGGCCAGGATGATGACCACGTTCGCCCCATCAGCGATCAAGTTCTCCACGTCGGTGATCTGCTGCTCCTCGGAGGAACCGGCGTCAGAAGAGATATAGCTGCAGCCGCCCGCCTCGATGGCCGCTTTCATCGCCGGCTCATCGTGCTTGGCCCATCTCTCTTCGTTGTAGTTGTTCCACGACATGCCGACGACGCAATCCCCACCCGCTCCGGTGGTCCCTGTCCCTCCATCGGCGGTTGTACCGGTGGTGTCGTCGTCGCCACAGGCGGCGACCACTATCACCAGTACTGCCAGAAGCGCCAGGAATCGGCGATTTAGCAATTTCATTGATTTCCTTCCTCCAGTGAATGTCGTCCCGATACGGGACGGGGCGTACTGTAGCCACACCTGCTCGCACCACATCCAATAAAGCATGACGAATCTGAAGGCCGGATCCCCACCCAGTTCGAACCGCGGATTTCCTTCGACTGTTTGGCTGTTCGCCGGCATCGTGACCGGATCTCTAATCGCAATCGGTGTCTTCCTTCTCGCCAGAACGGTCATCGCGGCGAGCGGGCCACCGCCGGCGATGAGCCCTCCTCTCTTCGTCGAAGTGGCGGCGGCGGCGGGCATCGAGCACAGCTACGACGGCGAGTTCGCCTTCTTCGTCGGGGGCGGGGTCGGTGTCTTCGACTGCAACGACGACGAGCGGCCTGACATCTATTTCGCAGGTGGTGTCAATCCGGCCGCGCTCTACATCAACCAGAGCCCGGTGGGCGAGGCCCTGAAGTTCGAGCGGTTGCCCGACCCCGCCACCGACCTCACCGCGGTCACCGGGGCCTATCCGTTGGACGTAGACGGAGACGATTTGGTCGACCTCGCGGTGTTGAGGGCCGGCGAGAACGTGATGCTGCGCGGGCTCGGTGGGTGTCGATTCGAACGAGCCAACGAGACCTGGAGTGTCGACGGAGGTGACGAGTGGACTGCTGCGTTCAGTGCCCAGTGGGAAGGCTCGGCTTCGCTGCCTACCCTGGCCTTCGGTAATTACGTCGCGCTATCCGACACCGGGGATCGGGAGGGCTGCTCGGACAGTGTCATGTTCAGACCGGGCACCGGGGCAATCTATGGCGCTCCGCTGCCACTGTCCCCCGGCTGGTGCACCCTCTCGATCCTCTTCAGCGATTGGGACCGGTCGGGCCGGCGTGACCTGAGGATGACCAACGACCGTCACTACTACCGCGACGGTGAGGAACAGTTGTGGCGGGTCGCCGA
>Ga0209431_10005336_pt1 | contig 10022 bp, 10 predicted proteins | sample RifCSP13_3_FD_184021 | JGI IMG/M metagenome (GOLD analysis project Ga0209431, IMG submission 184021) | Soil microbial communities from Rifle, Colorado - Rifle CSP2_sed 13_3 (SPAdes) (version 2) | ecosystem: Environmental > Terrestrial > Deep subsurface > Rock core/Sediment | place: Rifle... | reverse complement strand
TTACGAGTTAGCAGAAACTCGACATGCAGCTTGGGTTATCCCATTCCCCGTCGAAGCCACATCGCCCCCACTTGTCAAAGAACCGGTTTATAATCATTTAGCCACTGATGAACACAAATTTACACTAAAATATGATACATGATAAATAATACCAATTGTATCAATTAAAAGTGCATTGGAAAAAGTTGTCATTGCGAGCGTTAGCGAAGCAATCTTGTCTTTTTGGAGATTACTTCGTCACTTCGTTTCTCGTAATGACAGCCTTCGTTATACACAGCTAACACATCGAATTGATATAATTCATCAAGTTTTTACGTGTATCTTGCATCCCGCTTATTCTCATTCGTTTTTATACGTGTCAATTGGCTTCGCTGAAATGCCCGACCACTACCGGCATTTTCGTGGTTAAACATTTAGTAACGCTTTTTCAATGCCTTATCTACTTCCCTTTGGGCTTCACGGCGTTTAATATCCTCACGCTTGTCATAAGCCTTTTTTCCTTTAGCGAGCGCCAGTTCAACCTTGGCACGCCTGTTTTTAAAATAAATCCTTACAGGTATTAAAGTATAACCTTTAATCTTCGTCTTTCCAATAAGGCGATTGATTTCACGTCTGTGAAGAAGTAGCCTTCTTTCCCTTTTAGGATCATGATTAAACCTATTTGCGCCTTCGTATGGAGCTATGTAGCTATTAATAAGAAACACTTCATCTCCTTGGATCATCGCAAAGCCTTCTTTTAGGCTTGCTTGGCCATCACGGAGGGATTTAACCTCAGAGCCTTTTAGCTCAATTCCGGCTTCGTACTTCTCCTCTAAGAAAAAATCCCTATGGGCCTTTGGATTCTGACATACAACCTTTTCCACATTGTTAAATATAGCTATGGGGTGCTGAAAATCAACTACGGAATAACGTTCTTGTGGTGTTAGAAAACTCCGATGCCCAATAACAGGAGGGACAGGACATTCCTGTCCTGTATGCCAGGGTTGGAAAACTCTGACTATCGTGGTATTTGCAAAGAAGGAGGACAGGCCTAGTTGTGTGCTCAGCCGAAGGGTCTTGCACCTGCCCTATTTTAGGCAACCACAAGGATTGTTCCTACAATCGGGAAACGATGTGGAGTTTACGCGCGCCAGTAAAGCCGGTGTGCTAACCATAGTTGAATTATATGGAAGGCTGAAGCCTTCCTCTACAATTTGTAGCGGAAACCTTGAGGTTTCCATCAGAGAGCAAACTGGTTTACATCTCCCCGGGATAGACGAGACATTCTTGTCTCGTCCTTTGGGCTTGGAAAACCACGATTCATAATTGCAGGAGGGACAGGACATTCCTGTGCTGTCTGGCGGGGTTGGAAAACCCCGCCTATCGGTGCGTTCTCAAGGTGAAATTTATTACCGTCTTGGGTAGGCAACGAGTCTTGCTCGTTGCCATCTACCTAATTCAAACTTGAAAATCAACCGCAGACTAGATAAAAGATAGTTTTTGACAAACCCTAAAACAATTTCTTACTATCCAACAAAATCGTCACAGGTCCTGAATTGATAAGATGCACGTCCATGAGAGCACGGAATTTGCCCGTCTCAACTTTAATGCCACTTTTTCTTATTTCCTCTACAAAAAGTTCGTATAGCTTTTCAGCTACATCAAGCGGTGCGGCTTCGTCAAAGGATGGACGTCTTCCTTTTCTGCTGTCACCATATAGGGTAAATTGAGAGACTGTTAAAATTTCTCCTTTTACATCCGTAATAGAAAGATTCATCTTTCCTGCCTCATCTTCAAATATCCTCAACCCTAATACCTTATCGGCTAAGTATCGAACGTCCTCTTCAGTATCATCTTTTCGAACCCCAATAAGTACAAGAAAGCCTTCCCCGATTTTTCCTATTATATCTCCATCTACTTCGACTTTTGCCTCACTTACCCTCTGTATTACAGCTCTCATTTTAGTTACCCCTTATATAACGTACACTTTTTAGTTTTTCTAGTAGTTTTACGGTAAACCTTGAAAAATCAAGTTTGAGAAAGACGTTATTTTATTACTCATTAAAAACCAGTAAAATTGGGTTACTAAAACTTCTACCAAGGAGGCATCAAATGGTGAAAGTTCTAAAGGTATCTCTGTTTCTTCTCACGATTCTTATTATTCCCACATCAATAAAAGCCGAGACACCTTCACCAGAACCGGGAAAACGTCTCATAACTCATATAGTAAAGAAAGGTGAAGAACTCCACTTACTCGCAGGATATTATTTACTAAACGCAAGAGACTGGTATCTAATATATAATCGGAATTCGGATGTTATTAGAAATCAAAATAGAATATTTCCTGGCCAGGAACTTATGATTTATGTTGATAATGACTGGCAGCCACCTTACAACCTTGATGAATATATAAAGGGTTTAGGAAGAGAGTAAATAAACTTCACATATGTCATTGCGAGGAGTAGAACGACGAAGCAATCTGATAAAGATTCCTCACGGAGCCTGTACTGAGCCACTGCGAAGTATTCTGAATGATAAATCGGGCATGTTATTTCTGTAAATGACGCCTATTAAAAGTTTTACGTATAACAATTATAATTAAAAAGAGCGATCACCTTGTTTGCCTTCTTTTACTATACCTAGAAGCTTATCTATCAATCCCTTCTTAAGAACCGATTCAAGGTATGAAAAATTTTCGGATAATCTTTGGGCACTTTCTATTCTCATTCTAATCTCGATATAATTACCCTCAAAGAAAGGAGGGTGATTTATCGTTAAATCCTTTGGCACGTTTAAACTCTTTAAACAATCTTTGAACTCTTCCTCAACCCGCGTTAGCATGGGATATCTCATTACTTTAAGCTCACGCTTAAATGAATCAGTTTTTACATCTCCCTGACTGATTTTGAGTTCAATTTCATCAATAATCTCTTTAACACTCCCTTTATCTCTGGCAGTAATCTCAACTATTTCTCTTACAATCTCCCGCGTTTCATTAGTATTCACTTTGCATTTTAAAAGAACCCTGTTTAGTATTTCGATCCTTAAAGAACTTGGCACCTCGCTGAGTATAATTGCCTGTTCTATGCTGATTTTTTGAGAATAAAAGGCATACTTAATTTCTTTTTCTAACTCACAGAGCCGCATATACTTTTCAAAATTTTCCTCGACGGAAGAATCCCTAAAAATGGGAGCACCCTTTGGGTAAGTTCACTCTGATCTAACCCGCAAAGTCTTTTGAATTTTAAAAGAAGCTCTGCCTTTTCCATTTCACCAAGTCTTTCTTGGTTTTCATAAAAAACGATTTTCAAACACTCCTCATTTGAGATTTCGTCAGATTTATAGATCTTTGAAAAAACTTTCTCCAGACCTAATTCCTTGCATGATTTAAGCCTCTTGTATGCGGAGATTAACTGGTATTTATTCCCTTTTCTCTTAAGACCAGGGGATTTATTACGCCTACTTCTTTGATTGAATTTAATAGTAAAGATATATCCTTGCTTGAACCTAGGCGGAATGTCTCATCATCGAAGTCAATTTTTGATAGGGGAATGTTATCTAACTTCATACAACTACTCCTCACAACTAATGTTTGGGGAATCATTAAGCAGAATAAAAATTAAGAGTATAATTCGTTAATCGTGACTCTTAGGTTGGGAATTGTGATTTTCAATCCGGTTTCGCAATACCCGTTGCACGATCCACAAAAACCAATTCACAATCCACGATTACCATTCTAAAACACGGTGAGAATTCCGAAAGCGGTTCCTATTGTAGTTAGAGGGGCGAGGTCTTCCTGAGTATCAATAGCTCTTTCGACCTTTTTTACCGCGTCTTTTGCATCATAGTAAAGCGAGTCGTCGGTAACGAGTTTCCCTATAGTACCCTCCCCTTTGTCTATTCTCTTTAGTATTGAGTTAAGATTCGTTGCCGCCTCTGTCGCCTGATTATAAAGCGTATCGTCTTTAAGCAATTTCCCGAATGTTCCCTCAGCACTGTTAAGCCTCTTTGCAAGTTGGCCTAGGTTCGCCATCGTTTCTTTCGTCTCATTATAGAGTGATTCATCCTTTACAAGCTTTCCCAAGGTTCCTTTTCCCTGCTTTATATCGCTGGATATTTCGTTAAGGTTAGCGAGTGTATCTCTGGCCTCATTGTAGAGGGAATCGTCTTTTATTAGCTTTCCAAGGGTTCCTTCACCACGAGCTGCCCCACTAAGCACTGTGTCTAAACTATTTAATATACTGCCTATCTTTTCACCATTATCTGAAAATACAGACTCAATCGAGCTTACTGCTGACTCCACCTTAGCAAGAATTTCACTCACATCCGCCGGCTCTTGACTTTGAAGTATGCTTCCAGGTTCCGCAGGCGGACTTTCAGGAGAACCAAACGTAAGATTGATGTAGCTTGTACCAAGAAGGCTTGTGAGTTTAATCGTCGCCAGTGAATCATTCTTTACAGGTGTTCCCTTCTTTACTTTCAAGGTCACTTCTATCTTTCCGTCTGCTATCTTTATCTTTGAAATCTTTCCCACTTCGACGCCAGATAACTTCACTGGATTCCCCTCTTTAAGCTCGCCAACAGATTTGAAATAGGTTTTAAATAAATACTCTTTTGTAAACAAAGGAATTTCTGTAATAAACTCGAATATTATAAGAAGTATCACTAAACCCAAAACGAAAAAGATGCCTACCTTAACCTCTGTTTTCATAGTCTCCTACCTCCTTCTTCTCTTTCAAACTGTGTGGTTATAAACTTCCTTACAAGCGGATTTGCACTTCTGTCTATCTCCTGTGGAGTCCCTACTTCTATAATTTGCCCTTCATCAAGTACTGCGATTCTATCTGCAATATAATAGGCTAAGTCAATATCGTGTGTCACTACGATTTGTGTAACCTCAACGTGTTTTCTAAGATTTAGTATAGCATCACCTATTGTCCGAGCCATCATAGGGTCTAGCTCCGAAGTCGGCTCATCAACAAGAATAAGGTCAGGGTTCATAGCAAGGGCACGTGCGATAGCTACCCTTTTCTTCATACCTCCACTCAGCTCAGAGGGCATAATATTTTCCTTTCCCTCAAGACCCACTATATTGAGGGTGTTAGAAACGATTTCTCTAACAGCATTTTCATCCTTAATCACCTTATGTTCCCTTAAGTAAAGGGTTATGTTTTCTGCAACCGTGAGTGAATTAAAAAGGGCTGAGGATTGAAACACCATAGCAAACCGGTGTTTCTTTCTTACCTCTGGATCGTTGACATCCATTCCGTTAATTAGAATCTCTCCTGAATCTGGTCCTTCAAGTCCAATTATATGACGAAGGAGTACGCTTTTCCCAGACCCAGTTTTTCCAATGACAACTAGCGTCTCACTAGGCTTAACCTCCAAATTCAAGTCCCTAAGGACGTGATTACTTCCAAAGGATTTATTTAATTTGGTTATCTTTATCCCAACAGGTGCATTCAGTCGGTAGTTAGATTCAGCATCTGACCTTATTATATCCGAAATTTCTGTTCTTATATTCATCTGCTTTTCTGTTACACTAAAGGCTAATCTAAATTGAGCAAGATTAAAAGCCTGGTAATAAAATAATCAAAAACCAAAATCAATATAAACGATAGAACTACTGCCTTTGTCACCGAAGTTCCTATTTCTCTCGGACCTCCCTTAGTCTTAAGCCCTACGTAGCAGCAGACTGTTGAAATTATTATACCAAATACCGTAGCCTTAACTAAGCCATTTAGAACGTCAGAAAAATCTACTAGCTCAGAGAGATTTCTATAATACACGCTGAAGGGAACATGAATATCAGAATTTACCGATGAAACTATAGCACCGCCAAACCACCCTATCACATCCATGTAAATTACTAAAAGGGGAAGAGCGATAAAGCATGCAATGAACCTGGGCATTACAAGAAATCGGATGGGATTTATATCCATGGTTTTAAGCGCATCTATCTCCTGATAAACACTCATAGAACCAAGTTCAGCAGCCATTGCCGATCCTACCCTACCTGCAACAAGCACGGAAGCCATAACAGGACCTAGTTCTTTTACGAATGATAACCCAACGATCCCCCCGATATTTTCTTCGATTCCAAACTGAGCAAGGGTGGGACCAGATTGGAGCGCAAGCACGCCGCCGATAAATAGCGAGATAAGAGCAGCTACCGGGAGTGTCTGATTTCCGATTTCTAGCATCTGTCTAAATATCTTATCTCGATTACTAAGAGCAGCCTTGCACCAAAAGATGCTCTCCATAAGAAGCTGAAGAATCTCTCCAGTGGTATGAAAAAACGCAGTTATGCTATTCATCTTTTCGAACCTCCTCCTCAGTTGTGTTTTCTTGAGAAGAAATGTTAATTGGTATATAAAATAATTTTATTGTTTTCTTATAAGGGTCAGAATTATAGCCAAAGAGTCCTCCAAGAAAATAAACCTTCGATTCACCCTCCCAGTACTTGTAAGAAAAGACAGGAATTATTGGTTGAAAATTCATCTTGAAACCTTCCTTTCCACTTTCACTTTTAAACATATTCCATAGAAAAGATGAAGTTTTTCTTCCATCATTATATCTTTTCCACTGGTATAACCTCCAGATTGAAGAATAGTTTCTTTCTATACCCTCGTTGTTTGAGAGAAAGGGTTCGAAGATGGAAAGAAAGTGAAAATTAGCGTTTCCTTCTCTATCTCTTTTATAGGTAAATAGTGGCCAGAAATCTATCCTTCTTCCGCTTCTTCCCCCTTCAATAATCGGCTCCTCTTTTATATCTGAATAGAGAATAAAAAGAACGCTGTTTCTAGTTCTTTTATGATCCTCAAATGTTCCTCTATCATATCTATAAAGCGGCCATAGAAAGAAACCCTCTTGGTCCCTCCCGCTTTTCTCGCTTCCGTAAAAGGGGAAGATTCTTGTTTCTTCCTCTTCCTTTCCTCTTGTAAAGTTAAGAAGAGGCCATGGCACATCCCACCTTTCAATTCCCCTTCTCTTATCCACAAGGTGATTAAAAAAGGGCCAGAGATAAGTGGTTTGGCTTCTCTGATATGATTCTACAACAGAATAAAAAGGCAAAACTGAAAGTGACCTTATCTCTCCGCCATAAAAAACCCTTCTCTTAGAGGCGAAAATAGGCCAGAGGGCAAACTTTTCCTCAAACGATCCTTCTTTTTTTCTATACCCAAAAAGGGGCCAGAACCTAAAACCCTTTTGACCACCGCCAGTGTAATAGCCAAAGAACGGCCAGAGGAAACTATAGTTGGTCGCCTCGTTCTTTGTAGTCCTAAGAAAAAGCGGGAAGAGAAAAAAATTTATTTCATCCCTTGAAAATTTATTTTTTAAGTTCCCATAAACCGGAAACAAAGCAAAGTAGCTATTATTTTTATCTTCTGCATTCTTTGCGAAAATAAATGGAAAAAGGTGAAATTCATTCTCGATAAATCCACTCCTTGTTTGAACGGTTTCGTAAAAAAGAAGGTAGAAAATAAATTGGAATCTTCTGTCATTTACCCTCCTGTCATAAGTAGCAAGTGGGTAAAGAAAATCGAATTCTGTAGAATCCTTTTCCGTATCCTCTACAAGATAAAACAGCGGATGAAAGCCATACTCAAATCTTGTATCGCTTTTCTTTGAAGTTATAAATGGACCCAAGGCATCTACCTGTTGAGTCTTCTGAGTTTTATCTTGATCACTATCAAAGAGCGGACCCAAACTGAAACCCTCTTCTCCTGAGCAAGGATATTCACCGATAAATATTAGAATAAATAAAGAGGCATAAAAAATTTTGGATAACCATTTAAGTATTTGAAACATGAGTATTTAACCCTAACTTCAAAAGAATGGAAAATCTAGGAAAATTTTCCGTAGGGACGAGCGGCCGCCCCTACTAATCATCAAATATAAACCCGAGGAACCCTTTTCCCAGTTATTGAAAAGATTTCGTAGGGAATGGTATCTGCCCATCTAGCAACGTCCTCTGCTGAAACCTTCTCGTCACCAAAAAGCACTACTTCATCCCCAACTATTGCTCCTGGAACTTCTGTCATATCAACCATCGTCATATCCATGCAAACAGTACCTACAACAGGTGCGGTAAAGCCTCTTATTGAAACCCTAGCACGATTTGAAAGCCTTCTCACGTATCCGTCTGCATAGCCAATAGGAAGAGTTGCAATTATTGATGGCCTTGATGCCATGAATGTTCCTCCATAGCTTACTGAAGTCCCTGCAGCAATGCGCTTTAACTGGGTAATCCTTGTTTTTAGCTTCATTACAGGCTTTAGTTCAAAATTGATCCGATCGGCGGGACTCTCCTGAGCCGTGAGTCCTGAGCTTGTCGAAAGGGTCGAACGGTCGAAGGGCTCACCACAGGCTCCCATTGCACCAGCGCCGTATAGCATTATTCCAGGCCTAACGAGATTCATATGAGATTCAGGAAATCTCTGAATTGCCGCGCTATTTGCCGAGTGGATGTATTTAGGGTTTAACCCTGCTTGATTAATAAGAGAAAACATCACATTAAAAACCGAAATCTGTTTTAAAGTTGGTTCTCTCGAGTCCACATCTGCATTCGCAAAATGGGTGAAAACCCCCTCTAATTCAAGATTTCTACAATTTAGGAGGTTTTCAAGAAAATCACATATCTCGCTCAAACCCACACCGAGTCTGTTCATCCCTGTATCAACCTTTAAGTGATACCTAACCTTCTTGCCTATCTTTTCTGCATATGTATTAATGGCATGAGCAGAAGCTAAGGAAAACAAAGAAGGGGTTAAATTGTTCTTAACCATAGCCTCAACCTCATCTAACTGAATTCCACTGAGTAATAATATTGGACTATCTATTCCGGAACCCCTAAGTTCGAGGGCTTCTTCAACTGTTGCAACCCCAAGCAAGTTAGAACCTGATTCGATCAATGCTTTTGATACATTAACTGAACCGTGTCCGTAGGCATCAGCCTTTACTACTGAGATGACACCAACATCCTTACCCACGATTCGTTTCACTTTGAGAAAATTTGACTTTAGCGAATTAATCTCTATCTCAGCCCAGGTAGGTCGCATAATTAAGTAGGGGCGAGTCTAGTGTTCGCCCAGAAATAGATATAACCCTCTGTTTACTTTAAGGTCAAGATGGTTTTAATCCAGACTGAGAAAAATACCTCTTGCATCCTTAGATGTGAGATTTGATATGGCGGTTACTTTATCGCTAAATTTTTTAAGGGATTCCACCGTTTCATTACCCGTTAAATCAATAAGCACGGAAAACACCTTGAATTTGAGCTTATCTTTTTTATCAAGAAAAATTTTAAGCCACTCATCTCTAACATCACACTCACCGTCAGTAATAAAGACAATGTCGCCTCTTGTAAACCTTGACTCTTTAAGAAACTCCAAGGCCTTATCAAGAGGATCCTCAAAATCAGTTCCTCCACCTGGGAAATAACCAGCAAGTTCTATTATCTCTTCTTCTTTCATTCGCCAGTTCTCTTTCACTCCAGAGCCAAAAACCTTAAGCTGTGTCCCCTTTGAAGAAAACACAATCACAGAGAATTTTCTTCTCTGTCTTCTTGCAATCTCAAGAAGGCTCAAGCACACCGCTTTTGCCCACATTTCCTTGTTTCCTTCCATTGAAGAGCTTCCGTCAACACATACAATAAGTGGACCCCTACCCTTTTCTTCTTTTAGATAGTATTGAAGAAGTCTTCCCTCGATTAACCTTTTTAGAAAATCCTTTCGTAATGCTTTGTGTCTTAGAAATGATAACTCTGCTGGAATAATTCTCCCTATGTCATTTCCAAGCGAAATGTCATAGACTTCGCTTCCCCTTTTTGACCAGATTTTTCTTCTTGAAGAAAACATCTCTTCTTTAAGACCTCCGACCAAGAGTGCAAGCCTTCTAAGTTTCTCGTTTTTAAATAGTTTCTCCGCAAGATCGAGCTTTTCTCCAATAGGTTTTTCTTCCGGCATTCCCATTGAGGCACCCCACTCCATAAGTTCTTTTTCTACTTCCTCAGTCCTCTCTGATGCCTGCTTTAAAGAAGA
>Ga0209431_10005335_pt1 | contig 10022 bp, 12 predicted proteins | sample RifCSP13_3_FD_184021 | JGI IMG/M metagenome (GOLD analysis project Ga0209431, IMG submission 184021) | Soil microbial communities from Rifle, Colorado - Rifle CSP2_sed 13_3 (SPAdes) (version 2) | ecosystem: Environmental > Terrestrial > Deep subsurface > Rock core/Sediment | place: Rifle... | reverse complement strand
TGGGCCGAAATTAAAGCGGTTCATCCATACTTCGGGGTTGGTGTGTGAGTTGTACATGGCCACAGCGGAGTCGTGGGGGGGGGCGCTGGCGATCCGGACGGGGCCGGCGGAGTTCAGCCAGGCATTGATGGTGCGGGCCAGGCGGATCGGGATGCAGGTGAGCGGCGGGTATTACCTGCATCGGCACGCGGCGAGAGTCGGGCCGGATGGGAATGCGATCCCCTGCGAAAAAGGGGAACATTGCATTATGATTGTGCCATGTTATGAGGAGGTCGAATTTTTCGAGGCGCTGGGGGTGGAGTGGAGGGAGCCGGGGGGGAGAAGTGGGCAGTTGTCAGTGGTCAGTAGTCAGTGAAGAGAGGAGGGATTATGGGATTACCATTTGCAGAGGATGTGAATTACTGGCAGACCAGCAAGTCTTCACCCGACTCCTGGATGGAGAAGACGAAGCGGTTGATCTTGGGATTGGGAGGGAAGGTGCTGATGGAGGGATTTGGCAGCGAGCCGATGAGTGGCCGGTCGGCGTTCATGCTGGCTTTCGAGATCAAGGGCGATCATTTCAAGATCGTCTGGCCGGTGCTGCCCAGTCGGGGGCGGAACGAGGGAGCCGCGCGGATCCAGGCAGCCACGCTGATTTACCATGACACGAAGGCCAAGTGCTTGAGCGCGGTGGTGCTTGGAGCGCGGGCGGCGTTTTTCTCGTACTTGATGCTGCCGGATGGGCGAACAGCTGTGGAGGCTTCGGTGCCGGAGCTGGCGAAGGGGGTACCGGCGATGTTGCGTAATAAGAATTACGATGCCGCTCCGCAATTGGATGGAGGAGAGGTGATAGACGGGGAGGTGGTGGAATGAAAGAAAGACCGATCATATTCTCGGGCGAGATGGTGAGGGCGGTCCTGGATGGGAGAAAGACGCAGACTAGGCGGGTAGTGAAGTTTCGACATCATACCGCAAAGCTTTTGGGTCAACAATTTGAGCATGGGCTTCCCTGTCCTTATGGGGAGCCAGGAGATCGGCTGTGGGTGAGAGAAACGTGGTATCCAATGCAGGATGTAGAACTCAGCGCTATAGATAATTCGCCGATTGAAGTTGTCTATAAAGCTGATTGGGATCGGGATGGCACTACAATCGAAGAAGCGCATGACATTGGTGTGTACTGGAAGCCATTGATCTTTATGCCGCGCTGGGCGAGCCGGATCACGCTTGAGATCATGAATGTGAGAGTGGAGAGGTTGCAGGAAATAAGCGATGTTGATGCTTTAGCAGAAGGAATCCAAATTAAACCCGAAGGAATTCCAATTACAACTCCTAAAAAATGGTATGGTATTTATTGGAACAGGCTCAATGCCAAGCGGGGATGGCCTTGGGAGAGCAACCCATTTGTTTGGGTGATTGAATTCAAAATGTTGGAACCAGCTGAAGATGATCCCTCGCTATCGCTCGGGACTTCGGCCTCGAATCCAATAGGCTAATAACAACGATTATCGGTTCTGGTGTAACAATTCGCGGGTGTGAACGTTCTATGGTTAGAACAGGTGTATAGTGCAACCAATCAACACGGACACGGCCGCGGCGCTGGCAGGGGCGACGCAATGGCTTAAGTGTCCCTGCGGTCACCGGTTGGCGCCAGTGGCCTGGTATAAGGGACGGACGGCGATCCCGCTGTCCGTTTTTGGGTTGGCAGTGTGGATCGACCGGATGGAGATCAAGTGCCCGGCCTGCGGTGAGGTGCGGCGGTTCGTGTCGGTGCCGTTTTTGCCGAGACCGGGAACGTAAAAATATTGACGGATTTGTGAATTAGTGTAACAATTAATTCCAGCGGGGGCGGCATAAGACCGACCCCCAAGCCGGGTTGCGCCCGGCACCGGCCCATTGGAATGGGCTTAAGCGAACATTAGAATGTTCGCACGGTGCCTGGGCGTTTTTGTTTAACCCCCAACAGGGGAATATTGTCAAGGAGGACAAAATGCAGTACGTGAAATATATCGTCGCCTTTATCGTCGTCGCTGGCATCATCTATGCCGGCCTGATCGCCCTGGAAGCTTTCACCCCAGAGGCGTTCGCTCTGTTAGCCGCGGGTGTCCTGGCGCTTGCCTTCGAGCGCATGCCGTGGCTGAAGGATGAATTCGATAAGCTGACATCTGAACAAAAGCAGCTGATCATGTTCATCCTGTTGGCGGTGCTGGTATATGGCGCCTTCGGTTTGTCTTGCCTGGCGGTGATCGGCGCCTTCCCATGCACGGGAGCGGGAGCCTTTGATGCGCTGGTGGTGCTGTTCCTGGCGATCGGCGTCAACCAGGGTATTTACAAACTGGTGCGCAAGTCAGGGGCGGCAATCGAAGCACCGATGGGCCGGGGCTAGGGCAGCGGATGTCCTGGACCAGCTGGGCGGTGTTTGCCGCTGCCCTCTTCGCCGCACTGTCAAACATCATCTATCTGGTTCGTAACCCGGATGGATTCAAATGGTGGCTACGGTTTTTCATCTCCCTGGCGGTGATCTATGTCGGGTTTTTGTACCTGCTGTATGGCCTGGAGATGGTGTCCCTATCCGCTCAAGGTCCGGTGCTGATGCGGCCGGCGATTTTCGTGTTATTGCTTCTGCTGGCAGCAGAAGCAATCGCCGACTGGCGGAGAAAATAGCCATGTCGGGGGGTGAGCTGGCGCTTATCCTGACTGCGGTCGGGAGCATGATCGTGGGATTGATCGGGGCGGTTGTGGCGGTGTTAACGGCGCGCAGCGCGGCATCAAAAGAAGAACTAGAGTCGCTGCGCAAAACGCTCGAAGCGCTCCAGAAAGAGAATGCCCGGCTGCAGGCTAACCTGGCTAGGCTGGAGTGTGAGATTGAGGAGCGCGACCGGCGGATCGAGGTGCTTGAAAACTCCCTGGAGGAGGCGACCGAGGCCAGGAAGGGTCGGGAACAGCGGATCAAGGAACTGGAGTCGGAGGTTATCGAGCTGAACCGGAAGGTCGGGGTGCTCGAGACAATCAAACAGAAAGCGAGGGGTGGGAGATGATACTGGCGAACGGCTATTTGAAAATCCAGACCAGGAAAGGCGACAAAGCTTATCTGGCGATGATGCGTTGCAATGGGACGACCAGGTTCAGCCGACGGTTTTTCCGCACAGCATCGGAAGCAGACGCGTACGGAGACCTGCTGGTGGCGAGGGCGAGGAGGATGGTCGTTTCAGAGCAGGTCACAGGAGGGCAGGTCACAGGAGGGCAGGTCACAGGAGGGCGGGTCTCAGACCCGCCCCGACAGCCCCAACGGGAGGAGGTGGCGGCGTGAAGATGCCAAGCGGGAAGGGGATGTTCATCTGGAAGGTGCTGGATTGCGAGGGAGGCGACGCGGCGGCGATCGCGGCGTGGGCATTGGAGGCGGGCTTTGGGCACGCGCTGATCAAGATTGCGGACGGGACGAATCCCTATAACGTCATCAACGGACAGGACCTGGCCAGGCATACGGTCGAGGCATTGCACGCGGTAGGGCTGGAGGCCTGGGGCTGGCAGTACGTGTACGGCTACAACCCGCTGGGCGAGGCGGCGATAGCGGTCTCACGCGCCGGCCAGCTGGGCGTGGATGGGTTCGTAGTGGATGCGGAGGCGGAGTACAAGCAGCCAGGCAAGAAATACGCGGCGACGAAGTACGTGGCGGCGCTGCGCACCGGCTTGCCGGAGATGTCGATCGGGCTGAGTTCGTACCGCTTCCCGCATCTGCACCCGGAGCTGCCGTGGAAGGAATTCCGGCTGAAATGTGATTTTGACATGCCGCAAGTGTACTGGATGTTCGCACATAACCCGGAGGAGCAGCTGGAGCAGAGTTTCAACGAGTACAGCCGGATGGTGCCGGCCAGGCCGTTCGCAGCAACCGGAGCGGCCTATAAAGAGCGGGGCTGGTCACCGAGCCCGGGAGAGGTGGTGCGCTTCCTGGATGCGGCGAAGCAGCTGGGGATTAATGGAGTCAATTTCTGGGAGTGGGGCAACTGCCGGCGGAACTTGCCGATGGTGTGGGACGTGATCAAAGCCTATCCGTGGGAGGTTTTGCCCCCGCCTCCGCCCCCCCCGGAGCCAGAGCCGTTCGCCAGGCTGAGGTGCATCCGGGACGTGCGCATCCGCAGCGTGCCAGATACGGGTGACCCGGGCAACGTGGTGGGGATGCTATTCGCCGGCGATGGAGATAACGCTGGCCAGCCGCTGTATGAGTTAGAAGAGCGCTGGGTCGGCGATGATGTGTGGGCGCGGATCGGGTGGAAGCAGTGGTCGGCGATGGTTTATAACGGGATCATGTATCTGGAGGTAGTGGGCGGGTCATAGACCCCGCCCCTACACCGGAGGCCAATAAGAGTTATTAGCGGTTGAGAAATATAACCACGGAGACACGGAGAACACGGAGTTAATTTTGATTAAGGAGAAGAGCGAAGACCCCCAGACGGCGTTCCCGGCAGCGGTGCAGACGCCGGGGCAGCGGGAGAGTCGCGAGGCGTACGCGCTGCTGCTGAAGCGGAAGACCAAGCCGGCCTGGTGGGAGGATTACCTGGAGCTGCGCAGAGGGGGGCTGGACTGGCGCAAGGCGGCTTACGTAGCCTGGGCCAGTTCGCCGACACGGGGACGCTGGCCGAAGACTATCGAGCAGCTGGCGGCTGACGTGCTGGGGCTGCGCTCGGACCGGACGATTCGCAAGTGGAAGGAAAATAATCCCGAGCTGGAGGATATGATCGCCACGGTCCAGATTGCGCCGATGCTGCGGCACCGGCGGGACGTGATCGACGCACTGGTGGCGGTGGCCAAGCGCAAAGATCCGGAGGCGCACCGGGACCGGAAACTGTTCCTGGAAATGACCGGAGATTATAAGCCGCGCCAGGTCAGGGAGCTAACCGGCGAGGGCGGTGGGCCGATCGATTTCAAGGAGACCTTCGGCGAGTTGAGTGATGAGGAGCTCGACCAGCTGATCAAGAATTTGCACATGGACTCCCAAAAAGCAGGAAAATCGAAGGAAACCCCATGAGCGTGTTTGTCGACGAGCGGCAGCGGAAGGAAACCCTGGCCACGGCGCTGGTGGAGTCGCGCTTGCGTTCCAGGGGCTGGGACTTGCTGGCCTGGACATCGGTGCACCGCAGGATGCTCAAAGTGGGGGTGCCGTTCGACCTGACCCGGCACGCCTACATGCGGGCGATCTACGAGAGCCAGGCGCGCAGGCTGGTGATTTATAAGGCCTCGCAGATGGGGGCCTCCGAGTACGCGGTCAGTTACGCGCTGCACGCGGCGGACGCCAGGGGGGCGACGGTGCTGTACGTTTTCCCGACCGACGAAATTGTGAGCGATTTCAGTTCAGCCCGGATCGGGCCGGCAATCGAAGCCAGCCCATACCTGGAGGGGGTGGTGGTCGAAGGGGGGGCAGCGGAGGTGGACGGGCGCAGGCCGCGCGGGGCGGACCGGGTGACTCTCAAGCGGGTGCGGGACCGGTTCATCTACCTGCGCGGCGGCCAGGTGAAGCCTGATGGGCGGGCGCACCAGCTGAAGACGATCGACGCGGATGTGTTGGTGCTGGATGAGCTCGACGAGATGGACCCGCGCGCCCCGTCAATCGCGGTCAAACGGCTGGGGCATTCGTTGATTGCCGAGGAGCGGTGGATATCGACGCCGACCTATTCTGGATTGGGGATCCACGTGGCCTGGCTGCTGAGCGACATGCGGGAATGGTTCGTGCAGTGCGGGTCGTGTGGCAAGCGGCAGATGCTGTCTATTGCTTCGGTGGTCGTCGAGTGGGATGAGATCGGCCGACCAGTGAGCTGGAATAAAGACAGTCGTGGAAGGCCGATCGCAGCCTGCCAGAAATGCGGGAAGAAGCTGGACAGGATCGGGTATGGCGAATGGGTGCCCCAGATGCCGGGGAGGGACACAGCCGGTTTCCACCTGACAAAGCTGTTCAGCCCGACGGCGAGCCTGGGCGAACTGATCGAGAACCTGCAAACCACGGACGAGACCAAACGGCGGGAGGCATTCAACCAGGACCTGGGAGAGACGTACACGCCGCGCGGCGGGCAGATCACGGATGACGTGCTGGACGCCTGCCGGCGGGATTACGGCCATGGACCCGTTCCAGGGGAGAGGACAATCCTGGGTGCGGACGTGGGCAAGGTACTGCATGTGGCGATCCGGACGGAGGCGGTGGAAGCCGAAAGCGGGGAGCGCCGGCAGCGATTCGCGGGGGAGGTGGAGTCGTTCGAGATGCTGGGCCGGTTGATGCGAGATTACAACGTGGGGCATGCGGTGATCGATGCGCTGCCAGAGACGCGCAAAGCGCGGGAGCTGCAGGAAGATTTCCCACCGCATGTGGTCTGGCTGGCTTATTACGTCGGCCAGCAGACTGGCACCAAGCGGACGCTGCCCGAGCAGTGGGTGGAGGCGGAGGGGGTGGTCAACCTGGACCGGACACGGACTCTCGACCGGACGATGAGCCGCTTCTTCGAGCGGAAAAACACTTTACCGGCATATGCCAAGGACGTGGTTGGTGGGGATTACTACGCGCACATGAAGGCACCGGTGAGAGTCTTGCAGGACGGGCGGGGTGGGGAGAAGGTGGCGGTGTACGTCGCGAGCAGCGCCGACCACTTCGTGCACGCGGAGAATTACTGCGAGGTGGCGGCAAACCGCTTCGAGCCCGAGCCGGCGGGCGCGATGATCGACGATCTGGATCTGGATATTTATAAGTCGAAGCGAAGGCGATAGGGCAGGTCTAAGACCTGCCCGTACAGAACCGATAAGGAATGTTATTGGAAGAGTCTAAAGAGAGGAGAATAATATGGCAACCTTTACGTTTGATGGTTACATGGGCGCGGGGCCAGCCTGGGCCGACTTTGCAGCCAACCGGATCGTTTTCTCCGGCAGCCTGACCGATTTGACTGCGGCGATTACTGTCGCAGCTTTTCAGGATGGCACGCACGCCGGGAACGGCACCCCCGGCACTGACCAATGCGGCGCTAACCACGCAAACAACGTCAAATATTTGACCGGCTCCACGATGTCGGTGAACGGTGCCGGCTCGGAGGCCATCAACGATACCAACCTGGCCGAGATAGAATGTTCTCTACGGGTTCATTTCAGTCACGGCTCCGCGGTGGCGATCTCGGGCGCCAGGCTTTACGCATTCGACAATTCGGTGGTGACCAACGAAGCCGTCGGTATTGATATGTATGCTTTCGAGCGAGGTGTTGCTGCCACGGCCTGGACTTTAATCAACGACGATTCAGGCAATATTGGCGGAGATAACGCCGGCGAGCGCCTGGCCCTGGGTGACAAAACTTCGGCGACAGACCATTACTGGTACATTGCACTTTCGGCCAGCCCTGAATCGGTCGGCGCTAAAGCTTCGTTCGCCATCGGTTGCGCATTGACTTATTCGTAGGCGAGTTATGGCCAACAGGTGGATCGCTTCACTTTCGGATGGACGAACGATTTTCGAGACCGACCCGCAACCAGGCGGCTTGTCGCACTGGCAAACGTTGCTCGCGGAGCTACGGGGGAGCGATGTGAAGATGACGCAGTTGCGTCTGCAGGTGAACGGGATTACCTTAATTGGTGCCAGAAACGCGGACGGTTATTTGCAGTGCACCGAAATCAGGGTCATTTTAGATACTGGTGAAACGACCTCGATTCGTGGACTTGGTTCTATATTTGGCGGTTCGGTACTCATGAATTGGGTCGATGAAGATCACAATGTCTGGCAAGACGTGCGCCCGGTAGAAGATTTACGGGTGCACAGTACCTTATAAACGCGGTCTAATCCAACCCGGCCCTAGTTGGGGGTCACCCCTACTCCTGGACTGAGTATTTATACGGCTTGGGCTGTGCAGGTCGGAACCTTAACAACTGCATAGCCTGATAGTGTAAAGTTATGCCTGCTGCTACTGGTCTTTACGCCGAGAAAGTCACTGATACCACAGCCAACACCACTACCTGGGTTGACGTGTGCGAGATTTCGGCTGCCAGCTTCACGGCTGGTAAGAAATACTTGATCCTGGCTTTAGGGTATTTGAGTTGCGGATCTGGCACGAGCGACGCGCGGATGCGTCTGGTGCATGGCACGACACCAACTGAGTTCACCGACTTCTCGAGCTCATTCGAGGTCGGCGTAAACACGAAGAAGGCCCTTGCGGCCTTTATGACCGTCTGGACGCAGCCTGGGACGGCCGAACTAGTCAAGCTTCAAATATCGAATGAAGCGACCGCGACGACGACCTGCCACCTGGGGCAGATATTTGCGCTGAAGCTGTCAGATGATTTCACCGAGAACACTGATTGGTTTTTCAATGAGGTACTTACAGATTATCTCACTACAGTAAACCTGTCGGATACTTCCAGCACCGAGGCAGCCTCTGTCACTTTCACCCCAAATGGCACTGACGACTGGTTGGTAATCGGAAATTTTGTCCTTACTCCTGCCAGTGTGACCACTAACTATATAGCGAGCTTGTTCGATTCAGTCGAGGGTGTGGATCAGCCCATGTTGAATATAGAGGGGGAAGACACTGCCACCGAGAACCGCACTCACGTTCTGGCGCGGGTCTGGACGCCGAGCAATGCCAGCCATACCTTCCAGCTGCGCTTTGCTCACGAATCCACGGTACACACGATCAAAAGCAGCCGCATCTTCGCCATCAATCTGAATAAGTTCAACCAGCACGCCTTTACCTATAATGCGGCAGAGGAGCAGCCCGCCGCGACGCCCTCCTGGACGACGACCAGGACGCTCAGCCAGACGCCGAGCGTGACGGGTGACTGGTTTGTCCTTGGGTATTTCGATAACGATGTTGGTGCTACTGCCGACGATCTTGCGACTCGCTTGCAGATCAATCCGAGTGGCGGCGGACTGGCAAGCAATCCCGCTTATGGCGACGACGCGCCGGCACAAGACACGTCGTGGGATAACACCGATGTTATTCCGGTCACCCTCTTCAAGTTGCTCTCGCTGTCCAGTGGGGCGTCCAGGCAGATCAATCTCGATGTGCAAATGGTCGCAGGTACTACGCTGCGGGTCGAGAACCGGACGCTGGTGGCGTTTTCGCTGGAGCTGGCAACAGCCGGGACGCCGGCAAGCGACAGCCAGCCAGCGTACGCGCAAGGTAAGGACACGAGTTCGGACGGCCAGCCAGCATACGCCAAAGGCCAGGACACTGCTTCGGATGGACAACCGGCTTATCTTTATGGCCAAGAGATTGCTTCCGATAGCCAGCCGGCCTATTTGGCGGGTACGGCAGACGGGTTAGATAGCCAACCGGCATACGCGCAAGGCCAGGATGCGGCGCTTGATAGCCAACCGGTTTATCTTTATGGCCAGGGAATTGCTCTTGACAGCCAACCGGCCTATTTGGCAGGTACGGATACCGGAGTAGATAGTCAACCGGCATACGCGCAAGGTCAGGATGTGTCGCTTGACAGCCAGCCGGCGTACGCTATCGGCCAGGACACGGCAGTCGATTCGCAAGCGTGTTATTTGGCCGGGTCTCAAGACATTGCAGATAGCCAACCTGCTTATTTGGAAGGCTTGTCTGAAGGAACGCCAGCGTCGGATGGACAATCGGCCTATTTGGCAGGTACGGATACCGGAGCAGATAGTCAACCGGCATACGCGCAAGGCCAGGATGCGGCGCTTGATAGCCAGCCGGCGTATCTCTACGGTCAAGGGATTGCTCTCGATAGCCAGCCAGCGTACGCAGCTGGACAGGATGTAGGTCTTGACAGCCAACCGGCTTATGCACTTGGGCAGGACACAAGTCTTGACAGCCAGCCGGCTTACACCATCGGACAAGATGCGGCAGTCGATGCGCAACCGGGTTACTTGTCCGGGTCGCAGGATGGTGTGGACAGCCAACCTGCCTATTTGGAAGGCTTCTCTACTGGTGGCACACCGACTTCGGATTATCAGCCGGCTTATCTGGCGGGTCAGAATACAGAAAGTGATAGCCAGCCGGCGTACTTAGTCGGCCAAGCGCAAGGTTCAGATTATCAACCGGCTTATTTGATCG
>Ga0209431_10005333_pt1 | contig 10026 bp, 8 predicted proteins | sample RifCSP13_3_FD_184021 | JGI IMG/M metagenome (GOLD analysis project Ga0209431, IMG submission 184021) | Soil microbial communities from Rifle, Colorado - Rifle CSP2_sed 13_3 (SPAdes) (version 2) | ecosystem: Environmental > Terrestrial > Deep subsurface > Rock core/Sediment | place: Rifle... | reverse complement strand
GAACAAAATGCAAAATATTAAGCTACTTGCATCCTGCCATAGATTGTTATAGATATCACTTTTTAAAATAGTACTAAGATATTGTAGATACCCGCGCTGCAGCGCGGGTATCTATGAATCTTTGGTTTTAGTTTAGTCTGTGATGTCTATACATCTCTAAGTTTGCTATATTTCTAGTATAAACAAAAATAGTCTCTTTGGTAGCTAGGTATAGTTTATGATAGCGGAGTTTTAATTTAGGTCGTTAATAAACTAGAGTTGGCTTAATCCCGCGTTTTTTGGAGGGTAACTTAGGTTTTCTCGAGTTACCACTGCTTAAAATTAAGTAGTTAGGAGAAAGTTTTGGAGAAATCATTTGATTTCAAATTGTCAATTATGTTAGGTTAAAAATAGTTTGATCTATTGATGGAGTCGTTATTAATAAGAAGGGGTTAGTATGAATACCAAAAAATGGAGTTCACGTATTTTTCTTTCGATTATCTGTTTATCGCTTGTTCCTTGCTTTGCGCGTCGAAGCGGCGGGGGTCGTAAGGGTAGAAGCGTCCAGGTTCACTCAGGTGTTAGAGCACGAGGTGCTGGTATGCGTAGTGGTGTAGGTTTTCGTATGGGTGTTCGGGGGGGGACTGGCTATCGACGTGTAGCATATAGTCCTCGTTATAGATATGGACATGGATTGAGGCGTACTGTCTATGCTCCATATTATGGTTATGGCTATAGAAGTTATAGACCATATTACCGTAATTATTGGTGGAGTGTCGGTAGTCCTTCTTACTGGTGGTGGAATTATCGTTATCAGCCTGAATGGTCTTGGTTGGGTAGTTATCCTCTTTTTTGGAGTTCACTTTATGGATCATTGATTCAAAAAGATCGCTGGGATGATGTTGTACGCCAATTATCGAATCGAATAAGTCGTCTTGAGGATCGTTTAGAGGAAGAGAGGCTTAAACGTTCTGAGCGTAAGCAGTTACTTAGTGAACTTGAAAATTTAGTGCGGCATCGTGATTATGCGCAGGAACAAATTGATTAATAATCTGAGGTAGTAGAAAACTTCGCAGGACAAGTGAGCTAAAAAAGAGACCTGGTGGACCCCCACGGGAGTCCACCAGGAAAATATCAAGTTTACCTGCAGTTATTGAGTAAAGATACAGGGATGCTCTTAACTATTAATTATTAGAATCGAGCTTCAAATGAACAGGTAAGGGTATTGCTTCGGTAGGCATTGCGTTGTTTGATTGGTATTTGCCATAAAATACCCAAGCTTGCTTGAGGTGCGATATCATAGTTAAGTGCTACATCAAGCATTTGCGATGACCATGAACTGCGTTTCTCAAGTACATATGGCTTAAATACATTTTCAGATGGTGTTTCATTAAAGGTGCAGCCACATGGTGATTCGGCCAGTTTTGATTCTGGATCAATATCTTGGTTTGTTGGACAACTACCAGGTTCTAAGGTGAGTTTTGTGCCTGTATTTGGTCGTAAAAGACAAATCTTGTCATTCGAGTGTGATACATAGATGTATTGCACATGGAAGCTCAAATTTTCAATAAAGTGATACGCGTTCATAAGAGCAGTAAAATGCCAGTTATTTCCCGGTTTATAATTTACATCAGTGCTAAATGGGAATATAGTGCTTTGTAATTCATGGGTTGGAACAAATAGGTTAGATATGTCACGATTGAAGAAATACGCACCACCACCACTGATACCAATTTCGACTGTTTCAAAGAAATCGATATCGAATCCGAGGTTAAATCCAAGGGCATGATGACCATTATTTCCAAATGATCGAGCAAGTAATTTTGATGGACATTGTTTTTTACCTACAGCTAATGTTCCGTCTACTGAAAGAAATGGTATAAACAAAAATTGTGGATAACGTTCGGGATTTATTTTGTCTTTTTTTGAATTTATTGTAAATGCATGACGCCAAAACATGGATGCCTGTAAATCCTCTATAGAAGATTCATGAAACTCAGAGGCATCAAGGCCAAGTTCTTTGAAAATTTGGTTTATTGGTTGAGTAATATATTGATGAAGTTCATTTTTATTGCTGTCTCTGCTAAAGATATCATCAGGCCCACCTGTTACTGTTTGATTTGAAAAATTTATTGATAAATCTCTAAACCCTGTTGTCGTTTGAGTGATATCAGCAATGCCCCAGAGAATATTTATACCAATGTCATGGGTAAGTAATCCCGTTGCATCAAATCTTACCCCGACTTTACGATATTTAATAGGAACCGATAAAAATCCAAATCGTTGTGATGTATCAGATAAACTTGGATCATGCATAAATCGGGTACTATTAAATGATGGATCATTGATAACCTCGTCACCACAAAATTTCATACCTTGACAAAACTGTGCACATTGAAATGCTTTTTTGAGCGTAGGACCACGATCTTTACCGCATGGTATATCGCCGTACATAAGTCCAATAGCATTCCATGGGCCATTAATATCTCCTAATGATGATTTGCATCCAAAACGATTAGCACCATTTTTTGCCCGTTGATAAAAGGGTGAAACTGAGAATGCAATGCGTCTATCAGTGTCTTCCTGCTCATAATGTTTTAAAAAACTTGTATGATACATGTAGAGAAAATCATGTGGATTATGCGTTGAAAAAGCAGGAAAAGGATCATTTGGAGACAATGTAGAAAGCCGAGCATAGAGCGGTCTTTGGCTACACACAAAAAACAACACGAAAAAAATCAGTGGTTTATTACCAACTCTCACATTCATCACTATATCCTTTCTAGGTAACTCTCTTAGTCTTACTTATAGCATCTGGATAGCGTTCGTCAATCTTTGAATTTGAATTTATCATTTTTATGAATAAAATGATATGGTCATGAGAACTGATTTGAAAATATATTTTTTTAACGTAATTGCTCAATAATTATACTGCTTAGTGAGATGCTTTTTTAGGTAAAAATAGATAAAAAAGAAATCTATAGATCTATTCTTTGAAACGTAGACTTATGAAACTAAAAAACTACACTATGGACCCCGGCCGGGGTCCATAGTGCGAAATTTATAACTCTATGATTGAAGGGTGAGGTCTATAGTGGTTTCAAATTGTGAGGCAATCAAGAAGATTGTTACAGTATACTTGCGGTTATTGAGGGTTGCTATTTAACTAACGAATATTATCTTATGAAGAATTATTGTCTTTATTATCAAGCACGTGTTGAACCATCGACAACCTGGTTTTTTACTGGAGTTCTACGCTCATTTGAGCATTTATGTTTTGATCGAACTTTAAATGTACAAGAAAGTATATTTGAGTTTTTTGTGCCTCAAGAGCAAGAAAAATATTTCATTGAAGTTCTTGAATATTTTGTAAAAAACAAAATGGTTTTTGATCTCACAAAGCTTCCAAATCGATTATTGTTACCCGATCAGACTGTTTAGTTTGTATTTGCCTTATGACCCTCTTTCGAAACAGATTTTCTTTTTCGCCAAAGCTCAAAAAAAGTTCTTGCTGTGCATCCCGGGCAACAGATTTTTTATCCCAAGATCTTATCAAGACGTTTTTTGCATTGCTCGTATTTGAGTGTGTCTAGAAGTAATTTTAGTCCGATGCCTTTTTCGTGCCCAGTCAAAATCAAACGTAAAGCGCTGCCAATATATCTAAAATTTATTTCATTTTCTTTTGCTTGTGTTTTTATTTCTTCCAAAAATTTATCTGAATTACTGAGATAATTGAGATTTTTTTTGATCAGCAGAAGTATGACAGAAACAGTTTTTTGATCACTTATTTTTTCGAGGTCTTGTACTGATACAGTTGGTTCTTCAAAATAAAATCTTACATGATCTGGCAGTTCGTCAAGACTGTGTATATCCGTTTTTATTGCCTCAATTAAATTTTCTAGATTGGATTGGGATAAGGTATGAGCTTGAGGCCATGTTTTTTCTATGTAGGGTAATGCGTATGCTGTAAGTTTTTTATTATCAAGCTTATTGATCCATTTGTGATTTACCCATCGTAATTTCTCAACGTCATATTTAATCATACCAGTGGGTGAAATATGCTTGGTATCAAAATGTGCGATCAGTTCTTCTATTGACATAATTTCTTGTTCAAATGATCCACCAATGATGCCAAGATAATTTGTTATGGCTTCGGGTAAAAATCCAGCATCGCGTAGATCGTATAATGAAAAACCAAAATCTCGTTTTGAAAGTTTTTTTCCATCAATATTAGCAAGTATCGGTTGATGCCAAAATCGCGGTGGGTTTTTGCCAAATGCATGATAAAGTACAACTTGGCCTACAGTATTGGTCAAATGATCTTCTCCTCGAATAACATGTGAAATTTCCATCAAAATGTCATCAACACAGTTGGCGAACATGAATGTGAACGATCCATCAGTTCGAGTGAGAGGAAAGTCGGTAAAATTTTTAAGATCAAATGTCATTATTCCATGAGCCATATCATCGAGTAATAATTTTTGTGTATGTTCAATGCGTACACGCCATATGTATGGTACTTGTCCATGTAATTTTTGATCAATATCTATTTTGGATAACTTTAAACATGTTTGATCATAGCGTGGGGGTTGTTTGAGAGATATTTGGCGCTTACGTTTTTTTTCAAGTTCTTCTTTGGTACAAAAACAACGATATACAAATTCGCCTTCTTGTAGTTTTTTTAATTCTTCTGCATATATATTGAGTCGTTCACTTTGAAAAAATGGTCCATAAGGGCTATTTTTTTTGGGGCCTTCATCATAATCTAATTTGAGCCAATGTAAATCTTGCAATATCTTTTCAGCTCCAGGATCATAATTTCGTTCAAGATCTGTATCTTCAATACGAATGATAAAAACCCCATTATTTTTTTTGGCAAATAAATAATTTAGAAGTGCAATGCGAATGTTACCAAGATGCATTATTCCGGTTGGGGATGGGGCAAAGCGAACTCGAACCATATCTTAATTCCTATTTTTATATTATTCACTATATAGTAAGTATACTATACACTATTTTTTTGTCTCACTTGAAGAAACTTGAAGTTTTCCTGCTTTGTATAGATATCACTTTTTAAAATAGCACTAAGATATTTTTTTAAAATAGCACTAAGATATTGTAGATACCCGCGCTGCAGCGCGGGTATCTATGAATCTTTGGTCTTAGTTTAGTCTGTGATGTCTATAGCAGAGCTTCTTTAGATTGAACTGAATTATGATTATGGGATTGAAGTTAAGAAAAGCTTGTTTTGTTTTATTTATTTATTGATTTTTTAAAAAATATTGTATTTGATTTTGACATGAGTAGAATTTGTTTGTTAGCATCTGAAAAGATATTAATGAAAAAAATATTGGGTAATGAGTAATAAGATGCAAAGCTGCACTCAGTAAATAGGTGTGCGTGATAAGTTGTACTTATACGAAAAAATCTTATACATGCGATGGAAAAAAGGAGAATTTATGGTGAAACAATGCTTAAAAATAACATTTTATATGCCAGACGACGATAGTTTTTTGGATGATTTGGTAAAAAAATATGCTCGACGTCTTGAATTAGAAGGGGTTGCGCAGCTTATTGCTCCACGACAAGCTGAAGTAGTGGCATGCGGTAATCCTGAGGCGATCGAACTTTTAATTGATGCAATTTATAAGGGAAGCTCCTTAGGCAAGCCAGATAGTATTGAAGTGGAGCCGTTTGTTAGGGAATATAACTTTCGTGGCGTTTTTCGTATGCTTGATTAATTATGCTTGATTAATAAAGTATATTTACATAATTTTTTTTTTGTGATTTAAATTCACTTTTCTTATATATAAATGCCCCGTATACTTAAGATCACATTTATATAAATATCACTTTTTAAAATAGTAGTAAGATATTGTAGATACCCGCGCTACAGCGCGGGTATCTACGAATCTTTGGTCTTAATTTAATCTGTGATGTCTATAGATACTACGCACTAACAGGCTATCAATGAGATAGCTTTGCAAAGATTTGCGTGCTAATTTGTTTTGATAAACTTTTCTAGTGTGCTCCGTATTTTATAAGAGATGTAAAGCGATATTTTTGGTTGTTATTTTTAAGAGCTTATTATGAGAATCTTTTCTTTTTTTATATTTGTTTTTTTATCTTTATCTATTTTCGTTGTTTCTGCAACTGTAGAACATACTATTATCGATTTGGATCCGAATAATATTTCTGCATGTGTTACTGCTATAAAGGGTGTTGTCATGGAACCCTTTATTATCAAAAAAATTACGTATCAGGCAGATTACCCTCTATCTAGGCGTGAGGTTTTAGATCTTATAGGTATACATGAAGGGGAGAATATTGATGTCCATAAACTCGAGCGCACATGTCATTATTTAAATTATCATAAGCGTCTAAAACATTTACAGTTACATATATTTGATGATGTGTTACATGTCGTGCTTTCAGGTCATTTTGTTATTAGAACAATAAAATTAATAGGTCCTTATTTTGGTAAAGAGAAATTTCGAGTTCTCTATGGATTTTTTAAGGGTGATATATTTGATCAAAAATTACACCAAAAAGAAATTGAATCTATGATTGCTCAATTGCATGCGCAGGGATATCAAAATGCACATATTACCGATACGATTACTCAGGATAAACAACATAAAACAGTTGATATTATACTGAAGTTAGAGCTTGGTGTTCTATGCGAAGTTGAGCGGGTAAAGAGTGAATTTTTTTTTGATGGGAAATTGAAAGAGGGTGGGGATACAAAATCTCTTGACCAAAAATATAGTGAGCTTAAAAAGGCGGTCCGTTCTTTCACGCGTAATCATATAAAGCATATGGTATATTCACAGAAAAATCTGGATGAAAAGAAGCGTGATTTAACTGATCTTTTATTGAAGTTTGGCTATACACCATTACGTATTACTTTTGATCCAAGCTATAGTTCTCAAGATCGAGCATTTGTCCGCTTAAAACTTATTATTGAACTTCGTGATTTTAAAAAAATTTCTTTTAGTGGTAATAATTATTTTACACACGATGAGTTAATTAATCGGGTATTGCATAATTATGATATAGAGGGAATTCCGTTAGCGGTGATAGAAAAAGAAATTAGTCAGGCTTATAAGAAAAAAGGATTTTGGTCTGTATCGGTCTCTGTTGTAGATAAAGATGGGTGGCGTGTATGTAAGATAAAAGAAGGGCCACGAGCATTTATTAAAAAATTTCAATTTAGAGGCGTTAGCCATGAAAATCTTATTCCTGTGCAAAAGCTATTAAAAGTTTTAATAAATCAATTTTATGATCAAGAACTTGAACACAAAGCAGTTGATACTATTATTCTCTGGTATATCCGCGCTGGTTATTGGGATGCTCAAATTATTAAAACTAAGTATAAGCCATTGGAAACAGCTGGCCATTTTCTGGTCATTTTTACGATTGATGAGGGAGTAAGACGTTTTTTGGCTACTGCTAAGGTTGAAGATTATCCGTACTTATCACTTCCATTTGCTTCTTTTCAAAAACGTCAAAAGCAGCCATTTGATTTATCAATTTTGCGTGAACAAAAAAAATGGATAGAAGATTACTTCGCCTCTCAGGGTTATGCTCAAATAACTGTTGCGCATGAACTTTCTCAAGAGAATAGCGATGTCCATGTAACTTGGAAAGTAACATTGCCAAAAGAACCTGCACGTTTTGGTAAAACGGTGATTAATCGTGTGGGTAAGCTTCCCTATGAGTATGTTACTCGTCAACTTTGCTTTCGTGAAGGAGATGTATGGGATCAAAAGAAGCTGGAGCGTTCATTAAAGCGTCTTCGCGAACTTGATCTTTTTGAAACTGTAAGTTGTAAACCATTGCCTGAAGATACTCTTGTTCGACCGTATTTATTGACGTTAATTGAAAAGGATCCTATAGAAATTTCAGGGCGAGTTGGTTTTGAAACGATGAGTGGTGCTGGATTATATCTTCATGAGGGTTCAACGTATAAACTGGGTGGTTCTTTGGTTTGGCGCAATCCTGCCAATTATGCCGATCACTTTAGATTTGATGCTGATATTTCCCGTTTTCAACGAACTATTTTAGGAGAATACAGAGTTCCTTTCTTAGCTAATGCACCCCTTGTTTTTACGTTACGTGGCTACAGTAATAAATATAGACAGCCTCTTTTGGGCTCTATATTTAGGCATAATCAAGAATACGTATGGAATCATGATGATTATCTATATGTTCAAACTGATCAAGGTGGAGGAGTTCAATGTTCCTATACTCTTGCTCGCGGAGTAGCAGGTTTACGTTTGGGAGGTCACGTAGCGAAATTTAATGAAACTTCTATTTCTCAAAATTGTTTATCTCATGTTTTTGAGCTTGATCAAATTTTAGTAAATCAGCATCATGCCTATATTCTCTTTGAGCCATATTATGCATTTGAATTTTTAGATGACATCTTAAATCCTCGAAGTGGTGTTTCAGTACGAGGTTCATGCAAAATATTAGGTTCATTTGAAAAAAACGTTCATTCTATTGGTAAGTTTACGAGTGACATCTCTTTGTTTACGCCATTGGGACCGGTTGTTGGAGCTATGCATATTGGTTTTGGTCATATATTTGGTCCAAATTATAATAATATTATACCAACGGAACGTTTTTTCTTAGGTGGGCCATTCTCTTTACGTGGCTATGAATATCGTGCAACTCCTCCTTTTGGTAATTTTTTATCTCGTCAACTTTTATGGCTTGTTCCTCAGGGTGGAAAAAGTATGTTCAATAGTTCTTTAGAATTGCGCTTTCCAATTTTTAAGTCGATTTCTGGTGCATTATTTCAGGATATCGGTTTTCTTTCTAAGAAGTTTAATAATCTTTTTGAAGATCCATTACTTTCGTCGGGATTTGGTATTCGTTTTGCGACACCTGTTGGTCTTTTGCGTTTTGACATAGGCTGGAAATGGCGCAGACGTTATGAAGGAGATTCATTAATGGCATGGATCTTAACAATGGGACATGCATTTTAGGGGATATTATGAGTGTTGAAAATATACCAAATTTGCCTGCGGTTATTAGGCACATACTTTTATTAATATTTTTTTAAATTAAAGGTTTCTATGTATATTGTAGATACAAGAATTTCAGTCAAAGAATTGCAGAACATGTCAGAGAAAATGTTTGCCCGATTGGTAAAAGCAGTGATTGACATTGAAAAAGAAATAATGACAGTGGATGCGGATCTTCATGCAGATGAAGAGATTTTGATGCTTGAACAGGGATCTGAACAACATAATTTGTGGGGAATAAATTTATATCCTGATCGTTTTGGAAGTGAGAATTGGATTGAATTTGATTCTATGATAAATTTAAGGCCATCATGGGGAAATAAAAGTCGGGGAGTTGATGATCCTGCTATTCGCAAGAAAATCTTAGAAATTGTAACTAAATTGGTGCAACCATGATTATGCATAAAGAACTTGCTGCCGGTCGATGGTTCCAACTATCACTTATTGAACAGCTGGCAAATATTGGAAGTGATGTTATACGAACTATTGAATGGAAAAAAAAAGGTGATTTGCAGTTGAGTCGAGATGCATTTTATCGTGCCCTTGAATTGATTGATTTAACTATTGCTGATCCTAAAAATAGGAAACGATTAAAAGAGATTGTTCGTACTCGGGAAGCATTAGTTGATCATTTTGTGTATGATAATGAATATCATACAACTGATGAAATTTGGTATAATTATTTCTATGATTTTAATTATGCTGCTGCCTTGCAAAGAGGTCGATAATATTAATTCGATAACTTGTTTTTTATATTTTTCAGTTTTCATTGTTTGGCATGAATTATTCGAAATTTTGTAAATTTTTCTTGAATTCTTTATCTTTGTATTTTCTTTGTGTTAAAAAAAATATAGTTTTTAAACATGAGAACTGTAATTATCAGTATATTATAGATCTATTCTTTGAAACGTAGACTTATGAAACTAAAAAACTACACTATGGGCCCCGGTCGGGCCCATAGTGCAAAATTTATAACTCTATGATTGGAGGGCGAGGTCTATATAGACATCACAGA
>Ga0209431_10005332_pt1 | contig 10026 bp, 6 predicted proteins | sample RifCSP13_3_FD_184021 | JGI IMG/M metagenome (GOLD analysis project Ga0209431, IMG submission 184021) | Soil microbial communities from Rifle, Colorado - Rifle CSP2_sed 13_3 (SPAdes) (version 2) | ecosystem: Environmental > Terrestrial > Deep subsurface > Rock core/Sediment | place: Rifle... | reverse complement strand
GGGCCACCGCCAACCGAGCCATACGCGAAGGGGGAGCCACAGCCAGGCGAGGCGTGGATCCGAGAAGAGAAAGCGAGTCAGCGGTGGGTCTTCGAAGCGAATGGCGGTCGCAACCGCCGCGATCCGTCCTGACAGCGAGGCCGCTTGCGGTCATGCTACCAACGATATGGTGCAAGAGCACGCTCGTTTTGATGTGATCGCAACTTGTCGCACGAACAGGCGGGCCGCTAACTTCCGAAGATGCGGTATCGGTGACACGCTAATTCTGGGCATTTCTGCAATCCAGGCGTTACAGGATTGCAGAACTGAACTTGCCGCACGAACAGGCGGGCCGCTACCTTCGAGAGAGAATAGAGCAGGCTAGTGGAAGAGGTAAAAGCTATGCTCAGTGAGGCGCTAACTCAGTACATGGCTGAAAAGGGGCTGAGACCGTCGGACCTCTCTGTCGGTACCGACGCACCCCATCTCAGCAGCGTGTCGCGAGTGCTCAGAAGCGTGACGAGGGACCCGCGCATCAGCACGCTCATCCACGTTTGCCGTCTTATCGATGTCGACCCGACGCAGGTGTTGACGCGGGCAGGGATGTGGCCGACCTCGACGTCCGGTGGTGGGAGCGCGCGATCAGCTGAGGAGGGGGATCGACTGCAGGCCACGTACCGTCGCTGCGCGGCCCTTCCGGATGACCTCAGGGGCGTGGTGACATCGCAGGTGGAGACCCTCTTACACTCGCTGGAGGCGCTGGCGAGGTCACGGGCGAACAAGCTCCCTGCACGGGGACGGTCGCCGGAGTAGCGGCGCCGACCGGGGGTCCCGGGCCCGCGTTGATCAGAAGATCAGCCACACCAGTGCCAGCCCGGGGCAGGCGGTCTGAAACGCCAGCGGAGGCGCACCGAGGGACGCGTTGGTCCCGCTGCGTTACCGATGCGTCACGGCGGCCGAAAGGCATCCAGTCGGCGCGGTCCTCGTGGTGAGCGTGGCCCTCACCGTCAGGATGGACTGATCTGACTGGCGCTCGCATCCAAGCCGGAGTCCTTCTCAACGACCGGTTGTTCTGCATCTGCGTTGGTTTGCTCGCGTCGAAGCGCATAGGGAAGGTGCAGGAGCAAGCGGGTGAGCTCCAGGTCCCTCGATGGCGTGGCCGAGATGGTAGCCGCTGAGCGACTAGGTGATATCTGGGGCGCTGCGCCAGCCGCCCCACTGCGTCTACGAATCCACGCTGGCAGAAGGTTCAATCGTTCCCCTACGGCAGACCCCTATCCTTCCGCCTCGGTGGTCGACGGTTCCACGGGGACTGCCTCCTGCTCATAAGCGGCGACGATGCGCGCGGGAGGCCCGCAGGGCCTTGACGACGCGGGCCAGCTCTTCGGCCATCTCTCGCCGGGAGGGCCCGACCTCCGCCGGCCTCAAGGTGATGGCAGCCGCACCGAGAGAGGTCGCAACCCCATCTACTAACGACATAGCGCTCCTCCGCGAAACGCACCGGCTGCAGAGAAGGCGCTGTTGCCGCTCCCGTCAGCAGCCCGGTACTCCTGTCGCCAGGACCCGTAGCTTTGCACCCCGTCTTACGACGGGTTCGCCTTTGTTACGGCTATTCTTCCTAGCGTTACATTAAGTGTGGTGGGCCACGGGGTCAAGCAAGAACGAGTAAAGAAGCCGTAAAGGCGTGGCGGGCGCCGCCTTTGGCAACGGCTCCTGGCAGCAGTGCGACCTGCTGCACGAGCCAGTCTAGGACTTCCTCGGCGAACACGGCGGATAGGCGGCCAGCTTCTTCACAGTCCCTGCACGCGAGCGGCCCGACAAAACACGCACGCTTCACGATGGTCCTCTATGCTTCGCCCAAAGCGGCGCACATGAGGAGAGGATGCAGGGGCCGGGACTAACACTGCCGCAAGGAGGGCCGGCAATGCCGCCACACTGCGACTCGATGGATGGGCCGGTGGTGAAGGCAGCCAAGCGAGCGCTGGCTGCGGAGAACGTCAACCTGGTGCTGCCGTACGTGCCGAAAGAGAGCGAGCACGAGGTCGAGGGGACGTTTGAGAGGGTGGTGCGGGCGAGGAAGGAAGGCCCTGCGGCGCGGGAGATGGCGAACCTGTATTTCTACGAGACAGTGGTGCGCTTGCACAGGGCCGGCGAAGGCGCGGCGTATACCGGCTTGAAGCCCGCTGGCCTTGCGGAGTGCTCCTTCGTTCCGGTCGCTGAGGCGGCCATCGAGAGTGGTTCGCCGGGAGTCTTGCTGAAACTGTTGACGGAAGCAGTACAGGCGGATGTGAAGAGGCGGTTCGACCGCGTCATTGAGCTCAAGGCTCACGACCCGACGGACGTGGTCGCCGCGCGAGCCTGCGTCCAAGCGATGCTTGGCTTCGTGGTGAGCACCAACAAGCTCTACGAGTGGACGCGCTCCACGGCGCCGACTGGGAACGGGCCGCACGAGCACTAGCCGCGGCCCAGAGCCGGTCATCGCGCGGCGATCGGCTCTTGTTCCTTGCTTGGCGGGGGCTGGTACGGCTTGGTCGGTGGGAGTGGGGTCGGCGTGCGGCAGGTGCAGCGGTTCAAGGCGCAGCCTGAGCAGCAGTAAAGCTTGAGCTCCCCGTTGCGAGACGCGCGCAGATAGCCGTTGCCGTTCTGTCCCTTCCAATGCGGCTGGGCCAACCCACATCGCGAGCAGACCAAATCGTCGGTGAGAATCATGGCCTGCCTCCTACCGGTCGACCGGTATCAGCGCACGTGAGCACTGGCAGGACTGCCTGAATCTGTGGGACCACCCGCAGGGTAGCCGGGGGGTATGAAAAGGACGTGGAGATGCGCATCGCAGTTGTAAAAAAACCGTGAAAGGCCGTGGTTCACGTGAGGGCCTCGGTCGGGGGCAGGCTGATTCGGGCCGGGTGACAGCAAGAGCCATGCGGGATCTGGCGGGGAGTGGTATAATGTATGTGGAGGGTAGGGATGGAAGGTAGATGGGATGAGGGAGTACCTCCCGGGCGAGCCAGCTCGCCAACACAATCAGAGCTTGGTCGTTGACTAAGCTGCTGCAAGCCCAGCCAGGGAGCGGTAACCCGGGAGCGACGGCAGAGGGTCCGGCAACGGATCAATGGCTGGGCTTTTTTGTGGTTCATGGGGATCGGCAAACCCTGGGCAAGAGAGCCCAGGGTTTTTTCGCGCCTCTTCACAGATTGTTCACGCGGGCTGCCGGACTCTTTACAGGCGATGCACATGTGCGCCGTACCCTCGCTTTCGAGGACTACGACGGCGTATGGTAGCCGAGGAACACCTACGTCCGGGCCGGGCGACCGACAGGAGGCGGAACGTCATGTTTGAAAGCATCCTTGTGCCGCTGGACGGCTCTCCGTACGCCGAGTCGGTACTGTCCTACGTCGTCCTGTTTGCCAGAACATTCAATGCTCCCGTCACGCTCTTGCATATCATCGACTTGGAGCGGTACATTCCGTCCTGGCGGGTGCCGGCGAGCGGCCAGACGTTGCATGTGCAGTACGAGAAGCTGGTTGCGCAACTGCCCGCCATCACGGAGACCGCCGCCCATGTCTACCTACAGCAGCAGTCGGCTCGTCTCCGCGAGCAGGGAATCGCGACCAGCGAGGTGGTGCGCCACGGCAAGCCGGCGGAGGTCCTGGCGGCATACGGAGACGGGGGAGGCGAGAGGCCCGGACTGCTCGCGATGTGCACGCACGGTCGATCGGGGCTGGGTCGGGTAGTGCTAGGGAGCGTAGCGGACCGGCTTCTGCGTACAGCTGAGGTCCCATTGTTGCTCGTACACCCGAGTGATCGAACGGCGGAGATGGCGGCCGAGATCCGCCAAATCGTTGTGGCGCTCGACGGATCGCACTTCGCGGAGGCGGTCGTGCCGCACGTTCAGGAGGCGGCGCTGCACCTGGACATCCCAGTGCATCTCGTCCAGGTTCTGCCCACGCTCGCGCGGGTCTATCTCGGGACGCAGATCGAAGTCTACCCGCCGGACATCTTGGAGGAGGTGGAGGGGGCGGCGCACGCCTATCTCGGCAGGGTGGCGTCGCGCCTGAGGCGGAGCGGCGTCCGTGTGGAAACGCACGTGTTGCAGGGCGAGGCGGACAGCGTCATCATTAGGTTCGGCGATGAGAGGCAGGGGAGCCTGCTGGCCTTGACCACGCATGGGCGGTCCGGTCTTGGCCGCTGGATGCTGGGCAGCGTCGCCGACAAGGTCGTGCGCTCGAGCCATGACCCCGTGCTGGTCATTCATCCCACGCAGGGGGAAACGAGCTAGAATTTCATACTCATGAGGAGGCAAGGAATGGCCACGACCTACACCTACCAGCTCGCTGCCTATCCAAAGGAGTTGACGCTACGGGACGGCACGACGGTGGTGCTGAAGCCGATGACCGAGGATGATACGGAGGCGCTGCTGCAGTTCTTTCAGCAGGTGCCGCCTGATGATCGCTACTTCCTCAAAGAGGACGTCACCTCTCCCAAGGTGCTCCAGCGCTGGGCGGCGGAGCTCGACTATAACCGGGCGTTGCCCTTGCTGGCCTGGATAGACGGCAAGATTGTGGCCGACGGGACCTTGCATCGCAGCCGGAGCCTCGCCCGGCGCCACGTGGGGGAGGTCCGGATCGTCGTTCACCCGCAGTACCGGAACCAGGGCCTCGGGACGACAATGCTGCATGAGCTGGCACTGATCGCCAACGAACACGGGATAGAGCGACTGCTGTTTCAGGTGGTCGCGGAGCGGGAGGAGTCGGCGGTCAAGGCAGCTGAGCTGGTCGGCTTCATTAAAATCGCCGTGTTGCCCGGGCATGCGAAGGACCGGGATGGCCGCCCACGGGACATCGTCTTGATGGAGATGCCGCTGGGCAAGTGGCTCGAGTGGTCGTTCTTCTAGGGCAGTCGCCGGCACTGGCGAGCCGATAGCTTCGGCGCGGCTTCGGCATCAGCACCGTACGATGGGGACCGCCCGATCGGGCGGCCACGGGTCCCGTGTAGCCGCCGGTCGTGGCGTAAGGACGACCATGTTGACGCTGCTCCGGACTATCGCTACGAGAGCTGCAGCCTGTGAAGACAGCCCTTTCGACGGACGTACCCACAGACGCCCGTCCGAATCGCTCCAGGACCGCGGGTTGACCATGTGGATACAATGTCAGGCAAGCCGACCGTGCGCGGCTGAGGGCCCTGCATCGGGACCGCGTACGCCTGCGGCGCGATTGTGCACGATTACATAGCATGAGTCTCCAGGACATTCTGCCCCTTGGTCGTCGTCCGGCCGCTCCCTTTGGTCGCGACGCGGAACCTATTCGCGCCGAACTGTTCAGCATCGAACGCCTGGAGCAGTACGCCGAGAGCCTGGCCGCCAGCCAGCGCGTAACGGCGGACCCACGCAGAGGCATGCCGGTGGGGCCGCGACTGCGCGAGAACGGGCAGGTGCTGCTAGAGGCGTATCGGACTATCGCGGCGACGATTCGAGAAGAACGGGCGATCACGCCGGCCGCTGAGTGGCTGGTGGACAACTTCCACATCGTGGAGGAGCAGCTTCGCGAGATTTGGGACGACCTGCCTCCTCGTTTCTACCGCGAACTGCCGAAGCTTGCCGAGGGCGATCTGAGAGGCTACCCTCGCGTCTTCGGGCTGACGTGGGGTTACGTGGCGCACACCGATAGCCGGTTCGACCTGGAGACGTTGCGACGGTTTGTGCGCGCGTACCAGCGCGGGCAGGCCCTCAACATCGGTGAACTCTGGGCGGTGGCGATCACGCTTCGCGTCGTGCTGGTGGAGAACCTGCGGCGCTTGGCAGAGCGGATCGTCCGCGGGCGGCTGGCGCGACAGGAGGCAGACGCAGCGGTGGACAGCCTGCTCGGCCTAGGCGGCCGCGCCGCGGAGCCGACGGAGGCGATTCTACGGCGCTTCGAGCGGGCGCCTCTCGCCCCTGCCTTCGCGGCGCAGCTCGTGCAGCGACTGAGGGACTACGACCCGGCAGTGACGCCGATCCTCGCCTGGCTGTCCGCGCGGCTTGCCGCCCAACAGACGACGGCCGACGAGATCGTTCGGGTGGAGCACCAAGACCAGGAAGCAAGCAACGTGACGGTCCGTAACGTAATCACCAGCATGCGCCTGATCTCGGAGGTGGACTGGACAGAGTTCTTCGAAAGCGTGAGCCTCGTGGACGACGTGCTCCGGAGTGAAAGCGATTTCGAAGCCATGGACTTCGCCACGCGGGACAGGTACCGGCACGCCATCGAGGAGCTGTCGCGGGGCTCTCGGTCGTCTGAGCTTGAAGTCGCGCAACGGGCAATAGCACGGGCGAAGGAGGCACGCCAGCGTGAGGCGAAGGCCGACGATCCACTGGATGAGCGGGCGGCCGACCCGGGTTACTTTCTTGTCGCGAACGGGCGCGAGCCGTTTGAACAGGAGCTGGGCTACGCGGCGCCGATGACGACGGTGGTCCGGCGCGTCTATATTGCCGCCGCGACACCGGGTTACCTCGGGACCGTCCTGCTGGTCAGTGGCGTCATTCTGGCTCTACCCCTGCTCGACGCCGCGCATGCCGGGGCCGGGGTCGCTGGCGTTCTCTTTCTTGGTCTGATCGGGCTCTTCCCGGCTTCAGACCTGGCTATCGCTTTGGTGAACCGGTACGTGCTGGCGGTGGTGCCACCGCGGGTCCTGCCACGGCTCGATCTCCGCGACGGTGTGCCGTCCAACCTAAGGACCATGGTTGTGGTTCCGACGTTGTTGGCGAACCGCTCGGACATTCAAGAGCAGATCGCGCGCTTGGAGGTCCACTATCTCGCCAACCCGGAGGGCGACCTGCGCTTCGCCGTCCTGTCGGACTGGACGGATGCGCCGTCGAAGTATATGCCCGACGACGACGAGCTGTTGACGGCGGCGGCTGATAGTGTGCAACGACTCAACGAGCGGCACGGTCCGGTGGCGGCCGGTGGGGAGCGCTTCTTCTTGTTGCACCGCCATCGCGTGTGGAACGCTGGTGAGGGACGATGGATAGGCTGGGAGCGGAAGCGAGGCAAGCTGCACGAGCTCAACCGCCTCCTACGAGGCGCCTCCGATACGACCTTCCTGCCGGTCGGTGGCGGGCTGCCCAAGGTGCCTTCCGACGTTCGGTTCGTCATCACCCTGGATGCGGACACGCGGCTCCCCTCGGGAGCTGCTTACGCGCTCGTGGGGACGATTGCTCATCCGCTCAACCGGCCACGCTTCGACCGTCGTTTGGGCCGCGTGACCGAGGGATACGGTGTGCTGCAGCCGCGGATAACGCCGACGCTGCCCGTGGACCACGAGAGCTCGTGGTACCAGCGCATCTTCTCAGGGCCAGGCGGGATCGACCCGTATGCTGCCGCAGTCTCCGACATTTATCAGGACCTGTATGGCGAGGGCTCGTACACGGGCAAAGGCATCTACGAGGTCGACGCGTTCGAAGCCGCGCTGGCGAACCGCGTGCCGGAGAATGCGCTGCTCAGCCACGATCTCTTTGAGGGCCTCTTCGCACGGGCCGGCCTGGTGACGGACGTCGAGCTGTTCGAAGAGTTCCCGTCCCACTACGAAGTGGCGGCGGCGCGGCAGCATCGATGGGCTCGCGGCGACTGGCAGTTGTTGCCCTGGATTCTCGGACGGGGACGGCTGGGAGGCGATGGCGCTGTCCCATCGTCGGTCCCGCTGATCGGCCGCTGGAAGATGCTCGACAACCTGAGACGAACGCTCTCGGCCCCGGCCGTGTTGGTGACGCTGCTGGGCGGCTGGACCCTGCCGTTTGCTTCACCAGGGCTTTGGACGCTCTTCGTTCTAGGGACGATTGCCATCCCGCCGTTCATTCCGTTCCTCGCGGGCCTGTGGCCCCGGCGGTCCGGCATTTCCAAGCGGAGCCACATCCGGGCAGTTGCCAGCGACTTTCTTCTGGCGTCGGCCCAGACATCGATCGCCGTGACGTTGATAGCGCACCAAGCATCGTTGATGACTGATGGCATCGCCCGGACATTGGTGCGGCTCTACCTGACGCGCCGGGGCCTGCTTCAGTGGGTGACGGCGGCACAGGCGAAAGCCGGCTCAAGCCTGGACCTGACCGGCTTTTACCGGCGCATGCGTGCTGCCCCGAGCATCGCGGGTGTGGCTAGCGTGCTCGTGGCGGTTGTGCGGCCCGAGGTCTTGTCGGCAGCGGCCCCGTTTCTCTTGCTCTGGGCAGCCTCGCCGGCGATAGCCCGTTGGATCAGCCTTCCGATACGCCCGATCGGCGCGCGGCTCGTTTCGGCGGAGGATGCGCGTGTCCTGCGCTCAGTCGCCCGGCGGACGTGGTTGTTCTTCGAAACCTTTGTGGGGATTGAGGACCACCACCTGCCGCCCGACAACTTTCAGGAGGAGCCGAGGACTGTCGTCGCGCATCGCACTTCGCCCACGAACCTTGGTCTCTACCTGCTCGCCACGGTCGCTGCCCGAGATTTCGGCTGGGTAGGCATCACGGAGGTCGTGCAGCGCCTGGCGGACACCCTGGGCACGCTAGGCAGCCTGGAACAGTCACACGGCCATCTGTACAACTGGTACGACACCCAGACGCTACGGCCGCTGGAGCCGAGATACGTTTCCTCAGTGGACAGCGGCAACCTAGCAGGCCACCTGGTGACGCTGCGACAGGCGTGTCTGGACATGATGGACAGCCCGCTCTTCGGGCTGCAGGTGCTCCTCGGTATGGACGACACGGTACTCACCTGCCTCGAGTCCGTTCGATCGGTCGTCGACGGGCGGCGCCGAACGGTCACACAGCAACACCTTGATGCGGCCCTTGTAGCCATGCGGGCCAAGCTTGAGCCGGTGCCAAGGAATCCATACGACTGGGCAAACAGGCTGGCAGAGCTGGACGCCGACGCTCGCACCATCGCGAACATCGCGCACACCCTGGGCGAGGAGTTGGGAGAAGGGGCGCGAAGCCAACTGACGCCGTGGGTAGAGGCGGTACGGAGGGGCATTGGTAGCCACTCTCGTGACCTGGACCTCCTGGCTCCTTGGGCGCGTCTATTGGTGAGCGACGCCGTCGGTGGGCCGGCGAGGACGGCGATGGCGCGTCTCTTCACGCCGTTTCCCACGCTCGCTGCCATGCCGGGCCGATGCCAAGCGGCCGTCCACGACCTTCGGGAGATCCTCCAGTCCGGCGAGGAGAGACCGCAGGGGCGGTCAGGCATCGAGGCGCTGATCAACGGGCTGGATAGGGGCACTGCAGCTGCCGCGGCCCTCGCGGACCGCCTGGCTACCTTGGGCGAGATGGCGAGGCAGCTTGTCGAGGCGATGCAGTTCGATTTCCTTTTCGACCGTACTAGGAAGCTGTTCTCGATCGGATATAGAGTCTCGGACTCAACGCTGGACCCCAGCTGCTACGATCTGCTCGCCTCCGAAGCCCGGCTGACGAGCTTCATCGCCATAGCCAAGGGCGATGCCCCGCCATCGCACTGGTTCCGTCTAGGTCGCGCGTTGACGCCCGTGAACCGAGGATCGGCGCTCGTCTCCTGGTCGGGCTCCATGTTTGAGTACCTGATGCCGCTGCTCGTGATGCGCTCGCCAACAGGCAGCTTGTTAGACCAGACGTATCGGATGGTCGTAGGGCGGCAGATCCAGTACGGCCAAGAGCGGCGCGTGCCGTGGGGAATTTCGGAATCGGCCTATAACGCACGGGACCTGGAGATGACGTACCAGTACTCGAACTTCGGCGTCCCCGGGCTGGGGCTGGACCGCGGGCTTAGCGAAGACCTAGTCGTGGCGCCGTACGCCACCGCGCTGGCGGCGATGGTAGACCCAGCGGCGGCGGCGCGGAACTGCGGCCGCCTGACGATGGCGCATGCGCAAGGGCCGTATGGCTTCTATGAAGCGCTGGACTACACAGGAAGACGGCTGCTAGAGGGAGAGCAGCTCGTGGTGGTGCGTTCGTATATGGCCCACCACCAGGGTATGTCCATCGTCGCGTTGGCGAATGCGCTCCTGGGCGGGATCATGCGGAACCGGTTTCATGCTGAACCGATGGTACAGTCCGCAGAGTTGCTCCTGCAGGAG
>Ga0209431_10005330_pt1 | contig 10027 bp, 9 predicted proteins | sample RifCSP13_3_FD_184021 | JGI IMG/M metagenome (GOLD analysis project Ga0209431, IMG submission 184021) | Soil microbial communities from Rifle, Colorado - Rifle CSP2_sed 13_3 (SPAdes) (version 2) | ecosystem: Environmental > Terrestrial > Deep subsurface > Rock core/Sediment | place: Rifle... | reverse complement strand
CATCCAAACGGCTATTCAAGCCAAGTTCTGAATGGTGGTAACGCTGGGATTGTCCATAGTTACGCAATATTTTGGCCCGATTTGCTATCTCTGCTAAATTAGTAATTATTGCCCCTCCATCACCCACCGTACCTAAATTTTTGGTCGGGTAAAAACTGTAAGCTCCCCAAGCACCAAAAGACCCAGCAATCTTGTCTTTCCATGATGCTAAATGAGATTGAGCGCAATCTTCCAGCAAATGAATGCCGGCGTTATTGCAAAGCGTAATCCATGTATCCATTTTTCGCACCTGCCCATAAAGATGTACAAGTAAGACTGCCCTTGTATGAGAGGAGAAGCATCGTTCAGCACTCAGAGGATCTAACAAGGCCGTTGCGGGATTAATATCAGCAAGCACCGGCGTTGCACCAGCACGAATAATCGCCAACACAGTAGCAAAAGCAGTCATGGACGTAGTAATCACTTCATCACCAGAACCGATATTGAGGGCGCGTAGTCCTATCTCAATAGCATCCATCCCATTACCAACCCCAACAGCATACTTTACCTGACAGCGGCTAGCCCAAGCGGACTCGAAAGTCTTAACTTGATTTCCAAGAATGTACCAGCCAGACTTAATTACCTTTTCAACAGCAGCAATTTCTTGTTGTATAAGCTCTGTAGGTTCTGCTCGAAAGTCATTCATCAAAATCATAGCTACTCCATATAATGGGTTCTATTTTGAGTATAGAACTCAATGGTTAGCTTTAACCCATCTTTAAGAGAAACACGCGGCGACCATCCCAAAGTTTGATTAATCTTAGTGTAATCGCTATAATAATCTCCAATATCAATTGCTTTGAGATCGGGAGGGAAAGGAACTATCTCATAGGTGCCTTTTTGAAAAATCTCAATCAATAAAGTAGCCAAATTTCTCAAATTAATGTATTCAGTACTTCCTAAATTAAATACTTCACCGTCGGCTTTAGAATTAATGGCTGCGAGCAAGAGGGCATCCACCACATCATCAACATAATTAAAGTCCCGCAATTGCAATCCATCACCAAACACTTTAATCGGCTTCCCTTCAATTAAATTCCTTACCCAAATTCCCAGGAATGTCTGCCGTGCATCCCTTACTCTCATACCTGGGCCATAGGTATTGGTTAAGCGTAGCGCACAGGCGCGTATTTTATAAACATTGTTATAAAGCAAATGATACCATTCACCTGCTAGTTTATTAATACCGTTTACATCGACAGGGCGAATTGGATGCTGCTCATCAACCGGCAAGTACTCTGGCTTACCATAAAGTTGGCGAGTACTGGCAAAAATGATTTTTACACCTGGATTATATTTACGGCAGGCTTCAAGAATTGATAGTTGGGCTGATGCATTAATATCAAGGTCGGTTTGCGGATCAGTCATAGAGTCTATGTGACTGGTTTGGCCTGCCAGATTAAATAAATAGTCCTGCCCCTGAACAAGATAAGCCATGGCGTAAGGATCTCTCACGTCACTAACATTAACCGTCACCTGGTTTTTTATATCGTGAATGTTAAATAGATTACCGCCATAGAGCGGGATAAGGCTATCAACTAAGGTGACCTTTGCGTTAAGGTGAACCAATCGTCGGGCAAGCGATGAACCAATGAAACCAATGCCACCTGTAACAAGCACTTTTGTGTTAACAAATTTCTGGAAATTTCTCATCCTGATATTTTCTTCTTTGTTAAAATTATATTATCCAGGTATAAATCTTCATTTTTTGGCAATACCTTGGAAAGCAACTCACCTAGAATGTTAAATGGAGACAGTAGAAAAGCTGTAATAAAAAGATTTGCATACACATTTTTTGTGACGGTTTTCTTGTAAATATAGCAATTGAATAGTTGAAAAATTACTCTAATATCACAGACACTTTTTTTATGTTCAATTACTTCAAAGCCAGATTCTTCTAATAGATGTTTCAAACCGAAAGAAGAGTATCGTGCATAATCAAACGGTTGCTCGTGCTCATCCCAGACAAATGGGACTGTCATAAGTAACATTCCATTCGGTTTTAATACTCTATATATCTCGTTCAGGAAAGCAGCAGGGTTAAAAACATGTTCAAAGACTTCATTGGCAATCACACTATCAAATTCATTATCTCGAAATGGGAAGGTAATACCATCGTAAAAATAGTCGGCATTTTTATTTTTTCTGTTCTCAATAGTATCAATCTCAAGACCAACATACCGAGAAGAATTAAACAGTTTTTCGTAAGGTTTTTGTCCGCAACCTATATCGAGCATATCGCCTCTAATATAATTTGAGAGTATCGAGATATTTTCATAAAGTCCTTTTCTGGCAAAATAAAAGGGATTTACCCAAAACCCCAAAAACCACGGAAAGAATTGTTCTCTTTGGATAATACTTTTAATCGTCTTAAGCATTTGCGCTTTAACCAGAAAAATTTAAAATTTCTTCAAAGACGAAATTCTTAGTTTTTTAATTCTTTGCCTCAAAGCTAAAACTTTTTGTTTGGTACTTCTTCTATAAAAATCAGGCATTACCATAGAATTGTTTAAATAAAAAGCTAATCCCGAACGCATACACTCTTTACATACTTGGCGATTTTTCCTATTGTTAAAAATTGTTTCAAAATCTTCTTTTAAAATATTTCCACATGAATACTCTTTGTGATTTCTGGCTAATTGACAACAAGTAATCACATCAGAATTTTCATCGATAATTAAAAAATTAAATTGAGGACAAACATAGTCTTTTGGTGATTCTTTCATTTTATTTTCAATGTTTTCTGAATTAAATAAATCCCTTAAGACTTTGTCACCTTCTTCCTTTGGGAGTCTCTTATTTATAAAATCCTGAAGCATCCACCAGTGATTTAGTATCGCATAATAGGGACGAAAAACAATCCCATAATCATTAGCAAACAGCTCACACTTTTTAATCTCATCAACGTTAAACTTATATACATGGTATGAAATAATAAAATTACCTTTAAAATCAAGCTTTCGACAGTCCTCAACAATTTTAACTATATTATGTACGATGTTTGGAAAATTAAAGTCATGTATCTTGTTATAGGATTTTTGTGAAAATCCGGGCATAGAAAATATTATCTGCTTAAGATTTTTTACAAAATTTCTATCAATTAAAGGAATTTTAGAAACATTTGTACTGATAGCATATTTTAAATCCAGTTCGTTAATACTATTGATAATATTATGTATTTCTGGATGCAAAAATGGCTCACCCCAACTATATAAACTTATTACAGTCCTTCTATTAATTATATTTTTATCTATAAGGCTTGCTAAGGTTTTCTTAAATGTTTCAACGTTTATTTTATTGCCACCCCCTATTCTGTTTATTCCACTATGGCAATAAGGGCACTTTGCATTACAAAAACCAACAATATCGAAATAGACTGCTTTAAAACTTTGCACAATTAGCCTTCTTTATATACTTGTTTCAATATGAAAATAAATCCATTAAAAAGAGGACTATTTCTATCCTCGGAATTTTCAAAGCTTTTAAACTCATTAATTAATACATATTTATTATCAAACATTTGTGCAAATTTGTTTTTGTTTAAGAACCAACAAGGATAGCTTGCACTAAATATGGTGGGATTAATTTTTTGTACAACTAACTTATCAACATTACGTTTATTAAAAGTTGTTCGGTCAAAAATCAAATATTTAAAATTCTTTTTTATTATATAATCAATCAACTCGTATGGTTTTTCAATGTATTGTATAATGCCAGAAAGTATCATTGTACTTGGCGTTTGCGTTCTTAAACATTCTTCTATACTCTTATAAAACTTCAACGTATCATCTTCAAAATACTTTTTACCGCACTCAACAAAATGCTTTTGCTCGACAATATTCCATTTGACTTCTTTTAGTGTTTGTAAAAATAATCTATTTTGATAATAACTGCTTCCGAGTGATCCACCAAAATCGATCAAATTCAATTTACCATCCTCATTGGCAGCTATCCACATTAATCCCGTCAGTAAAGGCCACGAATATTCTATTTTATCAAATAGTATTGAATCCCTCTCATAAACGGCTTCGTGAGCTTTAATTTTCAACAGTGAGTCGCTCACTTTATTTAATATCAGATCTGAATCATATCCAGTAGATGCCTTTTTAGCTTCCTCCCAATTTGAATAATTGGCAAAAAAGCCGTATTTTGTTGTTATGTTTAGATACATCTTTAAAAATAAGGGTGGTATAAAATCTCTCATGATTTCTTTAATTCGTTTATTCATGGTATCTTGATTAGCTTTTTCATCTTCTCAATAATCAAAGTAACAAAAGATAAGTTTTTTGATTTCAAATACTTTTCTATCTCTTGAAAGACAAAACTACTTTCTTCAAGAGGAATTTCGGCTACTGAAATAGGTTTACTAGAGATTTCAGTATCAAATATATTTGATACTCTGCAATGGGTTCCGGTATTATCATTTCCAATGTTGTGAACTAGTGACTTTTCTGGATGAAGTGTAAGCTTTTCTTTTAAGAAAGTGGAAGCACGCCAGAGTACTGCCCAGGAATTGTTTCTCCCGCGGATTTTATTTTCCAGCATTTTTGTATAGAGATATGCTCTGTTTATATCAAATTCCTTTTGAAGTTTTCTCTTTTTAATTTCATTTAAAAGTTTAAAACCATCCTGATCGAACAAATCCCACCCCCTCTTCCAGGTAGCCCATCCCCAGCAGTCAGCCCCCCTTAGGAAAAAAGTTTCCGGTAGCTTAGCTTCAATAGGGTAAATATAGCCATGTACACATACGACCTTTTCCGCGTCTTTATAAAATTCCAAGGCTTCATTCATGAATTTTAAAAAGTACGGAGAAGTAACCATATCGTCTTCTAAAACAATTATCCGGCCGTATCTATTAATGACATCGGTGACTCCTGTGATTATAGATTGCGCCAAACCAATGTTTCGTTCACGCTTAATTAAAGTCACACTTTTAAAGCCAGGTATTGTTTTGATATACTCCCGCACTTCTAATACTTTTTCTTTATCAGCTTCAGATTTTGGGCCATCTGAAAATATAAAAAGTTCACTAACCTCTGCTAACTCATTTTTCTGTAATGCTTCAATAGTTTGTCGCATATGCCATGGTCTGTTGTAAACAAATAAAACAATTGGAGCTAGAACCTTTTCCCACACATTCTTTAATTTCATAGCCGTTATTAATCCTGCTTGCGTCTATCCATGTAAAATAACGAGTTAAATGTTTTGGCGAAGAGTTCATAATCGCGATCAGTTAAATAACGATACATTGGACAATCAAAAACGCTTGAAAGACTCGATCCCAATGATTCTACTAATAAGCATTTTGGTCTATAGAGTTCCCAATTATTAGATTTGAGGACATTTCGGTCATACCCTTCCACATCGATAGACATGAAGTCAATATTTATACCCTTTGGTATGTAATCAGTAAGTATCGCATCGAGTCGATTCACTTTTATTTTTTTCTCAGCAATAATTTGATAATTTGTATTGATCACCCTCTTTTCGGTCAGGTTTTTATCAAATGAATTTAATGCGGGCTCATCAAACATAAAATAAGTTAACTCTCCTTCTTGCTCTGATACGCCCATCTCAAGATTTATGTCACCAACGCGATACTTCTTAAACAGTTTAATAGCTTCAGGATTAGGTTCAATATTGATTCCCCTCCAACCACGCTTATAAAAAAAATAGGTATTAGAAAAGCACTTGGGATGATATGCGCCTATATCAACATAAAACCCAGATTCCTGTTTTTCGAAAATCCTATAAAGAACCATATCCTCACCTTCTTGAGAGTAAGATTTCATCGCATATCCATTAAGCATGTCAAGCTTTATATACCTATATGCTTGCAATACTGCGCCAGGTAATAATTTTTTTATTACTTCTTTCATTATCCTTACAATTTTTAAAAACGCCGATGGATAAAGATTGACAATACCAAAAGCAATAGTATTTACCTAACTTTGAGGACCATAGGTTAAAAAGATTTTGATTTTATATTTCAAGGCAATTTCTCTCCGTATACAATATGGAAGTACACCAAGAATAATTATTAACAGGTCACATCCCTTCAAAATCAATCTTTTCCTTATTGATTCTTTTTATCACCATATTCTTGGATAAATCATTGCTTTCGTCAGCATATAGCCAGTTTTAAACAGTGGCTTATAGAAGAAACATGCCCCATGAACCGCAAACCAATATGCAAAACACGAAGCAATAGCCGCCCCCATTCCTCCATAAAGAGGAATTAACAGATAATTCAAAACCACATTTACGAGACAACCCAGAAATACAGTCATAAAATGAACTCCTGTCCAATTCAAGGTAGTCAAAAAAGAACTTCGAGCAACCCCCAGATTCACGAACAACCCAGCCCATATTAAAACTGCAAGCATAGGACCAGCCCCACGGTATGCCACACCAAATACTATTTCTATTACCCATCCTGCAATAAATGTTACAGGGATAGCAACAACATAGGCCATTAACGACATCAAATTGTAAAGCTTTTGCAATCGTTCATAGAAAAGGTCTTCACTGATTGCCTTGGCTTCGACGACACTTGGAAACGTTGATGAAACAAAAGACATAGGAATAAAATACCATACCTCAGCAAGGCGCACTGCGACTGAATAAACTCCAACCTCCTGGTTCCCGACCATTTCACCAAGCATAACCTGATCAATCCGCATATAAATCATGATAACAATACCTGACAATATCAGTGGCCAACTGTCACTAAATAGGCTTTTTGCACGAGCAATGCTGCCTCGCCAGGCTTTTATATAATGTCCGTTTATCTGATAGGCTATTATAAGACCAATTGCGCCAACGACAATTTCTGCAAATCCTGCCCAGGCAAAGGCAAGGAGCGGGGCTTTCATAAGCATCAGAACAATCTTGATAAGGGTAATAAGTAAAAAAGCTGTATTTTTAGCATATACCGTGTATTTTGATTTAACCTGCGACTGAAACCAAAAGTCAATCGTATCAAACGCCTGAAAAATCATTCCTACCGCTGTAATACCAACTAGCCAGTGGGTTAATCTGTCATGAGGGCGTAATAACGAAATTGCTATTATTACTAATAAGCATGTTAACGACCCACCTATGAGCTTAAGTACAAAAGCAGTACCGAGTGTCTCATACTTGCAAGCAGGATCACGCACAATATCCCGCACCACAATCCCATCCAACCCAAGCGTGGCAAATGCACCAAATAACGAGACAAAGGCGATTGCATAGCTGTAAAGTCCAAATTGTTCAGGCCCAAGATAACGAGCAACCCAGACCCCAACGAACAAACCAACCCCCATCCGTAGGATACGGTCAGCAAAGAGCCAGCCTGTATTTACCAGGATATTTTGCAGAGAAGTATATCTCAATTCAAAAAATTTCCAATATAGCTTGAATGACTACCAGATGAATGTGTATCAACAGCAGATAAGGCATTTATTGCAATACGCATTTTAAAGGAATAGCTGGAAGTACATAGAATCTGTTGCTCCCATATCAACTAAAAATAGCGATTCAAAAGATTCTTTCGCCTCTGGCCATGATAAAGTTACTGTTACATGTATCGCACCCATGATATTATCTCCCGTAACGTCAAAAATTATTAAAATTTACCAAATTCCTAAACCCATACCTTTTGTTTGTATACTGCCCATGTCTTTGGGTAATATGATTCATGAAAATTAAAAATATTGGGAATTAGGGGGTGTAATAGAATAACATTAACATCTTGCCTGGTATTTTCATTTATATAGCTTGAATTATAGGTTAATTATGTAAAACTTATATTATTACACCCCCTTATTCTACCTAAAAATTGCAATTGGCCACGCCTGCCTGTGCGGCGCACGCAGACAGGGATGAACACTGATTTTTCAAAAGAAATACAAGAATTGTATCTCATCCGCAGGGTGAGATAGCGAAAAAATTAAATCATTATTTTATCGGTGTTTATCTGTGGTTCATTGCAGAATTTAGGCGCTTAGCGCCTAAACATCGACAATTTTTTGTCGATGTTTTGTGATATATTTGTTTGCTGAAACAGTTCATGTATATGGGTTTAATAGCATAGACAACCCCCTAAATCCCCCTTTTCTAAGGGGGAGTGCAGATGCCACGCCGGGGGCATCTCTACGAAATCCCCCTTAGAAAAGGGGGCAAGGGGGTTGTAATTCTGGATGTATTCCGAGTCGTCTGAACTGTCACAGTTTGCTGTAGTTATAACTGCCCTTTAGGGACACCGTTTCCAAGCGCAGTCTTGGGAAAGGCGTAGTCTCTTATACTTCGATATTCGATATTGGACTCCTTGTAAAAAATATCAAAAACAACTTAGTGCTTGTGAGCCTTTGTCCCACACCCGGACCTGCTCCCGTCAAGTCGTCCCTGCGAGAGATCTTCGACAACCCCGCTTATCCCGTTCCCGCCGCCGTACGCAAACGCGCTGAGTTCTTCCTCAGCTTGGTCAAAACACGTCTGCAAAATTATCTCATTGGAGTGGGCGTGCAACCTTCGGCGGTGGTTCCGAAGGGTTCAATGGGAAGCGGCACGGGCTCCTTGTGCCCTGGTATCGGCACAGTCCCCAGCAACAGGCGAAACATGATGAATAAAACTTGCCCTCGTGAAAACGGGGAATGGGGAGAGGTCTCGACCTGTGAAATGACCATCATAATTTCGTGCTGTCCTTTTCGTTTTCTATCTTCTTTGGTGTTCAATAGAGCTGATAAAATAAGAAAATCTTGCAATTTTCTTTGTTTTTGCTAAAGTGGCCACCTGATTGAAGAAAAGCAATTTCCTATCATCTGTACACCCACAACCCACCTCCAAAATTGGTTGTCCAGACCTCGTTGTGGTAGTGGTTAATCGGATTGAAGAAGATGCGAATCGGATGGTGGAATGGGTAGTCCACAACCTGTGTGAATGTTGGATTGTTGGAATTCAGATTATTTGTACGCCACAGACCCTCCATCTCAGTAGAGAAATACAATACATTGGGGCGGTCAGGGTGAATCGTAGCAGACTCCACTCTATAGGAATCGCTGATGCGCTGCCAGGTATTACCCCGATTGGTTGTACGGTAGAGGCCGCCTACCTCATTGGGAGGACTTCCCCAGTGGCTGAATACAGCAACGTACCATGTGTCTTGATTTGTGTCATTGGGGTCAATAATCAAGTCCTTGGTCCATCGGCTCATGTTTGGCGCGCTCCGGTCCAGCCACGTCATACCCCCATTGGTGCTGATAAAGACGCCTGAGCTCTGAGTAAAGCTGCCAGCATCGATTCGGCCAGAGTAGGTTGCAACAAGGGCGCCATCTTTCAATACGCGAATGTTATAGGGGTGTCCTTCGGTTCGGGGTGGATTGCCAAGCTTGGTCCATGTAGCAGAGTCACCGTCACTAAGATTGTGTGTAACGTAAATTCCTCCCAGGGTGCTATGAACTACACTGGCATACATAGTCTCTTCGTCATTTATATCGATGGCCAGCCATGCCACAGGATGGCCAAACTCTTTGAGGGTTTGCCAGGTCTGGCCGCCATCGTCAGACATGACTATGGAGCCGGAGCCGTTGTCGATATGGTAGTCGATCAGATACGCGCTGCTTTCATACAGGTCGTGTTCGGTCGAAGTTGCAGCATAAAGCCTACCGCTTTTTGTGTGTTCGGTGATGCAGTACGTAGTGTTATAGGGTAAGCCGAGACTAAAACCTGTGGCCCAGGTCTTGCCGCTATTTATGCCCCGGATTCCGCTAATGTCTGAGAAGCCGGCAACGATAGTTCTCCGTCCGAACCAGTGAAGCCACCATGAAGTGGTGTCCTCGATGCCGTTGCCGCGGTAGTATTTACCCTTGGGCGTAGGGGCGCCCGCAGGGTTCTCGTAAGCAGGATAAACGTATGCCTGTCTCCAGTTGTCCCCGCCATTATCTGTTACGTGCACAAAACCAAGGCCGGTGATGACTGCCAGGTTCGGATCGTTAGGGCAAACCGC
>Ga0209431_10005322_pt1 | contig 10038 bp, 10 predicted proteins | sample RifCSP13_3_FD_184021 | JGI IMG/M metagenome (GOLD analysis project Ga0209431, IMG submission 184021) | Soil microbial communities from Rifle, Colorado - Rifle CSP2_sed 13_3 (SPAdes) (version 2) | ecosystem: Environmental > Terrestrial > Deep subsurface > Rock core/Sediment | place: Rifle... | reverse complement strand
AATTTTAAAAAAAAATGGAGAGCTTATTATTTTGATAAAGCCGCAATTTGAAGCCCAACGTGGTGAAGTTGGTCGAGGTGGTATTATTAAAGATGACAAAGTTCACCAAAGTGTGATACAAAAAATTATTGCGGGTTTGAAAGAGTATGGGTTTGGGTGTAAAGGTGTGATAGAATCGCCCATTTTAGGTGGATCTGGTAACAAAGAATTCTTGGGTTACTTTATACGAAAATTATGACCAGACACTTTTAAGTTTCAAAATTTTAATATCATAATATCTCTTTTCTTTTTTTGTTGTTTGGTCTCCTAAGCGAGTTATGGGTAATTTTTTTTCTATCACATGACGAAGGTCGGAGTATGTTTTAATATTTTTAAACTGTTGCTTAAGTGGGATTTCATGGAGAAATCCGTATCCATAACTATACGAGCCGGCTTCAATAAGTAGATTTTGATTGATGTCGCTCACGATCATAACATGCCCTGGGATCCATATAATGTCTCCGTTTTCTATAGAATCGTCTTTTGAAAGTTCTTGTAAATTATTTGCCATTGTACTTGTGTTTTTATAGTAAAATGGGATGCCTACGATCTGGGCTGCGCGAGCGATGAGGCCTGAGCAGTCAAAACCAGTTTTTGGGTTATCTTTAATTTTAGGTCTATCATAATATGTTGCGTTCTTTTTCTGAGTTATTTGAAACGATTTTTCTTTATATCTTTTGGTATAACTTGATCCTCCCCAGACATAGGGGATGATAGTTGATTGTTTAGTCCATATTTTTAGTAGTTTAATAAAATATTTAATTTTTTTGTTTATTGTATGATTTAATGTTATAAAAAGATATTTTTTTGGTATGACTGTCGGTTCTATTTTTTTTGTATTTGCATTGAATAATAATATCGTGATTAAGTCGTTAAATTTATGTTTAGAATTATCCATTAGTTTAAAGCGGGTCCCTGCTGAGTAGGTAAGTGATGTTTTTGGATTGCACCAGGGGTGTATGAGAGTTGCAATACTATTATTGCTGTTTTCAAAGTTATCTGTTTTTTGGTAAGAAATAGGATCAGGCAGTGATTTTTTATGTTCATCAGCAATTTCTGTTAGAGGAGTGATGTTTGTTGATAAAGTCCAATATTGATCTTGTTTTTCGCCATTCAAAGATTCATAAAACATGTTTGGAATTTTTATTTTAATTAATTTCCCTTGCTTTTCGATAATAGTGATTATTTCATGAAAGAGAGCTTGATGTAATCTTGTGCAGTCATTTATACCGACTCCTGCAAGGGGAAGTTTGAAGAATATATTATTGTGATTATTATTTATCGAATTCCCAATAAGATCTGCAACGGGAACTGTTACGAGTCCTTGGATATATTCTGAATTACGTATGAGATGTGTATGACATAGACTTATGAATAATATAGTCTTGATTAATTTTTCAAAATTTATTTTTAGATTTGCGCTTATTCGAGCTAAAAAATAGTTTGATTTTTGATCCATTATTTCTCCTTTGGAAATACCCTTTTGTGTAAAATTTTATTTAGATATTAGTATTTACTCAATAATCGCAGCTAAATTAGATCTTTTCTTGGTGTACTCCCGTTCCTACTACGCTCAATGAGCTATAGACCTCACCCTTCAATCATAGAGTTATAAATTTCGCACTATGGACCCCCGCCGGGGTCCATAGTGTAGTTTTTTAGTTTCATAAGTCTACGTTTCAAAGAATAGATCTATACGAAGAGCTTTGCAGGGGGGCATCAAATCTCTTTTTTACCTAACTTGTCCTACGAAGTTTTCTACAGATTCGTAGATACCCGCGCTGCAGCGCGGGTATCTATAATATTTTAGTACTATTTTAAAAAGTGATATCTATGGATATCAGTATGACGAATTAAGGGAGCAGATGTGAATGGTTATGTTTTGAATCATATTTATTATCCTTGCTGACTAAAGATTCAATAAGATATAATTATTATCTCTATGAGGGAGATCATACTTTAGGGGAGTATTGGGATGATTTTTATTAGATTTTTTTGGAGCTTGAACTGGATTTTTTGTGGTCTGGTTTTTTGTGATAGTATATGTTCGTTTATATCTGCTCAAACCAAGAAGCGTTGGTCGACGTTATATAAGTATAAACTTGATTATCCTCATGCTCAAGAATACCGCAATAAAAAACAATTGATCTTTTCTAAATATGATACGATGCCGTTTACTCAATTAATTTTTTCCTGGAATGCAATATCTCAAGAATATGGTTATTTAGCATTTGAGGTTATGGTTCGTGATGGCAAAACTCAAAAATGGGATCGATGGATAGAGATGGTCCACTGGGGTAAAAATAAAGCTGAATCATTTTATGCGCCGCATGAAAAAGCATCTGGATTTTATCATGTTCGTCTTGAAATGCCTGAAGGTACAAAAGCTGATGCATTCAAAATTAGAGTATCAGCAGTTTCAGGTGGGTCTATTTCATGTCTTCGGGCTTTGTATGTTTCGACTATTGATTTTAGTCAATTTGTTTCTGAATTAGGTGATATGCGTTTTGGTAATCTTGCAAGTGTAATGGTTTTTGGTATACCTGGCTATTCCCAAATGACATTAAATCATAATGATGCTGAGCGCATGTGCTCACCAACAGCAAGTAGCATGTTAATAAGTTACATGTGTAAAAAACCTATTGAGCCACTCCATTTTGCCTTAAAAGTATATGATCGAGCATTAGATACATATGGTAATTGGATATTTAATGCAGCCCGTGCATTTGAGCAATGTAGTACTATGTATATACATGTTGAGCGTTTAAATTCATTTATTGATCTATATCGAAATTTAAAATTAAATATTCCCATCGTGGTAAGTATTCGTGGGCCGATTGCAGGTGGATTTAGAGAGTATCAATCAGGACATTTAGTTCTTGTGGTTGGATATGATGCAAAAAACAAAATGGTCGTTTGTCATGATCCGGCAGCTCCTGATAATAAACAAGTTGTTACCCGCTATGCTTTGAATGATTTTTTAAAAGCTTGGGAAAAATCTCGCCGGTTGGCATTTATTTCTCAACCAGTATAAATGATGTGAGATATTTATACGTTGTAAATATGACTGAATCGATCTAATGGACTAAAAAATAATTTTCATTGCATTTGGATCTTTATAGTTGATATCATAATTAAAACTTAAGGGTTAGGGGGAAGGGTATACCCATGAAAGATCGATTTCTTTTTTTCTTGATCTGTTTTTCTTTTGGATCTTTGGTTAATTATATACAGTCAGTTAATAAGCTTGCAAAACTATTTTATCATAGAAGTAGAACGGCTGATAAATTGATGATTTATTTTTTATCAATGCCAGAGATTAAGAAAATATCCCATAATACTTTTTTTATTTCTTGCGGCATCTTAGATAGCGATGCAGATGCTATGGTCAATGCTGTGAGTAAGTTTAGTCGACCATGGTATACCCTTAAAGTTACAAAACAAAAAAATCCTCAGGGTATAAGAATTAATTTTAAATCTCTTGATAATTCTCAATTAACCATGAAATTAGATTATGCATTTTTTGATAGTATTGGTAGTCAAAAGGGTCTTGTTTTTTATATAACTCTTAAAAAAAATAATAAGATTATGTATGACTCTCACGCTGATAAAAAACCCTTACTTATTATTGATTATGGGCATGGTGGTACAGATAATGGTGCAATCGGATGTCATGGAATCATAGAAAAACAGATAACTCGATCTGTGGGTCAACAACTTGCACAATTATTAAAAGCAGCAGGTATTACCGTTGCGCTTACTCGAGTTGGTGACCAGACTGTTGCCTTAGATGCTCGAACCACATTTGCTAATTACATCAAAAATTATAATCCTCTTTTTGTTTCTATACATGCAAATTCTAGTCCTCAAAAAAGTTCTTCAGGAATCGAAACATTTTGTGCGGACCAAAATCTTTTTTTATTTGCAAAAAATATGAGTTCATCTGGTCAAGCTATACCTCTTTTGTGCCATGAATCGAGTTGCGAGTTTGCGCATTTTGTGCATACGCATTTATTAAAAGATTTAAAGAAAAATAATCAGAATATTATAGATAGGGGAATAAAGAAATCAGTTTCTCAAGTATTGGTTGGTACAAATGTTCCTGCAATATTAATCGAACTAGGATTTTTGACAAATCCATATGAGGCTTGGTTGTTATCGCAGCCATTTTATCAGCGATTATTGGCTCAGGGATGCTTTGAAGGAATTAAGGCATATATGCATCAAAAGCAACTTTTAGGTACATCCAATTCTAAAGAAAGTATTAGCACGGTGAAAAGAATTCTTGGTAAAATGTATAATGCGCAATTACTTTAGTCTTCTTCATCTTCGATTAACTCCTGTTCCAAAGCTTCATTCACTTTTTTAAGAAGTGCCTGAGCAGCTTTATGTTGGTTTGCAAGTGAAAGAACACGCTCAAGGCTTTCATGGGCATGCTCAAAATCACGGGTATAGAAATATGCAATAGCTAGATAGTAATATGCGTCTACATAGTCAGGAGTAAGTGTTATTGCATGATTGAATTTATCTATTGCTTTCATAAAATTCTTTTGGGAAATAGCAAGAAGTCCTAAATTGAAATAGGCAACTTCGGGGGTTAGATAGTCCATATCTTTAGTAAGTTCTTGCCAAAGTTGTTCAGCTTTTTTCTTTTCGTTATGTTGATTTAAAACACAGGCGTAGTTATTTTTCGTATCAGCTCTTAAACTTGATGATAAAGATGGAGAATTTAATATTTTTTCAAATAATTCTAAGCTTGCATCAGTGTTGCCAATTCTATAGAGCCAGGTAGCTTTTAGGGCAAGAACTTGGGGAGATTCTTTTAAGGCTAATGATTTGTTGATTGCCTGAATTGCTTCATTATATCTATGTTCTTGAGCTGCAAGTGTAGCTTGTTCTAGGAATCTATTAGCTTGAAGTTCTTTGTCTGCTTTAGTTTGTTTTTGACAACCACCTAGACATAAAGATAGTGCGCATATAAGACTAATCCTATTGATTTGGTTCATAAAAATATTCCTCTATTTATTTATAAGATTAAATATTGTTCGAGAGCAGCTACTTAATAAGTATAGGTTCATATCAAATTTTCCTGCGGTTATTGAGCAAATACTTTCTATAGATATCACTTTTTAAAATAATACTAAGATATTTTAGATACCCGCGCTGTAGCGCGGGTATCTATGAATCTTTGGTTTTAGTTTAGTCTGTGATATCTATAGAACCTCTTAGATTAGTTATTTAGTTTACTCGTGTTGTAAAGATTGAGCCAATTATTTGGATATGAATATCAGAATTTATTAAAAAGTATCTTGTTTTTATTTTACACATAATAAAGTATAGAATAAAGGTTGATTTTTTTATTTTTTTAAATGTACTAGAGAGATTCAATTTGCTATGGCATTATTAATATTGACCTAATTGAAGGAAGAGATATATCAATAAAAAGTTATACATATTTTTTCTTATGGTAAGTGAGGCGAAAATAGATCTATAGATATTACTTTTTAAAATAACATTAAGATATTGTATATACCTGCGCTACAGCGCGGATATATATGAATTTTTTATCTTAGTTTGATCTGCGATTTCTATGGTTAGTTCTGGTTGGAACTCATAAAGAAGAATGTCTTAAGAAAATATTTTTTATTGAATGGTTTGGATATTTATTTTGCGAATGAATCTATTATGAATGGCATTTGGAATCAATTTTTAACGATTGTAGAGCAAGAAGTTGGGGGTCGAGTTGTAGAAACTTGGCTCAAGGCAATTGTTTTAGAAAAATGGGACGTGTCCACTCATACAGTATATTTACGAGCACCAAATACTTTTGTTAAACAGTGGGTTTCTACAAATTACCTTTTTTTAATTGAAAGTTACTTAAAAAGACTATTACATGTTAATGAGCTTATTGTAATTTTTAGTGAAAGTCTGGTTGAAGTGATCGGTGAACCAATTTCGGTGATTCCTGCAACTAAATTTGAAGCTCGAAATAATGATACTATTGAAAATGCTCAATATGCTAAAGTTCGTAACTCTTGGCAACGCTCAAAAATTCCTTTAGAAAAAACATTAGATAGTAACTGTGCTTTGACTATTACTAAAGATGTGTTGGTTCCAAGTACATTAAATACGCATGCAGGCCATATAAAACAAGGTTATGAATTTGAAACTTTTGTTGTTGGTCCAAATAACTCGCTGGCCTTTGCTGCTGCGCAAGCAGTGACTGAAAAGCCTGGATGTTTATACAACCCACTTTTTTTGTATGGTAATTCGGGCCTTGGAAAAACTCATCTTTTACATGCTATTGGAAATCGCATAAAAAAACAGAATAGTCAGGCTGTTGTTGTTTATCAGTCTACTGATCGATTTGTAAATGAATTTATTAATGCAATACGTTTTGATCATATACATAAGTTTCAGCAAAAATATCAAAAAGTAGATTTATTATTAATTGATGATATTCAGTTTTTATCAAACAAAGAGCAAACACAAGAAGCATTTTTTAATATTTTTAATGTATTATATGATTTCCGTAAACAAATTGTCTTTTCTTGTGATTCAGTTCCTAAGGGAATTGCAGGGCTTGCAGAACGACTTCGATCACGTTTAGAATGGGGATTGGTTGCTGATATTCAGGTTCCTTCAATTGAAACAAAAATTGCAATATTAAAAAAGAAAGCTGAAAATCATCATGAGTCTTTAGATGATGATGTGGCTTATTTTATTGCTTCGCGTGTTGTCTCAAATATTAGGGAGCTTGAAGGAGCTCTTATTCGGGTATGTGCATTTGCAAAATTAACCTCTCAGAAAGTGAGTTTGGAATTAGCCGAACGAGTCTTGGTTGCTCGTAGTTCCTCGCAATTGAATCAATCTACTATTGATCCTGAAAAAATTGCTAAAAAAGTATGTGCCTTTTATTCCTATTCACTCAGTGAGGTACGTTCAAGTAAGCGTAATCAGGATCTTGCTTATGTTCGCCATGTAGCAATGTATGTTATGAAGCGGTTAACGAAGCATTCATTGCAGGAAATTGGGCGCTTTTGGGGGCGTAAAGATCATTCTACTGTTCTTCATGCAGTTGGAAAAATCGAATCTCAACGACAGCATGATACGGTATTAGGCCAACAACTTGAGCGATTAGAGCATGAAATTGCACGACTATAATATTTTTATAAATTGATCTAGATATCACTTTTTTAAAATAGCACTAAGTTATTGTAGATACCCGCACTCCGCGCGGGTATCTATGAATCTTTTGTATTAGTTTTTCTATATTATTTAACTCGAATTCGACACAAACAAAATAACCAAAACCGTTCGCCCTGAGTGAATTTTATTTGAGCAAAGCGAAAAGAAAATTTGTATCGAAGGGTGCATAATCCGAAGTAACTTATATAACATAACAAAAGAATGATGCCTTAGTTTAAGAAGATTTGGAGCTTATAAAAGTTTATGAAAAAAGAAATGTGATAACTAAAAAGATGCTTATGAAGTCATTTTTGATTTGCACCCTGAATTTCATCTTCTTTGATAATCAGATAATCATTACCTGCATCAGTTCCTGAATATTTGCCAAAGAAAATATGATCACCCTCTTTTACTTGCATTGGCACAACCTTGCCATCGGAAGAGATGCGACCTTTGCCTGTCTGCGCCTTTTCTTTCGCTGAGTCAGGTATGATATAATGCCACCAGGAGTCTTGTCATCCGCTTCGATGCGTTGAACAAGCACACGATCGCCTAATGGACGCATTTTTTCAAACAAAGCCATAGAAGGTGCCTCCTTAATTATTAAAAAGAACTAAAAAAATAAATGATTTTTTACACTAAAACTATATCAACAATTATATACCTAAATTAATGGGCTTCAACTTCAGCCTTACAGTGTAAGACTCAGATTTTTTTGAGCATATCATTCAACTGCAAAAATCTCCTTCTGACAACAATGCCCCTAGTCTAGCACAAAAATCAGGTTTGGCCAGGAGAGACTTAGAGCTCTTTAAGGTGAGTGCCCATACTCCATCTTCACTGATAAAAATTGACCATTTGGTATTTTTTAATAATTTTGTTATTATTATTTGAGTACTAGAATGAAACAAGGGCTTAAAGTTATCCGAGAAGATCAGATGAAAGGTTATCTATGAAACTTAGTAAAAAAATTATCGTATTATTATTTCCACTTTTATTCATCACCAATACACAGGCAATGCTACGCTCTGGTGCACGCAGTGCTGCACGAGCAGCTGCTGCACGCGGTGTAGCAAGAGGTGCGGCCCAAGCTACCGGCGCAACAGGAAGCAAGGGAGCTCGATTTACCATAGAAAGAAAAATGGCCTATGCAGGCGTTGCCTCATTAGCAGCTGGATTAGCAGCATTGAGCTATCATTATCATTATCATTATCATAATGATGAATTACATGATGATGAATTAAAAGATAAAAACAGGGATGATAAAAATGTAACTTTGCCAAGATTCGATGAAGAAGATTACCGATTAGCGGTTTGCATTGCTGAAGATTGTAGACTACGTCAACATTTACCCACTCTATATACAACTGCGATCTGGTTTGATAAAGATGAGAAAATGGTTACAACCGTATGGTTAAAGACTTTTATTGAAAGGAACATGTTACCAGAAGGGCCGGTCAAAAATGAACTTGATAGACTATTTCCTAAAATAAAAGAACCGATCTATTTCCCAACAAAAGGTTCGAGCTTGAAAGGAAGTAACTATACTAGGGAGTATTTTATTAAACCGGCACATTTCGATAGCTTTGGCGCTCCTATATATCGTACTTCGCGAGTTCTTTCTGCAGCCTATATAGCTGGACTTAAGAACCAGTATCAACTTAAGGAAATTGAAGTACCAAGAAAATGGTTTTATGTCGATCCGGTAAACAGAGATTTATATGTTGTCGAAGAATCTCTTGGAAAATTAAAAGAAGATTTTGTTGAATCAGAAGAAGAACTAGTCCAATTAGAGTTCGTCACCAAAGTGGTATGTCTTGGTGATCTAAAATTGAGAAATTTTCCTGCAACTGAACATGGTAAGAGAGCATTTATCGATTTAGAATTTAATTGTTTTAGTGGAAAGACGGCTCCAGATGGCAGCTGGATAAAAACCATAATAGATCAAAAAACATTGAAAAAATTAAGTAAGCAATGTAAGAAACGTTTAGAAATACATAGAAAAAATATTCCTGCGATAACAAAAGAAGAAAAGCCTGAGATTATTCCATTTGTTATCGCAGGAAGCAAATACAAATAAAATTTGTATCAAATAACTGTTTTTGGAGGTTATATTCATGAAACTAAGTAAAAAAACTATCGTACTCTTATTCCCACTCATGTTCATCAACAACGCACATGCCATGTTGCGCTCCGGCGCACGCGGTGCCGCACGAGCAGCTGCGGCTTATGGCATGGCACAAGCTGCTTATAATGCCGATCCTGGTGTTATTCGAGTGGCAGCTCACTGGCTACTCATGGGAAGAACTCAAAGAATTATATGATATTAAATCTGATCAACAGATAGACCCGGAAGAATTAGCGTTTGTACAAAAAGCACTAAACTTAGCAACTCTCTCACCAGCTGCAATCGCTCGTTTAAATACAGATGACCAAAATGTACAAGTTTATGGCCGATCATATACTGCCGGCATACTATTTAATGAAAAAGGTATCGTAAAAATATGGCGCGATAATATCGGAGAAAAAAGATACTGCAAACAAAAAATCCAATACGGTGCTTGATATTTGATTTAATAAACACAATCAAATATCAAGCATCAAAAATTAAAGCTAATGTATCAGATTTTTTGGAAACACATGTCGATACATTTTGCTCCGCTTACGCTTCGCAAAACACTCAGGACGACTATGCATTACCCACAAATATCACTTGAAATCAAATATTTTTTTGAATTTACCAAAACATGACTCCACCCGCCGTTCGCCCTGAGTTAATCACAAAAATTGCATTTTTGAAATAGAATGCAA
>Ga0209431_10005319_pt1 | contig 10041 bp, 8 predicted proteins | sample RifCSP13_3_FD_184021 | JGI IMG/M metagenome (GOLD analysis project Ga0209431, IMG submission 184021) | Soil microbial communities from Rifle, Colorado - Rifle CSP2_sed 13_3 (SPAdes) (version 2) | ecosystem: Environmental > Terrestrial > Deep subsurface > Rock core/Sediment | place: Rifle... | reverse complement strand
GTTAAGATAATAGCATTTCTGATCCCGTCTTTTGCAATCAGTTTCCTGATTTTTAGCGGAAGTTTCCTTATAAAAACGCCCTTAAGGTATTTTTTCCCGTCGAATCCGCCAAACGGTCCTTTTTCCTTTGCAATGAGGGCAGAAGTTTCGTAGGCGTTGTCCCTGATAGTTTCATAAATCTTCCGGATTACGGGAATGGATTCCTCGCTTCCGTACTTAATGCCCATTTTAATAAGCGAGTCGGCAAGACCCAAAGTCCCGAGGCCTGTACGCCTGATATTGAATTGGGCCTTTTTGTTTTGTTCGTAGAAGTAGTGGTTGGCGTCGACCACATTATCGAGAAATCTCACAGCCGTTCTCGCGTGCTCCCCTAAAGATTTGTAATCCATCACGCCTTCATTTACGAAAGCCGATAAATTAAGGTGTCCTAGGTTACAAACTCCCCAGGCACCGAGGCCCTGCTCTCCGCACGGATTTGTCGCAATGATCTTCTCAAAATACCAAGTATTTGAAAGTTTGTTGTAGCGGTCGATAAAAACAACCCCGGGTTCAGCCGACCTCCAAGCGGCCTCAGCAACCATTTCCCATACGGCCTTTGCTTTTACGGTTTTGTGGACAATTACCGGATACCCTTTGGATTTCCATTTTTCAAGATCTCCGTCCCATTCCTCGTCATATTTGTAATGGGAATTGTCGGGGAAAACCAAATTCCAGTCGGAATCGTTTTTAACGGCCTCCATGAATGCGTCGGAGACGCAGACGGAAAGATTGGCGCCGGGAATCTTCGTTAAATCTTTTTTGACGGTAATAAATTCCTCAAGATCCGGGTGCCAGTCGTTTAGCATGAGCATTAGAGCTCCCCTCCGGCTTCCTCCCTGCTGAATAACGTCGTGATTTGCGGTTGAATATAAAGCGGCCCAGTTGACAGGCCCGGAAGAGGTTCCGTTTACTTTTTTAACCCTTGCTCCCCTGGGTCTTAGGGATGAAAGGTTAACCCCGACTCCTCCTCCCCTTGCCTGAATCTCGACGGTCATGGTTATGTTTTCCATGATTCCTGCGCGGCTGTCTTTGGGAGACGGGATAACGTAGCAGTTATAATAGGTGACCTGATAAGGGGTGCCCGCTCCGGAAAGAATTCTTCCCGCCGGGACGAATTTGAACCCTTCCATGGCGGAATAAAATTTACTTTCCCATTCCTTTCTCACCTGCGGCTTTTCTTGCTGGGCGATTCCCCAGGCAACCCGCTTCCACATTTGCTCTGGATATTCCTCAAGGGGTTTTCCCTCCTCGTCCTTGAGTGAGTATCTGTCCAGAAACACATCCTTCCTGATACCTTCAAGAATTGTGGGATCATTGGGAACCTTGAATACAAAGTCCGCATTGGTAAATCGCTTTTTGCTCTCGCCGTTTGTGTACTTCCTCTTATTAACGGCTTTGTTTTTGCTTTTGTTTATTACTTGGGTTTCCATATTATTTTTCAATTGCCTTCTCAAAATCGCTTAAGTCCTCGAACTCAAGATAGACGCTGGCAAATCTCAGCCAAGCCACCTTGTCTATTTTCCTGAGCCGTCTTAATATCGCGTTCCCTATGATGTGGGTTGGAATCTCCGCCTCTTCCCGCCTTAACATTTCCCTTTCTACATCCTCTATCACTTCTTCCACCTGCCCTATCGAAACCGGCCTTTTAAGTACCGCCCTTAGAATTCCCCTTTTAATTTTCTCCTTGTCGAAAGGCTCTCGCCTGCCGTCCTTTTTGATTACCCAAAGGAAGTTCCCTTTAACCTTTTCAAAAGTGGTAAAGCGCTTGTCACATTTATCACACTGCCTTCTTCGTCTTATAGCTGCCCCGTCCTCGACGGTACGGGACTCCAAAACACTCGTATTACTGGTGCCGCAAAAGGGGCATTTCATACAAATTAAAAGGGCAGAAATCGGCTTTCACAAATGGAAAGAAAAAACTCTACCGATAGTGATGGAATGATTTTTAAACACTATTGGTGGACAGTCAACTACTAATTTTTATCGCTAAATGTATCAACCCACGCATACCCCGAGCCTGTCATTTTCGAAATTATTTTGCTCGCGGGGATTTTTGCGGAAATTGTCAAAAAGCCGGTCCTATAAAAAGTTTAAAAAAAGGGCGCAAATTGTCCTGTTAGTCCCCAACGAACGGGCTTTCCGGAGCGGTAAGTCCCATGCCGTTTAGGGCGTCTCTGGAGGATTTATAAATACTTTTTGCGTAATTTTCAGCTTTTACAATTTCAGGTTTGGCGTCTTCCGGGGCAATAGGCAGTATGTCTTTTTCAATCACTTCCCTGTGCTTCAGTGAGGAAGAAGCCAACTTAACAAGAAAGTCGCTTGTGTCCGCTCCCCCGCTTCTTGCCTCAGCCTCCTTACCGGCAGCCATTTCAAGGTATTTCTCACCCTTGGTCAGGACGGAAAGAGCGATATCGGGTTTGTTATTTTCAAAAAGAGTTCTGCTTGCCTCAAGTCTCTTATCGGAAAAAAGGAGGGCAAGTTCAGCTTTTTTTAACTGACCTGGGGTTAAAAAAATCCAGACTTGGTCCCTTGCCGCTTTGAATACCCAAAGGGGACTGTCAGGCAAAACTTTTCCCGGGAAGGGCATCACATAATCGATCTTTTCGGCTGACTCACCCAGAACCTTCTCCCCGAAGGGGACGAAGGCGTTGGAGGCAAATTCTGTAGTTGTTGCCCGAAAAACCGAAATAGAAAGCACAAAGAAAGCCAAGGAGAGGGCGCCAAGTGCAAGAAAGTATTTTTTCATCGGCGGTAAGGATTATGGTAATTCTCCGCTTACTCTTTGTCAAACTATCTGAAAAGAATTATCGGCCACTCCCAAAGGACGTGAAGCAAAATCGAGCCCCAAACGTTCCTGGTTCTGGCAAAAATGAATGCCGAACCTATTCCGAATATTGCGGTGAGTCCGAGATAAACGAGTGACGCGGGCAGGGTCAGCTCCCAAATGAAAAAGGCGATAGGGATATGGATCAAAACCCAAAGGGCAGTCTGGATAAAGTTGGCGGTAAGCTCATTTTTTAGGGCATAGGCAAGCCGGCTGAAAATATATCCCCTGAACGCCGTTTCCTCAGAAATCGACGTCGCAAAGGAAAGTCCGAGGGAGGCAAGAAGCGGTGTGGCTCCGATATTGGCGGCAAAATTAAAACCGCCGTATTTCAGATAATTGGTGACCAAGCCTTCTATCACAAAAATTGCCCCCAACCCAATGGACAAATACACGGCGGGGAAAAGACCCTTAAAAGTGAAGCCGAGGCTTAGGAGCGATTGGCGCTCTTTACGGACAAGGTAAATAAGGGGAACCAGCCAGAATAGGGGTTTAATGAAAAGTTCTTCGACATCCTCCGGGAATTGGAAAAGAAACCTGTAGAAAGCCCAAACAACGAGCAGGTATGCACTATATATAGTAACGTTCTTAACTACCGCAATTTTACCCAGTGGTTTGGTCATATATATATAATCTATCACTTTCCATCCGGCAATTTCCAACTCCCTTTCTCCACCCTGCACTCGACGAAAGCTTTGTCTATAGCCTTTATTATCATCTCAATCCTTTCTTCCGCTTCTTCCAGAGTTAAGGCGTTCTTTTCGTTGGGAAACCAGTGGAAAACCAGATTTCTTGAAAGCTTCCATGTTTCCCAAAGATGGTCGGCAAGCTCCCTGCCCTGACAAAACTCGACAATTTTGTCGTAAACTCCTTCCTTCCTCAACTCTTTTTCCAAAGAAGGATTAAGAGCCTTGCCGATCCTGAAGCGCTTGCCGGAATAGTCCTCGAGTGTGATGAAACCAAGATCCAGAAACATTTTTTTGAGAAAACCTTCATAGGCCTTGGCTGCGGGGAAAACTACAAACGAGTAATCGTCAAATACTTTTCTTCCCCCGGGAAGGTCTGCCCCCCAACCTTTCATGGAAGAGTTAAGAAGCTCGGAAGCCTTAATAAGTTTCTGGAGATCCTCCCCCAGATAGCCCCACCAGACTTTTTGCTCAAGCTCTTCCAAAGTTTCCATGGCTAAAACATTTTAGCACGGTAGGCTGCGTTGAGGTATACTGAATAAATCGATATAATTCACGCTTCGGATGAAAATATTTTTTTCCAATCTTTTTGCCAAAATCAAGAATGAACTGGCCACGACTCGCGGAAGGAAGAGGGCTTTTTTCTTCGGCGTCATTACAGCGGTAAGCCTCTATCTTTTCTGGGGCATTCCCCTCCCCACGCGTCTTGCCGCAGGAGACCTTCCCGTTTCAACCAAAATATTCGACAGGAACGAAAGACTCATTTACGAGATATTTACTGATAAAAAAAGGACACCGATTAAACTTGGGGAACTCCCGGATAATATTAAAAATGCCACCGTATCCATCGAAGACAAGGATTTCTTTAAGCACCGGGGATTTTCCGTAACCGGGATTATGCGCGCCCTTTTTAGCACGGTTTTCAAAAGGGAGCTTCAGGGAGGTTCAACCATTTCCCAGCAAATGGTTAAAAATGCACTTCTGAGCCAGGAGAGGACGATAAGGAGAAAGGCACAGGAAGTTATTCTTACCGTTATTGTTGAGGGCGTTTATACCAAGGACCAGATACTTGAAATGTACTTGAATACCATTCCCTATGGGGGAACAGCCTACGGAATCGAGGCCGCAAGCGAAACTTATTTCGGCAAACCCGCCAAAGACCTTAATTTAGCTGAATCTTCCCTCCTTGCGGGCCTTCCCCAAAGACCCTCTACCTACTCCCCTTTCGGGGCCCATCCGGAGCTTGCCAAAATCCGCCAGAAGGAAGTCTTAAAACAGATGGTTGCAAACGGCTACATTTCCCAAGAAGAAGCGGACACAGCCGAAAAGGAGGATTTGAAATTCGCATCCATCAAGCCTCCCCAAGCGCCGCATTTTGCCCTACTTATTAAAGCAGAGCTGGCCGACAAATACGGCGAAAAGAGGGTTGAACAAGGAGGCCTCAGGGTTTACACCACCCTTGATCTTGAAATTCAGAATATTGCCCAGCTGTCGGTTGCGACCGAAGTCGCAAAACTGAATAAACAAAAAGTAGGAAACGGAGCGGCAATCGTCACCAGACCTTCAACAGGCGAGGTTCTGGCCATGGTCGGTTCCAAAGACTATTTCGCAACAGATGAAGACGGGAAAGTAAACGTGATCCTCGCCCAAAGACAACCGGGAAGCTCAATTAAGCCATTAAATTATGCCCTGGCGATTAAAGACAGGAAAATAACCGCCGCAACGGCTTTTGCCGACGTTCCCACTTGTTTTGTTGTTGCCGGCCAGCCCCTTTACTGCCCCGTCAACTACGACGGTTCATTCCACGGGTTGGTGCAAGCCCGGTTTGCCCTCGGAAATTCGTACAACATTCCTGCGGTACGAACTCTTGCCGTCAACGGAATTGATAATTTCGTCGACTTTGCCTCACAAATGGGGATAACAACTTTAAAAGACGCTAGCAACTACGGACTTTCGGCCACACTCGGGGGAATTGAAGTTAGACCGTATGACATGGCCGAAGCCTTCGGCGTATTCGCAAATCAGGGGATAAGACAACCTCTAATGACGATCAAGAAAGTGGCCGACTGGAGAGGCAATGTCCTCGAGGAAAACGACCCCGCCAAAGTCAAGCTCAGCGGAGAAAGAGTTCTTGAGCCCGATGTCACTTTTATCGTTTCCCACATCCTATATGACAATAATGCAAGGTCGCAGGCTTTCGGTTCAAGTTCGTTTCTGAATGTATCGGGACATCCTGAAGTTTCGGTAAAAACGGGAACCACGAACGACAGAAGGGACAACTGGACCGTAGGATATAGCGCAAACGCCGTAGTCGTCACTTGGGTCGGAAATAACGATAACACACCTATGAGTGGGGCCGTTTCGGGAATAAGTGGTGCATCTCCCATCTGGAATAAAATAATGAAGGCCGTTTTGGACAAGGCTGAAAAAGGAGCCTACGACACCGAAGAAAAAGGGCACTCTTGGCCCAAACAACCCGACACGATAGTGGGGGCAACCATCTGCGCCGACACGGGAGGGCTTCCAGGATCCGATCCCGCAAACCCTGGTTGTCCGACAAGATTTGAATACTTTATAGTTGGAACCGTGCCAACCTCAAACCCGATCGCAAATCAGGATATATTCCTTTATAACGATACGGGACAACTCGCCCCTGCGGATGCCGACCCAATTCAGATCCACCCGGAGAATAGACCCGTTTATATAGACCCGATTGGGACCTTTTATTGCTTAAGTTGTCCGGTTGCCTCCTCCTCAGCGACAGTCCGCTACCCTCTGCGGTAGTTTTTTCGCCTCTTTTGTCTGCCTGGCAATTCCGATGTACAATACGCCGTGCGGAAAAAAGAAAAGGGCGAGAAGAACATTTTTTTTGATGCAGTCACCCGGGGGCTGGTATTGGTCGGTAGGCCTTTCTATGTTTTGTTGTCCGGTCTTGTTGCGGCTATCGTTTTTATTTTTAATGCAACCGGGAAAGCCGCCCGGTTCCTATTCTCCACATTCAAAAAATTAGCCCATAAACCCAAAGCAAAACCCAAAAAAGAAAAACCGAAACGAGTTAGAAAAGTTAGGACGTTTGACCTGTCTAGATTTTTTAAGCTTGAGTGGCTGCGCATCGTTCTTGTCGAACTGAAGCTTACCAGGGGCCTAAAGTCAATCGTTCTTATTCCAGCAAAACTTCCCAAAAACGTCCGTCTTAAACTTAAACTGCGTCTCAAATTTCTAGTTCCGCTGGCTTGCCTGTTTTTCTTTATTCTTTTATCCTACCTTTTCATTTTCCGCTCCCTTCCCTCCCCCAGAGATCTTAAAAACAGGGACCCGGAAGTCTCAACCAAAATTTACGACAGAAACGGAAACCTCCTTTTTAAGATTTATAAAGATCAGAACAGAACCATTGTCCCCCTAACTTCCATTCCCCCTCATGTAAGACTCGCCACGTTGGCCGCCGAAGACGCCGAATTCTATACCCATCCCGGTTTTTCCTTAAAGGGTATTTCAAGGGCACTCGTCACCGATTTTAAAACGGGTGCACTGCAAGGAGGATCAACTATCACCCAGCAGCTCGTTAAAAATGCTCTCCTTTCGCCGGAAAAAACCTTAACCAGAAAAATCAAGGAATTGATTCTTTCTGTTGAAGTGGAGGCCGCTTTTACTAAAGACCAGATACTTGAAATGTACTTAAACGAAGTTTCTTACGGGGGGACCGCGTACGGAATTCAAGAGGCATCCCAAGAATACTTTGGGAAAGATGTTGGCGATCTTGACCTTGCCGAGGCGGCACTTCTTGCCGGACTTCCCAAAAGCCCGACAACTTTCTCCCCATTCGGGCAAAATCCAATAACCTCAGTTGAGAGGCAAAGGGAGGTATTAAGACTTATGAGAATCAACAAATTTATTACTCCCGCGCAGGAGGAGGAGGCTTTAAACAAAAGGCTTTCTTTCGCCCCCAACAAAACGGGAATTTACGCCCCCCATTTTGTTATGTATGTAAGGCAGATTCTCGTCGACAGGTATGGTGAAGGTGTGGTTGCAAAAGGTGGTCTTGAAGTAACAACAAGTCTTGACATTAAGCTGCAGCAAATGACCGACTCAGTCGTTAAAACGGAAGTATCAAGACTAAGAAGCCTAAATGTCGGAAACGGAGCAGCGCTCATAATAAATCCCCAAACCGGGGAAATCCTGGCCATGACCGGCTCCAAAGATTACTTTGACACAAGCTATGACGGACAGGTTAATGTCACCACAAGCTTAAGGCAGCCGGGAAGCTCCATTAAAGTCGTCAATTATGCCTACGCCCTCTCCCACGGCTATACTCCGGCCACAATAATCGATGACTCTCCGATCACTTATGTAACGCCCGGCTCCCCGCCCTACTCTCCGGTTAATTACGACGGAAAGTTCAGGGGGAAAATTTCCTTAAGAAGCGCATTCGCCCAATCAAGGAACATCCCCGCCGTCAAAGTTTTAGCAAGTTACGGAGTCTCCAACATGATTCTTATGGGCAAAAGCATGGGAGTTACGACCTGGAACAATCCTTCGGATTACGGGTTGTCGTTAACTCTTGGCGGGGGTGCTGTCAAAATGACTGAACTTGTCCAGGTCTACGCAACCGTAGCGAACTTCGGCCAAAAACCGGAACTTCTGCCCATTCTCGAGGTAAAAGATTACAAAGGGAGTATTTTAGAAAGGCACGACCCCAAATTAAAACAGGTTCTCGATCCCCGTGTCGCCTTTATTATCACTGACATCTTAAAAGACAACACCGCGCGTTCCCCGGAGTTTGGTTTCAACTCGTATCTTGTCGTAAAAGACCACCCGGAGGTGGCCGTAAAAACGGGAACGAGCAATGATTTAAGAGACAACTGGACTGTGGGTTACAACCAAAATTTCCTTGTTGCCACGTGGGTGGGAAATAACGATAACTCCCCAATGAGCAGAATAGCTTCTGGTGTTACCGGGGCTTCTCCAATCTGGAATAAAATAATGTCCGCAATACTTTCAGATAAGTCGTCAATTGACTGGAAAGCGCCGGATGGGGTGAGCAGGGTGAATATTTGTACGATAACCGGCACCCTCCCCTGTGGCGGATGCCCGACAAGACAAGAGTGGTTTCTTAACGAAGATACGCCAGAGAGAGCATGCACTCCCGAATCAATTCAGAAAATAGTCAGTCCCACCCCAATTCCCGTGGGCAATCCCATTCTTGATAATGGGGCCTCAACTACTGGGCGGTAAGCTCTTTATAAAGGAGATAAGCAGGAAGCATCATAAGGCCCCCAAAAAGGGTTGAGATTACACCTCCGATTCCGAAAGGAACAAGAGAGAAAATAATTTGAACAAGGATATTAAACAATCCGAAAACTATAAACCTGCCCGAAACCGCCCAAAATCTTCCTTTTACCAGATTCCTGCTGCCGCTAATGGACGCCCTGACTCCCTTCCCTTTTGTCACAAGCTCAAATCCGGCAAAGGAAAACCAGATCAAAAACATAAGCCCGGGGATAATCAAAAGGGTAAAACCGATCACGATAATAGGGCCTATCACTATTTGAAGTAAGGCATATTTTCCTAGATATTTCCAGGCGGTTGAGTACGTATTTTTATAGGAGAGCTCTCCCCCGTCAACGGCCCTTTGCATGGCAATAATTACGGAGATCGCGACCCAAAAAGCGAGAAAAAGATAAATAAGTGTGAAAAGTAACACCAAAAGAATATATACGGGATTGGCAATTAAAAACGCTTCGACACTTCCCCGGGACGGGTTATAGGCCCAAGATAATACGGCAGCGGGCAAAAAAATGAGATAAATCTTGAGAAAGTAAACAAAATTTTCCTTTTTGAAGAAAACGGCAAAGGATTTTTTAATAAGTTGTACCGGCCCCGAGATGGTTATCATTTCTTCCTTATTATTATAGTTTCTTCTTTAAACACGTTCAATGAGTCAAAATTTATTTTCGAAAAATCCGGTTTTAAACTCCCCGGTGAAAATCCTCCCCTGGCCGAGATAGCAAGAATTGCGGAAACGATAAAAGTTGCTGCGAAAACTATCAATACAAGCAGTCTTTCAAATCTTCCCCAGGGTTTGGGCGGCTCTTTTCTTTTTTTCCGATTTTTGGGGTTTAAGTCCTTAAACTTTTTGCTAAATTTCCTGTCCTTTTTTCTCTCTTCCCGAGTCAACTCCTCCTCATCCTCGAGGTCTTCTTCCTCCCTTTTTTTGAAAATAGCCACGTCATTTCCTCCTCTTCTCCCATACTTCAGGATTTACCAGATTTTCGGGCTTTTTACCTGAAAATGTATCCAAAATTGCGGAGGTTGCCTGTTCCCCCATTTTCGCCCTTGCCTCCCAAGTGGCGCTGGCAATATGCGGGGTCGTAATCGTGTTGGGGGCGGCAAGAAGTTCGGGGGCAATAACCGGCTCGTTATCATAAACGTCTAGTGCCGCTCCGCCAAGGTGTCCAGACCTTAACGCTTCAACAAAATCCCGCTCGTCAACAA
>Ga0209431_10005316_pt1 | contig 10047 bp, 11 predicted proteins | sample RifCSP13_3_FD_184021 | JGI IMG/M metagenome (GOLD analysis project Ga0209431, IMG submission 184021) | Soil microbial communities from Rifle, Colorado - Rifle CSP2_sed 13_3 (SPAdes) (version 2) | ecosystem: Environmental > Terrestrial > Deep subsurface > Rock core/Sediment | place: Rifle... | reverse complement strand
GCAGACGTCATCGGACTCAAAGGCCTTTCCACAACCGGAGACGGGGCAAAAACCGCCCAAGATCGAATCAATTTTATCATCAATACATTAGACAAGTTAAAACCCCAGCTCACACAGATAGCCACCCATCTAAGCGCGGCCCGAAAAGAAGTAGATCAGATCAATCCTAATCGTTACCCCCAAGAATTCCGTGGCATTCCGGTCAGAGAAAAAATGACATCCGCCATAAATCTTATGGATCAGGCCGAAAGCTTAGTGACCGATGCCGCTCCATTATTAGAGTCAGCGCCATACATCTTGGGCATAGATTCTTCCCGGAAATACTTAGTTATTTTTCAAAATGATGCCGAATTGCGTCCCACCGGTGGATTTATGACCGCCTACGCAGTTTTGTCAGTCAATAAGGGAAAAATTAGTATTGTTCAGTCAGACGATATCTATGCTCTCGACGCCAAGTTTACCAAGAAAATTCCCGCCCCCGATCCCATTAAAAAGTATTTACCCAAAGTTCCATATTGGAATCTTCGCGACCAAAATCTTTCCCCTGACTTCAAGGCTTCCATGGATGTTTTCCATACTAATTACTTGACGACTGGTTCACCCAAGGTCGATGGAATATTGTCGGTTGACACCCAAGTCCTCGTGGATCTACTCAAAATCACCGGCCCTATCGGTGTTCCTGGTTTTGGTAACTACCATGCCGGGGAGGATCCGCGTTGCAAATGTCCGCAGGTTTGGTATGAATTAGAGCTATTTGCGGACGTTGAGGGTCCTGTAGTCTGGGACTCCGTCTCTGGACAAATAGTGGTTAAGCCAAAAAATTACGGGGAACGCAAAAGTTTCATCGGCCCGATGATGTATTCAGTTCTGGCCAACGTCATGGCCCAACCCAAGGCCAAAATTGGCGAACTGTTTACCGCTACCATGTCTTTATTTCAGGGCAAACATATTCAATTTTATTTACTCGACTCCACAGCTCAAAAAGCAGTGGAGTCATTTAATCTAGCTGGTCGGATCCGCGAGTTCGATGGGGACTACCTGCTGGTGGCAGATACCAACTTCGCCGGTGCCAAAACCAACGCTTGGGTCACCTATACTGCTGACCAAAAAATTGAAGTTACTGGCGACGGCTCGGTGGTTAAAACTCTCAGCCTAACTTACAAAAACCCTCAGGCGTTTTTTGAAGACAAGGAAACCAAATTGCGTCTCAACGGCATTTTTCGAGATTGGCTGCGTGTTTATGTGCCCAAAGGCAGTAAGTTGTTGGAGGCTAAAGGCTTTGAAACCGGACAAACCACAGGTGAGGACCTGGATAAGACCGTTTTCGAAGGTTTCTTTACTCTCACTCCGCTAAACACCAAGATTATTACTCTCAAATACGAACTACCCATTAAACTCAAGTCACCTTACAAGCTTCTCATTCAAAAACAGGCCGGCTCAAAAAACTTTCCTTACAATCTCACTCTTAACGGCCGCAAACATCCCGAGATCCTTTTGGACATGGACCGTGAACTCTCCCTCGCTTATTAATGACCAGCTATTCATTTGAAGGTATTGTTATTAAGCGTTTTAACTTCGGCGAAGCTCATAAGTTAGTAACCCTTTTTACTAAGGATCAGGGCAAAATCACCCTTCTTGCCAAAGGCCTACGCAAACCCTCATCCAAAAGGGCCGGTACTCTAGAATTATTCAATCATATAAAAGCTTCTGCCGCGCGGGGTAGGGGAGAGCTGGATACCTTAACTGAGGCCCAACTAGTGAACTCCTTTTCCTCCTGGAGAAAACACTTAGGGCGCATCACCCTCGCCTACCAACTTTGTGAGGTTATCGATAAACTTACCCCCGATCGTCAACCTCACCCCGAAATTTTCGAAATCCTAAAAGGTTCTCTTTTGGAAATTGGGAATTTAAAAATTGACTGGAAATTGAAAATTGAAAATTGGAAAGTAGAGATACTCCGGGAACTCGGTTACTGGTCGAAAGAACAGGAGTTTCAAAGCGACATCGATAAATATATAGAGGAGCTGATAAACCGCCCCCTCCACTCCGCCAAACTCCTCCAAAAGCTAAAGTAGTCTCTCCCCCTCACCCTGTTCCACTTGATGAACGGCGGCAAGTAATCCCAAATACATAGGGGGCTCCAATTCTTTACGACCTGCCCTTCGTAACAAATCCAACAAAGTCTGTCTCCTCAGGGTGGGTTTCACATTTGTACCAGCCACCCTACAACAATCTACTATCCGGTCAGCACCTACGGCACGACACTGGCCATTCACGCAATGACTTGGTATAGACGGATCTTCGAATCGTCCGTCTCTCTTTGCTTCAACATAAACACACCCTGCCATATTTAAAAATTCTATCAAGTTTTCTGTTAAAATCAAGGCATGGATTTGATGGACAAAATTGTCTCATTGTGCAAAAGGAGGGGATTCGTCTATCCTGGCTCCGAAATTTACGGCGGTCTCAACGGCACCTGGGACTTAGGTCCTCTGGGAACCACCTTGGCCAGGAATATTAAACACGAATGGTGGAAAAGTGTTGTAACGCTGAGGGAAAATGTTGTTGGCCTAAATTCGTCAATACTGCATCATCCCAAGGTCTGGGAAGCCTCCGGTCACGTCGCGTCTTTTACCGCCCCGCTCATTGAATGCAAAAATTGCCATACCAGACTTCGAGCTGATCACATCCGGGACAAGTGCCCAGAATGTGGCAAGAGCGATTTTACCGCCCCTCGCCAATTTAATGAGATGTTCAAAACGCATATCGGACCGACGGAAGACACTGCTACCGAACTTTACCTCAGGCCGGAAACCGCCCAGGGAATTTTTATTAACTTTCTTAATGTTATTAACTCCACCCGGGTAACCATCCCCTTCGGAATAGCTCAGATTGGCAAGGGTTTTAGAAACGAGATAACCACCGGCAACTTCTTATTTCGCGTCCGGGAGTTTGAGATGATGGAGTTGGAGTTTTTCGTCAAACCGGGAACTGATGACGAATGGTTCGAGACATGGAAGCAAGAAAGGTTGAATTGGTATCTCAGTCTGGGCGTGAATAAAGACAAAATTAAACTGATTGACTTACCCAAAGAAGTAATAGCTCATTACTCCAAAGGAACATCAGAGATCTGGTACGACTGGCCATTCATGGGCTGGGGCGAACTCGAAGGTATCGCCAATCGTGGGGACTACGATCTAACCCAACACTCCAAACATTCCGGCAATGACCTTTCTTATGAAGGTTTTGTCCCATATGTTATCGAACCATCCGTGGGTGTCGGCCGGGCCATGTTGGCCTTTCTCGTTGATTCTTATTCCGAAGGAGGGGATAGAGTGGTTTTGAGACTCCATCCCAAACTTGCCCCTTACAAAGTCGCAGTATTTCCTCTAGTCTCCAATAAAGAGGACTTGGTTCAGAAAGCTCGAAAAGTTTATCTGGAACTTAAAGATAACCTGCCCACGGCTTGGGACGACCGAGGTAATATTGGCAAGCGTTATTATGCCCAGGACGAGATTGGCACTCCCTGGTGTGTGACAGTTGATTATCAAACTCTCAAAGATGATACAGTCACCGTCCGCGACCGCGATACTACTAAACAAGAGAGGGTTGCCATCTCCCAGCTTGACTCCTACTTCGCCAAAAAGTTAAAGTGACTCCATGCGCAAATTTCCAATACCAGTCCTCATCGGTATAGTGGGAGTCGTCGGTATTTTTTTTATATTTAAATCAAAGTTATTTGGTCCCAAATCATCTGGTCCCAGGCCAACTCCAACTTTAGGTTTTGCACAGCAGCTTCCATCGGAAAAACATCCCAAAGTCAGCTTGGACTTCAGTTCTGACGGGCACTACGTCACGGTCAACATATCCAATATCCACTCTGATCAACTCGAGTACAATTTGATTTATGATGCCACAGTCAAAAAAGACCGCATCCAGACCGGAGTCAATGCTGCCGCCAAACTTAACGGAAAGTCCGAATACTCCTATCGTCAATTACTTGGGAGCGAGTCTTCAGGCAAATTTACCTATCACGCCAATATCCAAAACGCTATGATGGAACTGACTCTTCGTGATGCCGCCAACCGCTCCATCTTTTCCGCCACTTACCCCTTCACCATCTCCCCCGGCAAATCCCAAATCCTCACTACCTCTCAATGATCCTATGGCTTCAAAAAAAGAAAAATTTAAAAACCATCTTCCAGAATGCGATGGGCTTACTCTTGCCGAGATCTGCGAAAAATTCGGATTAACCCAATACACCCTCATAAACTACATATATGAATTGGGAGGGGGCGATACACTTCATATCCACGGAGATAAATTAAGTGTAGATGGCCTCGTATCGTTGCAAGATGAACCCCCAGGCCCTAGAATTCTTAGCACTAAACCATCCAAGAGTGGCGCCGCTAGAAAAGATGGAAGCTTTATCGAAAACGGAGGATTGAAAGGGAACGCTAGAATTAATCCCGGATCGTCTAAGGGTCAGAGAGACATGCTCGAGTTTCTAATCGGAATACGGGAATTGACTTTAGCGGGCAATGAAGAAGTAATTCAAGAACTGGAACGCAACGGCACTCTGGGACCCGGTAAAAAATTGGGCTAAACCTTCTCTCACCCCCCTACTCTTCGTATTATCTTTGTCTTGACAGCTCCGTGAAAATGGAACATAGTGGTACATGGTGGTAAGAAGTGGTATATATCAACTATGTTCATCGGTCAGTATGATCACTCTCTGGAGGCCAAAGGCCGTCTTTCAATTCCGAAAAAATTCCGTTCCCAACTTGAAAGTGGTGCCGTTTTAAGCCAGGGCTTAGACGGCTGTCTGTTTCTTTACCCAAAAAGCGCCTGGGAACAGCTCATTTCCAAATTGTCCCAGTTACCGTTAACTCGAACCGACGCCCGCGGATTTACCAGGGGATTATCCTACGGAGCCACTGAGGTCGAAATCGACTCTCTCGGTCGGATTCTAATGCCGGAATACCTGCGCCAGTTCGCCGGTATCACCAGCCACTGTATAGTGGCCGGGGCCGTCGATCGTATCGAAATCTGGGACAAGTCCAAGTTTGAAGCATACACTTCCCAAATTAATTCCCGAAGGGAGCAAATTGCAGAAAAACTTGAATTACCATAAACCAGTACTTTTACAATCAGCTTGTCACTTTTTAGCCGTTAAGCCAAAAGCTCGTTACATCGACGCTACACTTGGTGGTGGCGGCCACGCATCTGAAATTATCCGCCTTGGTGGCCGAGTCCTAGGTCTGGACCAAGATCTTGAAGCTCTTTCAGCCTGCCCTGAGCTTGAGGGTCTGACTAAAGTCCACTCCAATTTTACACATCTATTTGAAGTTGCGAAAAAATACAATTGGTATCCGGTATCAGGCGTTTTGTTCGACTTGGGGGTCTCATTTCATCAAATAGACACGCCTCAAAGAGGCTTTTCCTTCCAAACCGACGGACCACTCGATATGCGTATGGATCCGACGTTGACCACAACTGCATCCGACCTGGTCAACAATTTAACTATTGAGCCATTAAGCCATTTACTCAAAGCTTTTGGTGAAATTCCTACAGCCAAAGCTCTGGCTCAAAAAATTATTGAAAACCGGCCTATGGAAACCACATTTGATCTGGCCCGTACGACGGGCAAATGGTCCCGCCAAGCGTTTCAAGCCCTACGAATGGCCGTCAACGACGAATTGGGAGCAATTCAAACGGTTCTCCCCCAGGCCTTTGATCTGTTGGAACCCGATGGCCGGTTGGTCGTCATCAGTTTCCATTCCCTGGAAGATCGCCTGATCAAAAACTATTTCAAAAGTGTAGCTGGGGAAATTCTTACCCCAAAGCCCATTCCAGGTGAAAAAGGTGCCAAGCTGAGAGCAATTTCAAAAATATGAGTAAACTCAATCTGCTTACCATTTCCATAATTCTCAATCTGGTTTTACTGGTCACCCAGCTTACCCTCTCCCTGTCCAGGTCGTTCCAGGGACAGCAGGTATCCGGTGCCGAGGAGAAGCTAAGTCAAGTCCAAGCCGAAAGTCGACAAATCCATCTCCAAATTTACTACCACTCAGCGTTGTCTCAACTTGAAACAAGAGCCAGAGACTTAAGAATGGGCCCGGTGCAATCGGTTTCTTGGCCTTCACTCCCAGTCGCGTTTTTGCCATGAGCGGTCGTGTTCGTTTGACTCAAGTTGGATTTTGGCTTGCCGGTTTTATAATTCTTCTTCGACTGGGTTACTGGCAGATCATCAGAACCGAGGATTTGTCCCGGCAGGCCCAAGCTCAACAATCTTCCGCTTCAACCTTACCTGCCCCCAGAGGAGAAATATTGAGCCAAGACGGCCAACCACTGGTCTCAAACCGAGACCTATACTCTCTTTTTATAGATCCTACCCAATTACCAGACCAAGACAATCGTTTGGAGGAATTGATCCAGGTCCTCGGACTTCCGTCCACAGCATCCGCCAAAATTGACCAGGCCAAATCCGATAATACCAAATGGCTACTCTTTGCCTCACGGATTGACTCTTCCGTTCAGCAAAAAATCAACGAACTCAACATCCCGGGAGTTTATCCCCAATTTTACTCCGAGAGATTTTACCCTGAGGGCAGTTCCAGTGCCCATTTGTTAGGTTTTCTTGGTAAGAATCTAACCGACCTACCCCAGGGTTATTTTGGACTGGAAGGTTACTATAACCGCGAGTTGACTGGTAAGTCTGGTAGGATGTTTGAGGAACGCGACGCTCTTAATCATCCGATTTTGTTATCCGAAAGGGATTTCATCGCCCCCCAACCCGGTCGGAACTTGCTCACCTCAATAGACAGAACAGTTCAATATGTGATCTCGTCAAAGTTGGAATCAGGGCTGGCTAAATATCGAGCATCCGCCGGGTCTGTTTCTGTAATGAATCCCAAGACCGGGGAAATATTAGGCATGGCCGCCCTACCTTCTTATGACCCGGACCATTATTCTCGCTTTCCATCGGAACTCTATCGAAATCCCGTTATTTCCGACACGTACGAACCGGGTAGTACATTCAAAGTCGTAGTCATGGCAGCGGCTCTGGACGCCAAAGCCGTCAAGCCCGATTCAGTTTGTGATACCTGTTCCGGTCCAGCCATAATTGCCGACAAAGCCGTTCGGAGTTGGAACGACAGGTATTATCCCCAAAGCACAATGACCGACGTCATTCTCCATTCCGATAATGTAGGCATGGTTTTCACCAGTCGTAAACTGGGAAAGGAAAGATTGCTCAAATACATTAAAAGTTTCGGTTTCGGTAACACAACCGGAGTGGATCTGGAAGGAGAAATAAATCAGCCTCTTCGTCCAGATGGGCAGTGGCGAGAAATCGATTTAGCCGCGGCCTCTTTTGGTCAGGGCATAGCCGTCACCCCTCTTCAAATGCTGCGCGCTGTGTCAGCTATCGCCAACGGCGGTCGGCTAGTTACCCCTCGGGTAGTGCAAGAAATAGTTTCCGCCCGCGGTTCCAAAGCTCTCCCCCCCAAAAGCGCTCCTCGGATCATTTCTGAAGTGGCTGCAGCTCAAATTACACAAATGATGGTCAACGGCGCAAACAACGGCGAAGTCCGCTATTACAAACCCAAAGGATATCAAATCGCTGGGAAAACCGGGACTGCCCAAGTGCCAATAGAAGGTCATTACGACAAAGATAAAGTTATCGCTTCATTCATTGGTTTTGCACCGGTGGATGATCCTAAATTCGTCATGCTTGTGACTCTCAACGATCCCCAAACTTCACCTTGGGGCAGTACTACCGCCGCCCCGTTGTGGTTTGAGATAGCCAAACAGCTCTTTGCATATTTTGCTATCCCCCCCAAAACGAATATATAATCGATCATCATGATTACCCGTCACGTAGTTTCAGTCAAACACGCTCTCGAAGGCTTCATGTACGGCTTTAGGACTCAACCCAACTTTATAATCCACACTTTTTTTTCGGCCTTAGCGACAATAGCATCTTGGTATTTCCAAATCAACGCCACCCAGTGGGCTCTAATTCTGCTCACCATCTTTACAGGGTTTAGCATCGAATTTGTCAACACTTCACTTGAAACTACGGTTGACCTGATAACCGACAAACATCATCCCTTAGCTAAGATTGCCAAGGACACTGCCGCAGCCGCTATGCTCGTTTATGCCATCGGCGCGGTACTCGTAGCCCTAATCATCTTTGTACCCAAAGTCATTGGGATTTAATAATATGTCCCTATATCTTGGCCTACTTCTTTTCTCCTTTATCTTGACCAGCTTGAGTCTGATTCCCTTCATCAATTTTCTGTATCGAGTCAAACTTACCCATCGTACCGATACATCAGGGTTAACCCGCGAAAATACCACCGCTTCCCGACTTTTGCACAGACTCCACTCCTGGAAAGCTGGTGTCCCAATAGGCGGAGGTCTATTGATAATTGCAGCTTGTGGGGTTTTATTTACAGCAGTTTTTTGGGCAATTTCTAAAGCTGGCGTTGTCACCACTTCAATTTTTCCAATCCAGGATGAGCTAAACGTCATATTTTTCACTTTCTTTTCTTTTGCCATGCTGGGTTTATTCGACGACATATCAAAAATTTTTCCTTCGTCATCGCTCCTCACTCTCTCTCGTCAGACAAAATTTTTACTCTTATTTATATTTTCAGTTATCGCGTCCTCCCTCCTCTATTTCAATCTCGGCCTTTCCACCATAAACTTTCCCTTCTTCGGACCTTTCGATCTAGGCTGGGTATATCTCCCCCTATCAACCATTATCATATTTCTTTTTTCGGCCGGCTACGATTTCACCGACGGCCTGGATGGACTGGCGGCCGGAGTCTTATTTGTGGGACTTCTTGCTTTTTGGATCGTTTCCGCAACCACCTTAGACACTGTTTTATCCACTTTTATTTCGATCTGGCTGGGGGCACTGCTGGCCTTTTTATACTTCAACGTCTACCCTGCTCGGATTTGGTTGGGGAACGCAGGTTCTTTGTCTTTTGGAGCCACCCTGGCCGTAATTGGATTGATGTTAGGTAAAGTAATAGCTTTGGTGATCATCGGCTCATTTTTTCTAGCCGAAATCGGCAGCTCTTTGGTCCAATATTTATCATTGAAATTGTTCAACCGTCGGGTTTTTCCTATTACCCCCATCCACCACTGGCTCCAAATCGCCGGTTGGCCGGAGCCTAAAATTACTATGCGTTCCTGGCTTCTCACCATCATGCTTAGCGTACTTGGATTATGGTTAACTCAAATTTGACCTATCTTCATCGGAAAAAAGTCATTTTATTCTTAACTTTAGGACTCACTATCTTCGGTCTGGTTATGATTTCCAGTGCATCGGTTGTCACCGCGGCTCGGGACTTTTCCGACCCCTGGCATTTTGTCAAACTCCAGGGAGGCTGGGCACTATTGGGATTAATCGGCATGTTTTTTGCCTATCGCCTTCCCCTGTCTGTCATCGAAAGTCAGTCCAGAAACATATTCTTGTTGGGGTTAGTACTCCTGGTTGCGGTCCTGATACCTGGACTTGGTATAAAACTTCTGGGAGCTCGGCGCTGGTTGGGAGTGGGTGGGCTTACTTTCCAACCGGCTGAATTGGCCAAACTTATACTTATTATCTATTTAAGTCGGCTTCTATCCCTATCCCAAAACCAGGTGATGCCCTTTATTGCTTCCTTGGCCGCCTACTGCCTATTGGTAATATTCGAACCCGACCTAGGTACCGCCTTAGTCCTGGCAGGTGTCGGTGTGGTCATGTATTGGGGCAGTAACCAAAGATTAAAACACTTGATTTTGCTATTGCCGGCAGCCATGGTAATTTTATTTATCTTCATAATCACCTCTCCCTATCGGCTTAATCGGCTCAAAACATATCTGGATATTTCTCACGACCCTCAAGGGGCATCTTACCAGATCCGTCAAGCTATTTTGGGACTTGGGTCTGGAGGAATTTTTGGGTTAGGCTTGGGTCAGTCACGACAAAAGTATGAATTTCTGCCTGAAGTCACCACCGATTCCATATTCGCCGTGGTAGGGGAGGAATTG
>Ga0209431_10005315_pt1 | contig 10048 bp, 8 predicted proteins | sample RifCSP13_3_FD_184021 | JGI IMG/M metagenome (GOLD analysis project Ga0209431, IMG submission 184021) | Soil microbial communities from Rifle, Colorado - Rifle CSP2_sed 13_3 (SPAdes) (version 2) | ecosystem: Environmental > Terrestrial > Deep subsurface > Rock core/Sediment | place: Rifle... | reverse complement strand
CTTTGATGAGCATGATGAGCAACAGCCTGATGCCATCGGCCTGTGAAACAGACATCGCGGGTGTGATCGGCATGTACGCCCTGGTGCTGGCCTCGGGGAGAGCCAGTGCACTCGTCGATTGGAACAACAACTATGGTGATGATCCCGATCAAGGCGTGGTCTTTCATTGCTCCAACCTGCCTAAGGATGTGTTTGTTGACGAGACGATCGCGGTTGAAGACATCCCCGTAATGGATTACCAGGCGATCCTCTCTGGAACGGTGGATAGAGAGAACACCTTTGGCACCATCGTCGGCCGCGTGCGCGCCGCCCCGTTCACCTACTGCCGTGTTTCTACGGACGATCTGAATGGCGTCATTGCTGCCTACGTGGGCGAGGGCGAGCTGACCAACGACCCGTTAAAGACATTCGGTGGCTACGGCGTGGTGCGCGTGCCGAGCCTGCAGAAGCTGCTGCGTTACATTTGTGAGAACGGCTTTGAACATCACGTAGCCATCAACCTTTCCCAGACGGCCGGCGCGGTGTCCGAAGCGCTGGAGAAGTATTTGGGATGGGTGGTGTACTACCACCAGTAGTCAGTGATCACATGAAAGTCATCCTCTGTTACGGTGATTCGAACACCTGGGGGTTCGATCCCCTCACCCAGGAGCGCTTCTCGCCCCAGGTGAGATGGACTGGCGTGCTGTCTCGCCAACTGGGTGAAGGATATCAGGTGATCGAAGAAGGTCTGTCCGGGCGGACGACCGTCTGGGACGATCCAGTGGAGGGCTTGCATAAGAACGGTAAAGAATACCTGCTCCCCTGCCTGGAGTCTCACCAGCCCATCGATCTGGTCATCCTCATGCTAGGTACTAACGATCTTAAAATGCGCTTTTCCGTGCCTGCTGCCGATATCGCTGCCAGTGCTGGCGTGTTGGTGGCCGTCATACAAAAGAGCGCTGCCGGGATTGCTGGCGCTGCTCCGCGGGTGCTGTTGATCGCGCCTCCCCCGGTTGGCAAGTTGAGTGAGTTTGCCGAAATGTTCATTGACGCCGGAGCTAAGTCGCGCAAGCTCTCCGAATATTACCGGGTTGTGGCCACGCAGTACGGTTGTGATTTCCTGAACGCCAGGGATTTCATCCTCTCCAGCGACATAGATGGAATTCACTTCGAGGCCGACCAGCACCACAAGCTGGGCGAAGCGGTTGCGCTGCGTGTCAGGCAAATCCTAAAGTAACAGGTACAAGCTATGAAGCCGCGCGAAAGAGTCATGCTGGCGCTGAATCACAAGGAGGCTGACCGCGTTCCCATTGACCTGGGGGCAACCATCGTTTCCTCGATCACCAAGGCTTCGTACATCCCCCTCAAAAAACACCTGGGGATTCCCCTGGAAGAGATCAAGATGCTGGACTATGTCCAGCAGTTGCCTTACCTGGACGATGCTCTGATGGATCGCTTCGGGGTCGACTTCCGCATGGTGCAACTGCCGGCCGCCACTGCGCCGGACCTGGCCATTTTCGAAGAGGGCAATTATCATGCCTTCATTGACCGCTGGGGATCTAAACTGCATATGCCTAAGGAAGGTGGCCTGTACTTCGATTGGGTGGATTTCCCGATCAAAGAGGCCACCATGGAGGCTCTAGATCAATATATGTGGCCTCGCCCAGACCCACATGAATACAACCTCCGCCTAGGTGAACAGGCACGGGATATCTATGCGAATACAGATTTCGCCTTGGTCGGTAGCGCGGTGATTGGCGGCGGCATCTTTGAGCAGCCAGCGCGCACGATGGGCCTGGAAAACTTCCTCATGGCTCTGATCACCGAACCGAAATTCGCCGACCGGTTGATGGAGCAGATCACCGATATTTACATCGAGTCGTGCAACAACTATCTGGACGAAGTCGGGAAATACATCCAGGTCTTCACCTACTGGGATGATGTCAACACGCAAGACGGTTGGATGATCCGCCCAGAAATCTACCGCAAAATGATCAAGCCCAAGGAGCGCCGCCTGGTGGAGGCCATCAAGAAAAAGACCGATGCCAAGCTCTTCTTCCACGGATGTGGCGCTACCTTCGATTTGATCCCAGACCTGATCGAGCTCGGCTTTGACATCCTTAACCCGGTCCAGGTCTCAGCGCGTGGCATGGATACAAAGCGGTTGAAGCGTGAATATGGTAAAGACATTGTCTTTTGGGGCGGGGGTGTGGACACCCAACGCGTGCTGCCTTTTGGGAAGCCGGAAGCAGTAGCTGATGAGGTCAAGCGCCGCATCGATGACCTTGCCCCAGGTGGCGGATTTATCTTCGCCGCCGTTCACAATATCCAGGCTTTCATCCCCCCCGAAAATATCATTGCTGCTTTTGATACCGCCCTGGACTATGGCTGTTATTAACCCTATGAAACACAGAGAGAGAATCCAGACAGCACTCAACCATGAAGAACCTGACCGCTGCCCGATGCAGGTAAGTTTTACACCGGAGTTCGCCGACCGTCTGCGCCTCAACTTGCAGCTGAAGGCGGACGCTGTCCACAACCCACATGGGGGTGGAAACACCTATAAGCTGGAACGGGCGCTCGGGGAAGATATGTTGCTTACTTCGGTCGGCTGGGCGAATTCATATTACCAGGAAGCGGGTACCTATATCGATGAGTGGGGGATCAGCTGGAAGTCGCAAGAATATACCACACCTTTCGGCAAAGGCAGATACACGGAAATTGCCAGCCATCCGCTTGCCGATGATCAGGCTGTCCTAAACTATACAGCTCCTGATCCTGATCGCCCAGAGTTGTATAAAGAGGCGGCCTGGGTGATCGACCAGTTCAAGGACGAATACTGGATCGTCGGCGTGACCGTCACAACCATCTTTGAATGTGCCTGGGCGCTGCGCGGTTACGAGCGGCTGCTGATGGATTTCGTTCTCAACCCTGACCTGGCTGATACCATCCTGGAGATTCCCTACCAGTTCCATTTAACCGCCGCCAAAAAACTCGTAGAGATGGGCGTGGACATGATCTGGATAGGGGACGATGTTGGCGCCCAATCGGCCATGCTCATCTCTCCCAACCACTGGCGGCGGTTTCTCAAGCCCAGGATGGCCAATTTCATCGCCGAGTTAAAACGGATCAATCCCCTGGTAAAAGTGGCCTATCACTCCGATGGCAATATCCTCCCAATTATCCCAGAGCTGATCGAAGTTGGCGTGGACGTGCTGAACCCCATTCAGCCAGCCAGCATGGACCCAACACAATTAAAGAATAAATTTGGCGATCGGCTTTGCTTTTGGGGCTCGATGGACGAGCAATTCACCCTTCCGTTCGGTTCACCAGCCGAAGTCGAGGTGGAAGTTATCCATCGACTCAAGACCCTCGGCAGGAGCGGTGGTCTGATCTTAGGGCCAACGCATCATGTCCAGCTGGACACTCCCTTGGAAAATTTCTGGGCGATGGTGAACACCATTATGAAAACATCGTATCGATCCTTAGTCGACGACTAGATAGAAACCCGTTTCTCTGTTCCATGGTTCCCAGGCGGCACCGGTATCGATGAGAACTTGACCGAGATTGCAAAGGTTGATCACTTAACATTGGAAGATGGAATGACAAAGAGAGAAGTGATCCGTATGGTGCTGGAAGGGGAACGACCGCCTTATGTTCCCTGGTCCTTTGGGTTTACTCATGAGGCCAGGCTCAAGCTCCAGCGTTATTACAGCCAGTCCAATGAAAAGGAGGGGGTAGCTGTCACGATTGACCCGGTATTGTTAGAAGAAAAGCTGCAGAACCATCTCCTCAAGCTCGGCAGTGATATCGGCTTTTTCACGGATTTGAGCGATTTTCGCGTCCAGGATGTGTTTGGTGTGGTTTGGGATCGCAGTGTGGACAAAGATATCGGCAATGTTGAGGGCTGCCTCCTGCCAAATCCGACCCTGCGCGGGTACAATTTCCCCAACCCCCTTGACCCGCGCTTCTTCGCCGACATCCCTGAACGTCTCGCCCATTATGCTGATCGTTTCCGGGTATTCCAGATCGGGTTCTCACTCTACGAGCGAGCCTGGACCCTGCGCGGCATGCAAACCCTGATGTGCGACTTCTACGATCACCCGCAGTTTGTCCAAGAGCTGCTCAACGACATTGCCGATTATAATATCGCCCAGATTCAGGAAGCCTTGAAGTACGATCTTGACGCCGTTTACTTTGGGGACGATTGGGGGCAGCAGCGCGGCTTGCAGATGGGGCCAGTGCTGTGGCATAAATTTGTTTACCCTGCCTTGCAGCGTATGTATGCCATCGTTCGTGAGGCCGGCAAGTACGTCTTTATCCATTCCTGTGGCGATGTGGACGAGCTATTCGATGACTTGATCACGGCCGGCGTAAATTGTTTTAACCCCTTTCAGCCGGAGGTGATGGATGTCTATGCGCTCATGGAACGCTACCGCGGGCGCTTGACCTTTCATGGGGGCTTGTCAACGCAAAGAACGCTTCCATATGGAAGTGCGGCCGATGTGCAGCGAGAGACCGAACGCCTTTTGGCAATGGGTGCAGCCGGCAGCTACATCCTGGCTCCGGCTCACGATGTGGAAGGGGATGTTCCGCTAGAGAATATGCTGGCCTTTATCGAACTCAGCCAACAGCAGCACGGTTATCTGGCTGTAACCTGAATTGGAGGTTCCTATGAGCAAAACGAAATACACCGTCGGCATTGACTTTGGGACTGAATCCGGCCGGGCGGTGTTGGTCGAGGTGGCTACCGGTCGAGAAGTCGCCAGCACGGTTTATCCATACCAGCATGGCGTGATCGATGAAGTGCTACCTTTGCCTGGCAAGCTGATCCACCTCGACCCTGACTGGGCCTTGCAAGACCCCCTGGACTATATCCGCACCATACAAATCACGATCCCGGCTGTGCTCGCCGAGACCAGGATCGATCCAGCGGATATTGTTGGGCTGGGTATTGACTTCACCGCCTGCACCATGCTGCCGGTGAAGGCTGATGGCACCCCTCTGGCGACGCTGCCCACTTTCCGTGACAATCCCCATGCCTGGGTGAAACTTTGGAAACACCATGCTGCCCAACCCGAGGCCGATAGGATCAATGCCACAGCCCGGAAGTTAAACCAGAGTTGGCTCGCACGCTACGGAAATAAAATCTCCTCCGAGTGGTTCTTCTCGAAAACACTCCAGATATTGGACGAAGCACCCGAAATTTACCAGGCGGCTGACCGCTTGCTCGAAGCCGCCGACTGGGTGATCTGGCAGCTGACCGGCGAGGAGAAGCGCAACTCTTGCACGGCCGGTTATAAGGCCATCTGGTCAAAGCGCGAGGGGTTCCCACCCAAAGAATACTTTGCAGCCCTCGACCCTCGGCTGGAAAATGTCATCGACGAGAAAATGTCGCACGTCATTTACCCGATCGGCGAGCGCGCCGGCGGTTTGACCGAGCAGGCGGCAGGATGGACCGGGCTGAGGCCTGGTACAGCGGTGGCAGTGGCTAACGTAGACGCGCACGTGGCAGTCCCGGCGGTGACAGTCACCGAGCCAGGGCGCATGGTGATGATCATGGGCACCAGCATCTGTCACATGGTGCTCTCCGGAGAAGAGCACCTGGTGCCAGGCATCTGCGGCTACGTAGAAGATGGCATCATCCCGGGGATGTTCGGCTATGAAGCCGGGCAGTCCTGCGTGGGCGATCATTTCGCCTGGTTCGTAGAAAATTGTGTCCCGGCTGCCTACGAGCGCCAGGCCAGAGAGCGCGGCCTCGATCTCCACCAATTGCTAGAAGAGAAGGCCGCCAGTTTAAAGCCTGGCGAGAGCGGTTTGCTGGCGCTGGATTGGTGGAACGGCAACCGTAGCGTCCTGGTCGACGTGGACCTGACCGGTATATTAATTGGCGCCACCCTGGCCACCAAGCCTGAAGAGATCTATCGCGCCTTGATCGAAGCGACCGCCTTCGGAACGCGGGTGATCATCGAGGCCTTCCAGGATCACGGTGTGCCCGTCAATGACCTGGTAGCTTGCGGCGGGTTGCCGGAGAAGAACCGGCTATTAATGCAGATTTACGCCGATGTGACCGGGCGAGAGATGAAGGTCACTGCCTCCAAACAAACTTCCGCTTTGGGCGCAGCCATGTTCGGCGCGGTAGCGGCTGGCCGGGCGGCTGGCGGCTATGACACTATTTTCGAGGCGACAAGGGATATGGCCCACCTCAAAGAAGAGACTTTCAAGCCCAACTTGGCCAGCAAAGAGGTTTACGACCAGCTGTATGCAGAATACCTCCGTCTTCACGACTATTTTGGCAGGGGAGGAAACGACGTGATGAAAACCTTGAAACGCATCAAGGCCGAGGTGATCCACTCATGATGCTCCCATCCTTGCGCGCTGAAGTTTATCGTCTCCATCTCGAACTACCCAGGCACAACCTGGTGGTCTGGACGAGCGGGAATGTCAGCGGCCGCGATCCGGCTTCCGGCCTGGTGGTCATTAAGCCCAGCGGCGTCCGCTACGAAGACCTTACACCGGAGAATATGGTGGTAGTCGATCTGAATGGAAAAGTCGTCGATGGCCGGTTTAAACCCTCCTCGGACACTGACGCCCATCTTTACATTTATCGCCACCGCCCCGAGGTGATGGGCGTGGTGCACACACATTCTACTTTCGCCACGGCTTTCGCGGCAATCGGCAAGCCGATCCCGGTCTACCTGACCGCCATGTGTGACGAGTTTGGCGGGCCGATCCCTTGCGGAGGTTATGCGAAAGTCGGTAGAGATGAGATCGGGCAGGAGGTGCTGCGCGCCATCGGCGACAGCCCGGCCATCTTGCTGCAGAACCACGGCGTCTTCGCCCTCGGTAAGACCCCCGCAGCGGCTGTTAAAACGGCGGTTTATGTCGAGGACGTCGCCCGCACGGTGTACTATGCCTTGCAGATCGGGGCACCGCAAGAGATCCCTCCCGAGGAAGTGGCGCGCGCCCACCGGCGCTATGTCGAGGAATACGGCCAGGCATAACCAATTTTCATGGTTGCATCCTTTCGAGTTTTGCGCTAAACTCTAATCACACTGGGAACCCCAAAGTTCTGCCATCTCACTACGTATGTTCTATAGCTCCGGATGTTCTATATCCGCACCACCTATCTTGGCATAGACCCCACCGCCTGCGGGCGGCCTTTCACCTACGCCGCGCTGGACAACGAGCTGCGCCTATTGGCCTTGGGAAAGGGTGACATGGACGAAGTGCTGGCCTTTGTCGCCGGCCAGCGAGCAGCCCTGGTGGCTGTTTGCGCACCCCGCTGCCCAAATCAGGGCCTGATGGAGCGTTCAGAGGTACGCGAGCGACTTACGCCGCCGCCTCGCCCAGGGCGCTGGATGAACTTCCGTCTCGCTGAATATCAATTGCGCCAACACAATATCTCGATCCCGCAGACTTCCGCCGCGGAAAAGGATTCTCCGGGCTGGATGCGGAAGGGCTTTACTTTTTTCCGGCGCTTGGAAGGCCTCGACTACCAGCCATTCCCCCAGGCAGACGCCGCCCACCAATCGCTGGAAGTGTACCCGCACGCCTGCTACGCGAGCTTAGTTGGCCATCTTCCTTTGCCAAAACATACCCTGGAAGGCCGCCTGCAACGCCAGCTCGTCCTGTATGAATGCCGGTTGAATATCGCCGATCCCATGTCCCTCTTCGAGGAGATCACCCGCCACCGCTTGCTGCAAGGGATCCTTCCACTCGATATTCTCTACTCTGCGGAAGAACTGGACGCCCTGGTAGCAGCCTATACTGCCTGGCTTGCCGGGACAAAGCCCGAGCAAATCTCTCTATTAGGCGATCCTGAAGAGGGATACCTGGTCTTACCGGTCGCAGAAGTAAAAAATCGTTATTGAGGGTGCCATGCCAAAACATAAAGCCAAATTGATCCTCAACCCCAATGCTGACCTGGGGCGCGCCTGGCATTGGGGCGCTGACTTGCGCCCGATCGTTGAAGAGTTCGGCGGCGCCGACTGGACAGGAACCGTCTACCCTACCCACGCCACTGAGCTGGCCCGCCAGGCCGCAGAAGAGGGGTATGAACTGGTTATCGCCGTCGGTGGAGACGGCACCACCCATGAAGTGGTCAATGGCCTGATGCAGGTGCCGGTAGAGCGTCGCCCCCGCCTGGGCGTGGTGCCGGTTGGCTCCGGCAATGACTTCGCCCACAACGTCGGTGTGCCATCCCGCCCGGAGCTCGCCATGCGTCAAGTCTTCACTGGCCAGCCCAAGAAAATCGACCTGGGCCTGGCCGTGGATGGGCACGGGCGGAGCGAGTATTGGGATAACACCTTGGGGGTTGGCTTCGATGGTACGGTGACCATCCGCTCACGCAAAATTACACTCGTGCATGGGTTCCTCATGTATTTCGTCGCCGTGGTGCAGACGATCTTGCTCAACCATGACGCGCCCCGCCTGCAAATCACAACAGACAGCGAAAGCTGGGCTGAAGAGACCTTGATGATCGTATTATGCAATGGGCCCCGCGAAGGAGGTGGATTCTTCGTAGCGCCAGACGCCCGCAACGACGATAACCAGCTGGATTATGTCGCTATTCGCCGGGTTTCTCGACCGATGATGTTCCGCCTGATCCCGGAAGTGATGAACGGCACCCATGGCCGTTTCCCCCAGGTGCGGATGGGAAAATTCCAGGAACTGAAGCTGCAATCTGAACGCCCGCTATATATCCATATCGATGGCGAGATTTTCGCCGGCTTTGGCACCGACGTGCGCCAGCTATCTGCGGAGATTTTACCGAGCGCACTTGAAGTAATTGTTTAACGTGAAACGTGGTACGTGAGACGTGAATGCGTAACACGTAAAGCGTAGACATGCCAGATTTAATCCACAGCCTGCAAAGTCAAGATCTGAGCCATTTGCAGATCATCGCCGGCTTGTGGGGTGTGGAGCTGGGCGCCCCGCAGGCGCGCTCAGCCCTGGAGCTCCTGGCACCGGCCTTGCTTGACCGCCAGCTTGTCGCCGAAGTGGTCGACGCCTTGCCCACCGAAGCCCAGGTCGCTCTCCAGGATCTGTTGCGCAACCAGGGCCGCCTGGCCTGGTCGCTCTTCACCCGCCGTTATGGGACGGTGCGAGAGATGGGGCCTGCCCGGCGCGATCGTGAAAAGCCCTACCTGAACCCAATCTCTCCAGTCGAAATGTTGTGGTACCGCGCCCTGGTGGGGCGCGCTTTTTTTGACACTCCGGCCGGCCCGCAAGAGTTCGCCTACCTGCCGGACGACATGATGCGCTTGTTGCCCGCCTTTCAAGGCGAACCATCACAGCCTTTGGGGCGCCAGGCCTCTCCCATTGAGCGCGCCCTTCCCATCCTGGCCTCCGACCGCATTCTGGATGACGCCTGCACGCTGCTCGCCGCCCTCCGCCTGAATATATCTTTGGAGTCGCTTTCCTTCTCACAGATCAATACTCCCCTCTCCCCTATTCCCCTATCCCCTCTACCCCTGCGTTCCCTGCTTTCCGCGGCTGGCCTGCTGGATTCCCAAAGCTTGCCTCTACCAGAGCCGACGCGTGCCTTCCTGGAGGCCGGGCGCGGTACAGCCCTCGCCCAGTTGGCTCGCGCCTGGTTGAACAGCTCAGACTTTAACGAGCTGGCCCTGATTCCGGAGTTGAGTCTGGAGGGGGAATGGGAAAACGACCCACTTCGCGCCCGCCGCTCTCTCTTAGGGCTCTTATCTTTTGTACCAAAGGACACCTGGTGGAGCCTGGAGTCATTCGTCGCCGCCGTACGCCAACACTCCCCTGATTTCCAACGCCCGGCGGGTGATTATGACTCCTGGTTTATCCGGGCGCGTGACACCGAAGAATATCTGCGTGGTTTCGAGCATTGGGATCAGGTAGATGGAGCGCTGATCCGCTATCTGATCGCTGGCCCTTTGCACTGGCTTGCGATCGTTGACCTGGCCGTGCCGGTTGCGGGCGAACGTGTTTCGGCCTTCCGCTTTTCAGCCTGGGCAGCGGCTCTGCTTGAGGGCTATCCGCCAGATGGACTCCCTTCCGAAGCGGAGACCATCCTGGTCAGGTCAGATGCCTGCCT
>Ga0209431_10005313_pt1 | contig 10051 bp, 8 predicted proteins | sample RifCSP13_3_FD_184021 | JGI IMG/M metagenome (GOLD analysis project Ga0209431, IMG submission 184021) | Soil microbial communities from Rifle, Colorado - Rifle CSP2_sed 13_3 (SPAdes) (version 2) | ecosystem: Environmental > Terrestrial > Deep subsurface > Rock core/Sediment | place: Rifle... | reverse complement strand
AACCAGAATTTGCCCCAAAAATACTAATAATAAAAATACTTAATGCTAAAGTTATTGAACGTCTTAAAGTTCTTATCATAGTTTATGGCTTCTATCTGTTGCTAGAATGTACATTAAATTAATAAAAAATACTTTATTCCATTTTTTCCATTTGTCTTGGCATTACACCAGCAGTATCATACTCTCCCATTATGATTTTCCAGACTTCGTCATCCTTCAAATCATCCTTCCATGCAGGCATCGCAGAATCCCACGGTGTTGACTCTGATGGAAGGCCTGGTCCACCCTCTTTAATGCGCCAGAACAGGTAATTATCTATAACAGTTGCTATAGTTCCTGGGTCCTGGAAATTTATCGGTCTCAAACGGAATGAGTTTGCAAATGGTCCATTACCATCCGCCTTTGAACCATGACACGGCCTGCAATATGTTTGAAAAAGTATTTTCCCTTCTTCAATACATCTACGCTGTGTTTCTGCATCGGTTTGTCTAAATGGATTTTCTAGTTTTTCAAACGCTTGTGGCAACGTCGGATGTTGAATTCTTAATTCTACAGGAGACGCTGCACCTGGAATTGACCATGAATATACAAACCACCCAACTACAACCGGGAAACTTATAAACAATAACTTTTGTAAGAAGAATTTAATTTTTGGACCGCCACTCGGAAGCAAGAATCCTAAAAAATCTGCAAACTTTTGATTACTTGTCGTCGCATAAACCAGTCCTGCTAATACACCCATAATCATATACCACATCATCAATGTGCTGGGTGTGGGCATTGGGTGCCCTTTAGCCATCAGTACTTGAAATATTTTTGGAGAGGCGTATTTAAGAAATAAAAACAAACCTATTATCGCTGTTATTATCCATACTAACAAAAATTCTCTGCGTTTTCTGATCATTAATGCACCCCTACTTTTGTTTCATTCGCAAATTAACAAAATCACTAATCTATTTTAAACTTTGCAAAAAGGATATAACACCATAAAAATCTCTTACACTTAACAATTCACCTATGTTACCAGGCATTATTGAAACTTCCTGTTTTTTCATTTCAGCAATATCAGTCTTTGTAATGATAACATCTTCAATTTCACCGCTTTCTTCTTTCAAAAGTACTATCTCACTCTCCGTTTCACTCTTAATAAGACCGTTATATGGAATTCCATCTGTAGTTATCACATACATTGTCTCATATCCCTTCACTATCTTTGCACTTGGCTTAAGTATAGATTCTAAAAAGTACTCAGGCGTCTGAACAGCGCCTATACCAGTCAGCTCAGGACCTACCTTTTCCCCCTTTCCATTAACAACATGACACTTTCCGCATGTGACTGGACGCGTTTCGTCGAAGAATATCTTCTCGCCTTCTTTTGCATCAACCGCAACTGGAGGTATCCATGGTTTCACCTTCTTCTTTGAAGCTTCAGGTATTTTATCCTTGTATTTCATAATAGCCGGAACATCCGCTTCACCACCTAAAGTCTGCAGATATGCAATAACTGCTAAAATCTTTTCACGCGATAACATAATAGGCGGATCGTAAACCTTTGGCATAATCTTATCATATCCATGAACAACATGCTTCTCTGGCTCTACTATTGATTCAATAATATAATCTAGTCCGGAAGCCATTCCCAGTTCTTTTGCACGCTCATCTGCTCTAGACACCAACCCCTCCTGGTCGGGACCCCTCGTTGCACTACCACTGGAACCCACTTTATGACATGTACTACACTGCCCGTCTCCCCAGAAGACACTTTCACCAGCTTCAGGGGTAACTCCACCAGCAGACTCGCCTCCGCCGGTACCAGAGAGCCCCGAAACGTACATTGTTATGTATATGTAAAATCCTATAATAGCAATACCAAAAGCTGTAACTTTTAACATGCTCTTATTCATGAGTCTTTACGCCTTCACCTTACTATTTCTAGATTCTAAAATTAAGATACTCTACAATCTTATTAAACTTCAGTGTGCTTTCTCGTAACCAGCCGACTCTTCATAATCAGATACCTCTGTCTTAACCTTCTTTTCTCCCAAATTGGCAAGCCAGAATACAAACGTAACCAAACCAAGGAAGAGAGCCACAATCAAACCAACAATCCTACCCATATAGGAAAGTTGTGGTGTATAAGCCCACTGAGATGTATCCTGCATAATACCATAAATATGCCAATCCATTCTGAGACCTGAACGTATGAAACCCATCAATCCCATCAAGATTACGATAACAACACACAATAAAATAAGAGCGTATTGCGATCTGACGGGCATTTTGCCCCATATGATACCGCCAACAAGTTTTGCCTTACGAAACATAAATATGTCAATAATAGCATTCGTAATCAAACAGCTCATAACAATCGAAACTTGCGTTACAGACAAGTACCTCAAGACCAGATTTGCCTTCTGCATTACCTGGAAACCATAATACCAGAAATACAATACGGCAATACATGCAGTTACGGCAAATAATAGAGTTTGAGCCAGCTTCCCCTTATTCTTGAAAGTCAAAAAGGCAGCAACACATACAAAAAATGCCTGTATATAGAGACATCTAATCAGCGGTTTAACAAAAACCTTTACACTCGCTTCTAATTCAACAAAATTAAGCGATATCGCATAAGAAACCAGCATCAATAAGCTGAAAATAACCGCAGAGAATATTCCAATTTTGCCAGCCTTACCTTGCTCAGAAAATGGCACAGTGTCTCCTTTATTACTGCGGCGGTATATAAGGAATGAGAAAAACGTGGCAAGTATAATCATATTTACAACAGCATTCTTCGCTGCCATAACTCCAAAATACTTAGAGAATGGATGGTACTGCTCTCCAATCATAGCCCTCTCTTCACCGCTTAGTGGAAGGTTATGAGGTGTGAGCCATACAGCGAAACACATGAATATTATCATGGTAAGAAATTTAATGTATTTCGTATACCGTTCAGAACCCTTGATTCGACTCATCCCAAGCCACAGATAATAATTTGCGCCAATAAATAGCATTCCGATAAGTATCGCCTGTATAATAAACGTCCATGAAAAAGCGCCACCCATCATGATATTACCCATAACCGGGCTTGAGCTGTATACCTCACGGCCTAACCAGTATCCAGCAAATGGCAAAGGAATCAGGGCGCCTATACCTATAAAATTTCCTACGTAGCCCATCCAGTCATAATGGGCTTTTTCTTCCTCTGTTTTTGCACCAAGAAATTTAACCGCAGCATAAGCACCTACCACAAATCCACCAAAACATACATTCGCAATTAAACGATGAATATTTACCGGCATCCACAATGGATTATAAAAGGCATGGTACAAGCTCACAACTTTACCTGTAGCAGGCACTACCCCCGCAGGACTCATCATATAAGTTGCCCAGGAATTGGTTAGGAACATAAGGGACGTACCAAAGAGATTTAGCATAACACCAAGTATAATATGGAACCACTTCTTAAAAGCTGTCCCTTTGAGAACTTCCCATGAATAGTAATATGCATACAATGTAAATGCCTCACCAAAGAACATTAATGCATAGACATACATCGTGGGCGCGAAGACATTCGTCATGTGGCTCATAAACTCTGGATATAACCCAAACAAGCAAAATCCAAGCAAGCCACCTAAGGATGCAGTTGTAGCAAAGGCAGCTGATAATAACTTAGTAAACTCCTTGGCCATTTTGTCATACTTTTGGTCGCCGCCCTTAAATCCAACAATTTCCACTATGACAGCAAATATTGGAACACCAAGCACAAACGCCGCAAACATTAGATGCAGCTCAGAAACTATCCAGACGACTACACGTGAGTCTATCCCAAAAAACGTCCTATATTGTACTGGACCCGCCTCTTCTTCCTCAACAGTTGCGGTTGCTGTTCCAGCCTCTCCTGCGGGTTGACCCTCGGCTTGCTGAGGTGGAGCAGTTGGCTGACCAGTCTCAAACTGAGGTAATTCCACACCAGATGCTGCAGCCCCACCCTCAACAGTTTGTTGCGCAGCATCATCGGCCGAAAATACCTGCTTGGAATATGGAATGACTAATAAAACAAAGGAAAGAAAAAACAATATAGCAATTCTACTTTTTAGCTGCATTAATTTCTTTTTATTCATTAGTAACGTGCCTTTTCAAACTGGTAAGCTTCACTTCCCAAATATTTAAGAACACTAAACTATTTCTTTGTATAGACAAAATCTACAACAGCATCTTCTTTTGCATTCACAGCAATATCAACGGTTTTTTTACCGAGCTTCTCCTGCCAAGCTTCAATTTTGTATTTACCTGCCGGTACATTTTCTATCTTAAAATTTCCATTTTCATCCGTAACAGCAAAATAAGGATTGGTTTTTACAATAATAAAAGCGCTCATCCATTTATGCACATCGCATGTTATTTTTACAACTTCTGCAAAATCGAACTTCTTAGTTAATATACCGCCGCCAGACACGCCTTCATTAAAAGCAGCGTTTTTAATTGCCCACGAGTGGAGGTTGTGCATTACGTTGTCACTGTTTAACAAATCCACGCTGGAACCCACAGGTATAGCAAGCACATGGGGAATAAATAAACACTCTTTCTGATCAAGGGCCGCTGTTACTGCTTCAATCTTCTTGCCAGATGCTATATCAACAAGAGAAACAACAACATTTTTAATACCTTTGGATTCGCCATTAATAACCAATTCCTCGGATACTTTATTTTCATGACCGCAGGTTTGCTCATCCTTATCTACCTTTAAAATCTTTGCAGACGGAATATCACCGTCATATTTCACAGTACCTGAAATTGAGCCTCCGTCCTTCACTTCAACTTCGGTATAAACAACCCCTTTTCCCTCTGCAGCATATGTAATGTTATTTAAACACATAGCACCACTCGTTATAGTAACAGCCAAACTGCCAGCAATTGCCATAAATCTTAAATTCTTTATCATCATTACCTCCGTCTTTAAATATCTAAAATATCTATAATTTGTACTTTAAACTAAGAGATACTCAAATTTAACGAAAACAAAGAAACAAAGGGCAACATAATAAATTTATGCTGTGAATTTGTCAATCGCAAATTGAATAGTAAATTTAAATTTTTTATAAATACTTCCTAAATTCTTAACAATAGTTCCATATCAATAACAATATTTATTCCTTTTTATAAAAAAATAAATAAAACTATATAACTAATTAAAAATCAAATTGTTAGTTTGTTAACCTATGTAAATTTATAAATACTTCCAACCTTATTTAATTAAATTTAAATTTCATTATTGAAATAATAATTTCAAATATAGCAAATACAGAATTATTCATATAAACTAAAATTTCTTTTTCTATGGTATTAAAGCTTTGATAAAAAAAATTTTAATTTAATGTCCTCTTCAATATTTCCACATCCTTCGGATTTGTAGTCTTTCCCGGTTCCACAATAACATCTGGGTCCATTTTGAATCTCCTGATCCACGTGGTTTCATCCTGAGGCTTCCAGTGCAATTTATATAAACCGGGAGATACATTTACAAAGTAATATCTGCCGTCCTTGTCGGTAACTGTCTCAAGTTCCAACGCCCCTTCTACTGGACGATACCCCTTTGTTAGCAACCCAGTCTTTTCTAACATTTGTAATTTTACCTGACAATTTGGAAGTGAATTTCCGCCATGCAGTATCCGACCTTCAACATTGCCAAGATTCATGTCCTGAATTACAGATTCTTCCTTTTCTGTAATATTTTTAGTCCCTTCACTAATTTCTTTATTCTCCTGCAAATCTTCTATATGTTCTTCTGTTTCTCCAGATTTAGTGGTTGTCTCATTAACTACCGTTTGACTTTGCTCCACGTCAGTATTCTCCTTTTCATCTTCAACCTCTTCATTGTCAGAAACTGCCTGTTCATCTTTTTTAGACAAACTTTCTGACTTTTTCTTCTTAGACTTTAAACGAAAACCTTTCCCGCTATCTTTTTTCTCTTTTATATCGGTTCTTATTTCGTCAACCGGTATACTTATTTCTGTTTCGTTCCGTATGCCAGCATCCACTACACTCTTTTCATGCATATTTTTATCCGCTTCTCTCGAAACATCCTCCACCTTTTGTGTGTTATCAATACTTGTGGAAACTGTTTTGGTTTGTTCACTATCTTTCTGAAATGACATTTTAAGAGACGAGATTAAAGATATCGGAATCAGCACATTGATGGCATCCTGTGTAATTTCTTTGACTTCGCATTCTAGCGCAATATTATTTTTATCTGACCTTAAGGAAATTAAATCCGAGAATTTTCCAGTATCTGAAAATTGCATGTTTAATGATATTATAAGTTTCTTGGGTATCACGGCGCTTATATAGTCACTTGCAACGCCTACAATCTTAAGTTCCACATTATTGCTTGTATTCTTTAATACTATAGTATCCCCTCTGACTCCTACATGAAAACCGAGGATAATGCAAAAGATGACTAACGTTAGCTTTAAAAAATACATAACCTTACTTGAACACATCTTTTCCAATTTTCCCATTAATAAAATATTCGACACGCAATAAAGAAAGAATAATTAGAACACAATTTCAAATATTAACATCCATTAATTTTATATCAAATAAAAAAAGATAATCCATAATGCCTTAAGGATTACCTTTCTTCATATTAAAGAAAAACATCCCTCAGCAACCATTATTGTTGAGGGATGTTAAATTAATAATTTTAATTAGTGTTCCAGAGGATTATATGGCTTACCTTTTACATGTGTCTCTTGTTAAAGTAACACCGGGTGGTCATGGAAAAGAAATTATCTATACGAAGAACTTAACCTCCGAACTTCCCAAAAGCACACAAATTCCAGATGTTACTATCCCAACCATTATTCATTAAACGTATGGGTGGGTTTGAAACCTGCCCATACAAGACCACACAGAATCCTATACAACCTAACATTATTTTTTGCCGTAAATTACCTCTTCTAAATGGGCGAATTTAAGCCGGAATATGTTGGGAAAATGCAGTTTTGCTAGTTTTCGCTCAAACACTAAGCGGTTTGTCTTTTCTGCAGAAACAACTCTAATAGCTTTCTATTTAACCCTTCTATATTAATCATGTCTTCGACTAGTTCTCTTTCCTTCTCAGAAGATACACCAAAAATAAAACCACCCTCCTTTTCACTTCCACGCAATAACCCATCATGCAAAAATGCTGATCGTAATTCATGATACATTTTCTTAACCTTCTTAACGTGAATTTCAATATCTTTTCCTGTTATTAATTCTCTAATAAGCTTTTCTATTTCATTAATGTGGCTTGTTTCATGTCTCAAACCAGTTTTTTCCTTACATTTTTCACATATTAAGTATGACGTTTGATTACCATTTGCAATACAAATTGCTTGCGGTTTATTAGCCAACTGATTAATAGAAGATAAAAATAATGTCATAAAAAGAGTATATTTCAAGTGAAAATTTGGAATTCTTGTAATTTCTTTAGCCCAGATATAAGTGTTAAGAGCATTATCAAATATTTTGTGGTCCTTAACACTGAGTTTATTTATCAAATAACTATATTGAGATATCCTAGCGATAGGATTTTTATTGTTAATGGGGTTACCACAAATAATGTTAGGATCGTAGAATGTATTACACTTATAATCATTGTATATGCTTTCAAAATCGTTATATTCTTCTATTTCTTCCTTAAAATATTCAACAGGAAGGTCTGTAACTAGCCATATTAAATTTAATAATCTTTGTACATTTTTAAAATAATTGTTTTCATTTATTACTTCGTTCGTTTCTAAATAGAGGCAGGTATGTCCTAACATATTTGGGGGATATTTAATTTTTTTTAATTTGCCACAAAATATCACAGCGCTTTTAATATCCGAATCTCTCAATGGCAGTATCTCATAACATGGCTTTTCATTGTTGTAAGTATTAATCATTAATATAAATAAATTTCGCTTCCCAAAACCATACCTTTTCATAAACATTTTATTCATACCACAACCTCTAAAAATCTTTTAATGAGACTGTTGCAAAAACTAATGATAAGTTTGTATCTGGCAACTCTCAAAATTTCCCAACGTACAGGGATAGTTTACAAATACATCAAAAATTCTATTCTGCATTAACATACTGTAGTTTTAGTAATTGTAAGTAATATAGATACCTTTTTAACCCTAGGAAAGCGTTCTATTTCCCATATAGTTTCAAAAAATACTGGTAAATAGCAAGGTTCTATCTTCCTAAAAACATATTCCATCCTGAAATTCTCCAGGGTATCCGCTTTGTTTTTATATGTGTTTAAATTGCTAAGAATTAAATCAGTAGAATTTTTTTGTGCTTTAATTTCTTTTCGCACAAATTCAATTTCTTTTTTTATAGCTTCAACACGACCAGCACCGGTATTTGCTCTTTGTATTTCAACTTCAATTCCACCATAAGGACTTTTAATAGATGCATATTTGATTTGTTCCTTGAATAATAAGCAAAATCCCAAGATCATACCAAAAGCTACGAAGTAAATTACTTTCTTACAATCCCTTTTAGTAAACAAAAAGAAAACAAAGGAAGCAATCAACATGCACATTAATATAAAAAAACCAATATATTCAAAGTCCAAAATTAACGTCATTAAAGTAAAGTTTTTTTTGGATTAAGGAATTTACAAAATTTTCAATATTGCAATATATTTTATATTATGTATATGTAAATTTAACAACAAATATAAATTTTCTAATTCAATCTAAGGCTGCTCATTTGCTTTTAACCACTACACATCTAACAATCAATAAAACGCTTGACACTTTTGTTTAAGATTCGTTATCATATTTTTTGGTAATTTCATTGATTTTCATACCTTTCATAATTAGAGGAAACAATTTTGAGTTCTAACGTCAGGGTTCGTTTTGCACCCAGTCCCACTGGTTATCTCCACATTGGAGGGGCAAGGACGGCGCTCTTTAACTGGCTCTTTGCAAGGCATAATAAAGGTGTTTTTATATTACGTGTCGAAGATACCGACCAGCAGCGTTCCACAGAAGAATCCACAAAAGCCATATTCGACAGTATGAAATGGCTGGGACTCGACTGGGATGAAGGTCCGTATTACCAGAGTCAGCGACTGTCCATTTATAAACAATACGCAGAAAGACTAGTCGAACATGGAAAGGCATTTTACGATACCGATGCAGAGGGACGTAAAGCCATTCGTTTCAGGATGCAGGATGAAATAACGGAATTTAATGACCTTATTCATGGTGCCATTACCTTTGATGCGGCGCTCATCGAAGATTTTGTAATCCTCAAGGCTGACGGATTTCCTACTTATAACTTTGCCTGTGTTGTGGATGATGCAGATATGGGCATTACCCACATTATTCGAGGGGATGACCATATATCGAATACCCCCAAACAGATTGCCCTTTATAAAGCCTTTGGGTTTAAAATGCCAGAATTTGCCCATATTCCTATGATACTCGGAGAAGATGGCTCAAGATTGAGTAAACGTCATGGGGCAACTTCCGTCACTGAATATCGAGATAAAGGTTATTTATCACATGCACTAGTAAATTTTCTTTCGCTTCTTGGATGGTCTCCCGGAAACGACCAGGAAATTATATCCATCACCGAAATGATTGAGAAATTTACATTAAAACGCGTGAACAAAACCAGCGCACAATTTAACAACACAAAACTGGACTGGATGAATGGTCAGTATATCAAAAATACACCCGTGGAAGAGCTCACGCCTGAAGTTAAGGCTTTTTTTGAAAAATCAGGCATTAACACCGCAGAATATACTACAGAGTGGTTTAAAAATTTGGTAAGTTTGTACCATGAACGGTTTAAAAATTTTCAGGACCTGTTTGACCAAACGAGATTCTTCTTTACTGACACTATTGAGTACGACAACGTCGCTGTAGAAAAATTCCTGAAGAAGGAAGGTGTGTGTAAGTTGATAAAAGAGGTGCATTCAGCAATCTCTCCTATTGAAAATTTTGATAAACAATCTTTAGAGGCATGCCTTCGCAATTCGACGGAAAAGCTTGGCGTAGGATTT